>Ga0157361_1000689_pt1 | contig 12311 bp, 7 predicted proteins | sample AttlaeALBM2_FD_111481 | JGI IMG/M metagenome (GOLD analysis project Ga0157361, IMG submission 111481) | Fungus gardens microbial communities from leaf cutter ant in Ribeirão Preto, State of São Paulo, Brazil - Atta laevigata ALBM2 | ecosystem: Host-associated > Fungi > Mycelium > Unclassified ...
CATAGATAGTCATCTGTCCTTTTCTTAGAACAAAGAACAGCCTCCATAAGGTTAAGTTATCACATTTTCAAGTACAAAGGCACTACCATATGTAGAACAATAGGTAGTAGCATGTGATGCTTTATCCTAGTGCACAGACTATCACTTTTCTGTATATAAGGACTCCTTGTCTGAGGATTAGACCTCAGACTTAACAACTTCTTTTGTTACTGTCTCAACTTTACATTTTTGAACCATTCAAGTTCTAAAGCACCAATCACAAATAAGTAAGTGACCTTTTGTAATAGTACTATCACAGTTGTACTATGAACCAGTAGTCACATACTGTATGGTTTACCACTACACCAAAAGGGCAATGTTAGCAAGATTACTTGCTAATGAGGGTCCAGCTATTTATGTAGTTCATTTGAACAGGTATTTTGTTATACCTCCATGACACTATTTAGTAGTCACTTTTCTATGACATCCACAGTGTTCCAATGCTCTTTGTCATAAGACATGCTCTGGACTCTTCCTCCATTCCTCTTGCCACACCTTTTGTGACATAGCCACATGTGCTGCTTTCTCTCTCTCTTTTCTGTTGGAACACTCTCTACATTGGTACCTTTCCTTTCTGCATTTAAAGCAGCATACTGTTTTTCCTTCTTCTCTCTCTACTTCCTGTCTTTTTATTTTTACTCCACACTTTATCACTTTACTCAACAACATCTCATATCTATTTTGAGGAACAGATATCCTCTTCCTTTCCTCTTTCTTGTTTCTGCAGTTACAGGCCAGGTACCCAAACTTCTTATACTTGTTGTTACGCCACAAGCGAATTTTCTGCAGAAGATAACATTTGATACACTTTATACCAACAGATTCTTAATTAGAATTTGCTCTAGAACCCTTTCTATAATTCTCAGAACGTAATACTATATGATAAAGACATTGAGCAGGTGATAATCAACCTAGAGCTCGTGTTGATACCTCGAGAGGCAAATAGAATGAGCTAGCATTGGGTTACTAAGAAAGTTATTAAGGGACTATGTTCTAGATCCACCTTTGAATGGACTAACTTAGAAAAATGGCAAACTTGTACTCTAGAACCAGTACTACTCAGAAGACAAACTTAGACTAATAGACTTTGTGCTTGTAAATAAGCATTGATGGCATCAGATCAATTATATTTAGATAAGATAAATGACCTCTAGAACACAACTTAAAGATATTAGACATTGATTGGAACTTACTAACTATTTAACAGATAATCAAGGAAGTCCAAATTACAAAGCAGCATCAAGAGAATAATAGAAGAAGAAGGAAGAATATTCTAAAAGGAAGTGACGATGAAGACACATCATCTTTGATGAAAAGGACCTGGTGAGAAGACACATCATCATAAAGACAGAAGAGGAACATGTCATCAGTAGAATTTTGGGAGAACTTAGGTAAGAAAGGAGTTGAGGGAATCCTAAAAGTAGTAATAGTTTCCTTTTTATACTTTATTTCTTGAGTTTCAGGGCTTTGTAATAATTTTAATATAGTATCCAGGGTAGGATGAAAGGAGAGAACCTCTTGGCACTTACCTCCATCATCACTGCCTCTGGAATCATGAAATGCAAAACTATTGAGTATAAGAGTTTGAAGTCAGTAGGATGTCTTGAGCAGAACACAGAATATATCCAGAACTCAATCTAGAGAGGAATAGTAGATGTAACTCAGGCAGGCTTCAGAGAGGACAACAGGCTGGGAAAGCTTGGCTAGGTGCACACTTGGATTACATCACACCCGTAAGGTTCAGTGTTGGGGGTGTAGACAAGGGGGCAACTGAGTGTAGAGGGTCTATGAGTGATCAACTAACTGTATTTTCCAGTTGAGTCTAGTCACAGTGTGTAAAGGTTGACACCTTAGGAAGGCTATGCAACAATGATCTAGAGAGATCTTACATTCATTTCATAACAACCAACATATATTTTATTAGAGCTACATATAATTCTACTTTTACTTATAACCTTTATCTTTGATTATCTCCTCTCAGACCTTTAGCATGCAATTGGGAGCTGGCACATCATTGTTTTGTTTGTCCCAGTATGCAATTCCCTTTTATACTCTTTTAGCATGTGTTTCGTCTAGGTTCACCACAAAGGCTTTCACTGGCGGTAACAGAAGTTCTTGGGTTATTCATACTTGGATTCATAGGTGATAACCTTTGTTCATAAAAAACAGCAATATTCCAGTGAAAGGCAAGGGCGTATTATTATAGTTAAACTCTACTAACAGTAGTAATCTTGACCAGTCAGATTGTTGATAATTGCAATAAATTCTTAGGTATTGTTCCAGTATTTGGTTCATGTATTCTGTCTGTCTGTTTGCTTCTGGATAATAGCCTGTAGAAAAGTAAAGCTTCATATCTAGGGCCTGGGCTAGTAACCTAAAGAATTTTGAGACAAATTCGGTTCATCTGTCTGAAGTGATATGACTAGGTACTCCATGTTTGGAAAATATGTACTAGACAAATAGGTTTGTAAGGTCTAAAGTGTCAATTGAGCTAAGTATTGGGATAAATATTGCTTGTTTTGTGAGTTTGTCTATCACTACAAGGATATCTGTATAATCTTGTGATTCAGGTAAATGTTTGATGAAATCTATTAAAATTGACTTCCAGGGCTACAGTAGGATGGGGAGCTACTTTAGGGTGCTATACAGTTTATAGTGTCTGGCCTTATTCCAAGAGCATGTATTGTATGAGTTCATGTAGTCCATGACAAAAGTTCATAGGTTCAGCCAGATATAGTCCTGTTGCACTAACTGCAGGGTCTTGGCTTGTCTAGGATGTCCCATGAGTATATAATCATGTTTGGCCTTCATTACATGCAATATCAAGTTTCCTATATTGGGCACAAATATTTGTCCTTTCAAGCAGAGATAACCATTGGCATCAGTGGTCCAATAGCCATTTTTGTGGGAATTTACAGCATCTAAGTAACTCTTGTGACTCTGTCCTTTTAATACTACTGTCTTGATGTCCGTGTTCAGAGTTTCTATGTCCAAAAGTGTTGCTGCCCATAGCATCTTTGATTCGACTAGTCTATTCTTTGGTCCAGATGATATTTGATTGGGTGCAAATAAGGGACATTGTCATGACTTGGCAAAACAGCTAAGTTAATATTTATATTTCTTTTTCTTTTTCTTTTAGATTATTACTAAGATGGAGCATGGGAAATATCACGTGATAGTCACAGAGTCACAAAGGTGTGACCAAGGTCATTGTCACGTCACAGCATATGACAAAGAAGTCAGCTGACAGGCATGAGGACTGTGGGAGACAAGGTGCATAGCCACAATAGTAATTGTATATATAGTGTAGCAAAATCTAATAGAGACTCTATCAAGTTCTCTTTGTTAATCACTGAACAAAAAGCAGTTGGCTTTATTCTGGCTTGGAGTTTAGCTTCCTTACAGACATTGGTTTGATTTCTCTATTGCTTCTCTCTTGTTATAAACATTCTATTAACAGGTCAGTGCATCCAGTTTGGTACCCAGTCTCCCTGTAAGGAAACAGCTCTATTTCCATCCCTGAACTGTATAACAATACTCCAGAGCAACCTAAGCCTGTTCAAGTATTACTAAAGTAATACTGAAACACACTAGTGTAGCTCTGATCACACTGACCCTGACACCAAAGAATGTAAACCTAGTATATAATGTAGAACATTCCTTCAGGAGCTTCATCCTAATCTCTGAGGATTCTCCTGGAGGTAAGTTGTATTATAATTACAAACTGTAATATTAACTGAGGATTCTCCTGGAGTTTTGTGCCCTAGTCACCCTTACACTCTCCAGTCTGAAACAGATCACCAGATTGAACTGCAAAAGAAACTTAGACCAATGTGCCTATCATCAGGAAAGCAGTTTGGTATTACAGAAGTAGGTGAGGTTCTTATAGTCTGTGAATACCTCTACTAGGGTGGCTGTTCCTTCCAGGTAGTGTTGCTATTTTTTAAAAGCCTCAAAAATTGCTAATAACTCTTTATCATGTATATTGTAGTTCAATTCAGTGTCAGTGAAGGTCCTGGTGTCATGAGTCACTTCATGACTAAGGAATATGACATAGACTGGGATCGAACTGGTGAAGCATGAACACTTGTAATAATAATAAGGACAAATAGTTAGAATCTGTATATATAGTGGACTAGAATCAAGCAAGGACTCTATTAAGTTCTCTTAAACCCTAGTCTAGGTTCTTAAGTTAGTTGCTGACACCTGGAGTGGAATGCTATGGAATGGATATCTCTCCCCAAGTAGATAGAGATGATGGTGTAAGGGCAACTGGGGCACAAGACTCTAGGAGAATCCTCAGTGATATTACAGTTTGTAATTATGATACAACTTACCTCCAGAAGAATCCTCAGAGATTAGAATAAGGCTCCTGAAGGGATCTTCTGCATTATATACTAGGTTTACATTCTTTGGTGTCAGGGTCAGTGTGATCAGAGCTATACTAGTGTGTTTAAGTATTACTTTAGTAATACTTGAACAGGCTTAGGTTGCTCCAGAGTGTTGTTATACAGTTCAGGGGTAGAAATAGAGCTTTTACCCTACAGATGGCAGCTAAGGCCCTATCCAACACATCTGTTTTGACTATAATTTTGAAGTCCAGTGTGAAGTCCTTAATATATTCAGACCTAAAATTAACCAAATTTTGCAAATTCACACCCCAAGAAACAGGACTAAGATAGAATCACCTGCTAGGTAGCAGGGAAGGCACAGAGGACTCCACCACTAAAAAAGCTGGCTACCTAACTACATAGCAGTATACCCAGAGACATAAGGTTGCTATCACCAAAAAGGCCAATCACTCAAGAACCAGCAGAGTCGAGCCCGTGGCCCCACAGTGTCATTGCCAAGAAAAGCAACTTAGTCAGGAAAAAGAAGCCTCATGTAGAAAAGTTCAGAGAGATGCCCATTACAAGAAACAGAACTGGTGGCCTGGCAGGAGATAAGAATAGCTGCAACATCAGTCAATCAGTGATAGCTAAGAATAGGAATACATCAAGAACTGCTCTATTGTGATTAAAAACAAAGGAGTAACAAAGAGCTTCAGGGGGCAGTAGAGACAACTCCCAAAACTCTCTAGGCAGGAAAGAAAAGAGTCAGGTCCCAAGTTGCTGAGATAAGCCAAAGAAAGGAAAAGATCGCTGCAGGGTTGGTGGTAGGTAATCCAGTAACTCAGTAAGGGCAGAGCGGACCTGGCAAAACTAATAGGAAATAATCAAGAAAAAACAAGGAGGTACGGAATTCCCTATCACTACTGGAACAATTGTTGTAATAATAGGTTATGACTAGGTTTATTATTTTCTCTATTTTTTGTATATTTCTTTTTGTATATCTCTAAACCTATAAAAACCCCCACTTAGTAAGAAGAGGACAAGCAATCTTGGTTGCCTCTGTTCTCTATTTGGGTTTTCAAAGTGGAAATCTATTTTTAGAGTGATCAGATCAGTGATAAAGTTGCTTCGACTCAAGACTGAGTCAAACCAAAGAGATTACAGAACAGAATGACTTAGCCGTAGAAACAATGTTATAGGAGCTCTAAGATAGAGTTTAACATTGCTAGGGAGTCGAGTTATACAGGGAGGATTCAAAGTCACATATCTGATCACATAGTCAAGAGTACTACTGTGAGGATAATCTGATTACATAGTCAGAGAGTGCTACTATGAGGACAACTTTGAAACAGGGCGTTAGGGTGACACCAGGCAGGCAGGACTCAGGCACAGAGCCAAGACAGTAGTCTAGAATCGAGTTTCGAGTTTCAAACATCACTGCTACCACAGTACATTGGCAGAACTTTAATTTCACAACTTCTTTTCATCTTCAACTTCTGAATTCATTTCCCCACAAATTTGTATGAGAGACACTGTGCTGATACACAGTGTCAACTAGGGTGCTTTTCTTAGGAGATCACACATTTTATCTTTATTCAAACTTTTATCTTCACCGCTACCTAGACAGTAGTTGGGAAAACTTCTATTTAAAAAGAAAACAGGAAAACCCCTAGTACTAACAGCCTCTTTACCAGGTCCTATCTTGCTAGTATGAGTGCAGTTACAAATGCCTCCTTCAACATTTCCAAAGCTTTCTGACAATCTTTGGACCAATATCAGGGTTTTTTTTGTTAATTAGGTGAGGGGTATTACTAGGTTGGAGTAGTTGAATATAAACCAACAGTAGAAATTGGCAAAACCTAGGAAGGACTGGACTTTCTTTAATTGCTGCAGCACTGGCTAAGCTTAGATAGTTTTTACCTTTTGTTCATCCATCGACAAGCCTTCCAGACCAAGTAGAAACCCCAAGAACTCAACACTTTCCTTGTAAAATGCATATTTGGAGGGTGAGGCATAAAGTTTGTGGGCCCAGAGACACTTTGTAAAGACTTATTTGAGATAATTTAGTCTCACTTCTTATCTGAGTTAACAAAAAGAACTCAATGGAGTTCCTGTTATTTTCTGTATACTACTTATACAACTACTATATAGTTTGTGTACTTTCCCATACCCATCATGTGACTTGTCATGTGACATAACTATGTGACTTTCTGACTGAGTAACACATGTAATGTGATACTTTCCCGCACTCCTTCCTATGTAGTTAAGAAAAAGAAAAAGAAAAAAAAAAGAAATATAAATAATAACTTAGCCATTTTGCCAAGTCATGATATGCCTCAGTATCTCCTTTACATGTTTCTTGTGGTTGTCTAGATTGTTTGAGTAGACTAAGATATCGTCCAAGTATACTACCACATAAACATCTAATAGATCCCTAAATATTTTATTCATAAACTGTTAAAAAGCTGCAGGGGCGTTTGACAAACCAAATGGCATGACTAGCCACTCAAAAGATCCATAACAGGTTCTAAATACTATTTTCCACTCGTTACCTTCAGCAATGTACACCAAGCGATAAGTGTTCCTTAAGTCAATCTTAGAGTAGATTCTAGCTTTCTTGGGGGTGTCTATAAGGGGATCACTCAGTGGCAACCCAGAACACACTTGATTATAGTAAAGGAGGCATCCTAAGTTAGAGCGATGGATAGCCCAGGAGCTCAAACTATTGTTGAGGTAAGGTATTCTACCGTACATCACTTATACTAAACTAGCCTGGTTCGTGTGCCAGTTGCTATGGACATGTACATCAGGACAATAATAACTACACCACCAGATATGGTTATATAGTACTATGATGGCAGACCCAAACTAGAGGGAAGGGTTGGAGGAATACTAGGCTTTGGCAAATCTCGGAGCAAACTAGATAATGCTTACCCATACCGGCTAACCTAAGATACTCTATTATTGACATCATGAGATATCCCCTTACAGTGTCCAGTAAGTCCATAATTAGTGGAATCAGATACCTGTCCTTGTGAGTCAGTCTGTTTAGGCCTTTATAGTTAATGCACAGTTATAAGACCTCATTTCTTTTTTTAACAAAGAGTACTAGGGCCTCCCCAGGGGATTGTGAAGTTGTATTGTGCTGATTGGAATATTCTCATTTATAAACTTGCATAGGGTCTGTAGCTCCAATATTGACAACAAATAAATGGGTCCTAGGGGCAGTGTTGTTCCTTCTTCTGTTCAGATAGCCAAATCATAAGGTTAGTGTTTGGACAAGGTCTTCAAAGGTTGCTTGTCAAATACATTCGTAAATTAATAGTAGTCTGGGGAGACTTTATCTAGATTGAGTGTCTTTTGATCAACTTGGGCTGCTCAACCTTGGAGTGTGAGGAGATTGGTGTTAAGTTGAAAGGTCAATGCTCCTGGCAATTTACAAGCATATAAATAAGCTGCTATACTGATTAGCACTATAAATAGTCACCGCTACAGTTTGTTTTTCTTTTGTTCTTCTAAGTTCATGGCTGCTTCCTTTTGTAAAAGGTTTGTGGATTCAGGTACTTGCTTGAAGGCAAGCATGCCCTCTCTCCAGTCAATACTTGGATTATGGTCACTTAACCAATTGTATTCTAACATCACTTGACTAGACCCTTCCAGTCGCGTTAGGTAAAACTTAGGTGTACAGGAGTAACTGCAAATTAACTAGATTGGTAATGTTACAACTTGGGTTACAGTTTGGTTAACAGTACTATCTAATAGTGTCAGAGGGAGGAGGTCAATATTTTAGAGCAGCAATTTGTGAGTAGTAGCAAAATTTGAATCCATAAAACAATTAGATAAGCTAGAATCTAACAGTCCTTTGAAACTTTCTGGAACCAGAGTCAAGCACAATTGGACAAATAGGGATTTTAATGTTAGAAGAGTAGTGGCTCCCAATTTCAGGAGATTCTTCCCAACAGGAATTAGACAGTCAGCTCATTGGAAGGTGAGAGGACTACTGTTCTATTTTTTAACAACTCAGACACACCGATCAGGGAACCTTATTGACAAGCGTGTGTCCCTAGGCTACTTAGGGGTCTCAAGGATTGTTTTGGGCAGGCCCTGGCCAAATGCCCAGACTATTCACAGCATAGACATAGTTCTAGATTTATGCAATGTTATTGTTATACTGGTGTGAGTCTACCATCAGCTTTTAACATATCACTGATAGAATTTCTGAGGAATGGCTGCCCAGATGTGGCTCCTAGCAATGCTGGGAACTTTGGCAATCTCTTAGGGGTGATTGTTCTCTCTTCAGACCAAGGGCTTCTAATAGGCTCCTGTCTTGGGGTTTTAGATATATTGTATTGAAGAGTGCAGTTCATTCATAACTTATTCTTATCATTTTGAATTCTTTTCCAATAGTTATTGTTGATGGGCAAAACTACTCTCTTGAAACCTTCAAATAATAACACATCTTCCACACTGTAATGTAGTTCATCTCTGACACAGTTAGGAATGGCATCCTTGACCACTTTGTGAAGGGCTCTCTCATCTCAGCAGATACAATTTTGATACTTTGCTGTTATGCTGCTAGCAAATTTGCAGCAGAAAGTAGCATTTGATACACATTATACCAACAAATTTCTAATTAGAATTCGCTCTAGAACTATCATAACTTGGCAAAATGGCTAAGTCATTTTCTATTTTCATTTTCTATTTCTTTTTTCTTTTATTTAGTTGAATTACTACTATGAAGGTGAAGCATAGGAAAGGAGTTATGTTACTATCATAATGTCACAGAAGGTCACATCACAGGTCACATATTACAGTCACAATACATGATGGGGTAGTCACATAATGAGTAACATGAGGACCATAGGAGGTGAAGTGCATAGCCACAATAGTAGTTGTATATATAGTGTAAAAAATCAAATGGGAACTCTATTGAGTTCTCCTTGTCAACTTAGACTTGAAGTGGATTTAAGTTGCCTTGGCTAAAGTCTTACAAGAACCTATTATCAGTTCTTAGAATGTACCAAAGTATTATGTGAAATAGTGAGTAGGTAGAACTAGACCTAAAGCTTATGCAAATACCTCAGGAGGCAAGTAAGATGAGCTGGAATCAAGTTATAGACAGAGTTATTGGATAAGAACGTTCTAGATCCACTTTGTATGGAATATACCTTGATAGAGATAGGACCCTTGCCCTCTAGAACTAGCAGTATACCAGTAACAGACTTAGATAGATAGGCCGTTGATTGCAAATAAGCATTGATGGTATCAGATTAGTTATATTTAGATAAATGATACCTTAGACACAACTTAGAGATTTGAGACTGTGGTTGGAGCTTACAAATAACTAAGGAGTTCTAAATCACAAGCTAATAACAGAGAGAAGACCAAGGAAGGATAAAGAAGATTCTAGAAGGAAACAGTGATGGGGACGTGTCATTGATGGAAAGAAAACAGAAGAGGAACACATAATTAGTAGAATTTTGGAAGGACTTAGGACAAGAAAGAGTCGAGAGAATCCTAAAAGTAGTAACAGTTTCCTTTTTATATTTTATTCCTTGAGTTTCAGGGCTTTGTAATATATTTAATATAGTATCTAGGGCAGAATGTGTTAAGACTCTAGACCTCACAGTTGAATATGTGTTTCAACTTGAAGCCTATATCTAACACTTGATATCTTCACGCTCCTTGCTAGAGGATCCAGTTAAGGTTTTTAGTTAAGTTATATCGGAGGAGAAATGTTAACAAGACTTTGAGTAGTACTCTTGAGGTTGTCCTAAAACAAATAAGAGTACCAATTCCTTAGAGTAGGATTTTACAAAGGGAATACAAAAAGAGAGAACTTGTTATCCTCTTCTCTTTCTGGTCTGTATTTATTCTAACTAGTGATGTAACAGTTGTTACAATGTGATAACACTACTTGCAACTGGAAGTGACTAATTAAGTGATATATCAGTGACAGGGTGACAAGTTGAGTCAGAGTCAAGTCAGAGTCTATAAATGGGTTAGTCCAATGTTGTCCCATTTAGATGAAGTCCAAAGATAGAAAAGAAAATAGTCCGGTATTTCTCTGATAAGTTCTGTCCATACTATAAGCTAATTGTCTCTTAGAGTCCTTGAATATTCAACATATTACTGCATTGTAATGCCCTTATCTAGTATCACCAACATTTCGTCCACTAGCTATTCATTATCAGACCATGGCTGATAATAGTTGTAATTCCACTCAATGTTCATAACAGAATAAGGAGAGAAGGAGAACCTCTTGGCACTTACCTCCATCATCACTGCCTCTGGAATTGTGAAATGCAAAACTATTGAGTGTAAGAGTTTGGAATTAGTAGAATGTCTTGAGAAAAACACAAAATATACCCAGAACTCAATCTAGAGAGGAATAGCAGATGCAACTCAGACAGGCTTCGGAGAGGACAACAGGCTGGGAAAGCTTGGCTAGGTGCACACTTAGATTACATCACACCTATAAGGTGTTCAGTGTTGGAGGTGCAGACAAGGGGGCAACTGAGTGTAGAGGATCCATGAGTGATCAACTAACTGTATTTTCCAGTGGAGCTTTTGTTACAGTGTGTAAAGGTTGACACCTTAGAGAGGCTATGCAATAACAATCTAGGGAGATCTTACATTTATTTCATAACAACCAACCTATATTTTACTGAAGCTGCATATAATTTCTATTTTCTAATTATTTATAACCTTCATCTTTGATTATCTCCCCTCGAACCTTTAGTGCACAATTGGGAGCTAGTACCATGTCTTATTGTTTGTCCCAGTGTACAATTCCCTTTTGCACTCTTTCATTGCAAAACAAATAAAATAATTGACAGCCTTGCCATCACTGGAAAAAGGGATATATACTATTGCATCTTTATTGTCATCTTCAGGTGAATAGGAACTGAATATGTTAGATAATCTTTATATGAATGTGGACCAATCCTCCAGAATCTCTAGGTTATAGAACAGATCTGGCTCATTTATAAAGGGCAATGCAATACCCTATAGATAGAATATTGCAAAGAATACCTTATCAGCATCATCAGTGAATTCTTCTTCACAGGTATGAAAATAAATTTGGCACTGGAACACAAACATGTGTAACTCTTCAGGTCCTCTGCCACCAAAGAGGTTGGGTTCCTTAATTACCTGAAGTTTCTTATGGGAATGGCTTCTTGCCTGTCATGTGATTGTCAAAAGTATGGTCTGCAATTCTAGGTTTGTCATCTCAGCATGTGGGCTCTACACTTGAGTTTCTGAGAACCCTAGGGGTCCTGTCAAGGATTTTAGCTGTTCAATGAATGTCTCTTCAGCTATTCCTTTGACTGTTTCCTCCAATGGTTCTAGAGACACGAGGCATTGGCTTCTCACCTGCAATACAGTGAAGAGTTGTTCTACTGGTATGGCTATGGACTCTTAGGGCAGTCTGGAACAGAGTCTATTATGCCTTGCACAATGTTTGAGTTAGAGGTCAAGGATGGTGTTTTGTGACATAGTAGTAGGAGAGATCCTAGTGTGTAGAGGGTTTATGCAGTTTTGTTCTACTGTTAAGCAAGGACTCCAGCTTCTCTCTGGAGGGCTTGGTTTGCAACTTTGTGGTTGGACTAACCTCTACACTAGCCCTCACTTGGTCAATCTGGATAATGAAACTGGGAATCAAGGATATAGAATTTGGAGGGAGTCTACTATGTGGAGAACAAAACTAGTATACTACTGTGATTTTCTCAGCTTATAACTATCACAAATGGCCACTTACTGATTTGTGATTTGATATTGGGATATTCAAAAAGGCTTAGAAAGCAAGGTTTAGACAGTGACAAGAGATGTTGTTAAGTCTGAGGTCTAATCCTCAGACAGGGAGTCCTTATATACAGAAAAGTGATGGTCTGTGCACTAGGACAGATCATCACATGCTACTACCTATTGTTCTACATA
>Ga0157361_1000690_pt1 | contig 12308 bp, 7 predicted proteins | sample AttlaeALBM2_FD_111481 | JGI IMG/M metagenome (GOLD analysis project Ga0157361, IMG submission 111481) | Fungus gardens microbial communities from leaf cutter ant in Ribeirão Preto, State of São Paulo, Brazil - Atta laevigata ALBM2 | ecosystem: Host-associated > Fungi > Mycelium > Unclassified ...
CCACTACACCAAAAGGGCGATGTTAGCAAGGCTACTTGCTAACAAGGGTCCAGCTATTTATGTAGTTCATTTGAACAGGTATTTTGTTATACCTCCATGATACTATTTAGTAGTCACTTTTTTGTGACAAAAGCAATCAAGGAATGGAAGACACCAACAAAAGTAAAGGATATCAAAAGCTTTCTAGGCTTTGCAAACTTCTACTGATGATTCATCAAAGACTCCAGCCACATCACAGTACCATTGAACTAGCTAAAAGACAAAGGAGAATGGAAATGGACAAAAGAAGAACAAAACACATTCAAAGGGCTGAAATAGAAGATAACCACACAACCAGTACTGGTTCCACCCAGAAGAGAAGGAAAATTCAGGGTAGAAGTAGATGTATCAGGACATGCAATTGAAGAAATCCTCTCAAAAGAACAAGAAGGAAAATGGAAACCAGTCACTTTTCTATCAAGAACAATATCACCTATAGAGAGAAACTACAAAATATATCACAAAGAATTACTGGCAATAGTCAAAGCATTGGACAAATGGCAACAATACCTATTGGACACAATTGAGAAATTTGAAGTATGGATAGATATTGAAAACTTAAAATACTTCAAAGAACCACATAAACTCAATGAATGACAAGTGAGATGGTATTTGAAACTACAAGATTATGACTTTACCCTACAACATATCCCAGGGAAGACAAATACAAAAGCAGACATATTATCTAGGAGAGAGAAAATAGACACAAAGAAGGACAACCAAGACATACAGATGTTAAAAGAAGAGTTATGGGTGCAAAGAACAACTATTTAAGATGGAATGTCTATTATACTACTTAGACAAGAATATCTACAAATAGAAGAAGAAGGAATACAATCACAAATCAAGAAGATACTAACAAGAGAAAAAGGAATATCAAAGCAACTGGACAAAAAGGATGAACAAACATGGAAAAAAGATGGGATTATCTATATAGATAGCAAAATCTATGTGCCAAGAAACAGACAACTTCAAGATGAAATACTCAGCAATAACTATAACCCACCACATGTCAGACACCCAGAATAACATAGAATGTAAGGGGACATCTAGGGTAATGCTTAGTAAGTTCTGAGGGTCTGAATCTATTAGTGGCCTGTTGACAGATTATGTATTACATTCCCATCATTCCTTAACTTCTCTGTCTGTGTTATGCAGTATGATGCCTTCTATCTATCATTAGGACTATTGTGATTACTGATCCATGTCCATGTGACTGCCCATGTGATTGTCTAGTATAGTATATATACTAGCAATATGTCGTAGATCTACTTCACTTGAATCTCATCTTAGCTTCCGAGACTATCCAATAGCTTGAAGAGTGATTGCCTCTGAGTGGTTCCCTAACATAGAATACTAGAATTAATCAAGAAAAACTATTTGTGGCTAGGAATACACAATGATATATGAAAATATATCCAAGGATACCAAGAATGTTAACAGAACAAAGTGCAACATATGAAGAAAGCAGCACTCTTATACCCCTTATTCATACCAAATACACCATGGGAAGAGATTAGTATTGATGTCATAGAACCCCTGCTAAGATCAGAAGACAAAGATATTATTTTGGTAGTTGTGGACTGATTTTCCAAAATGATCAGACCCATGGCCATGACAACTTCAATCTCCTCAAGTGAAGTAGCAAGGATATATCAAGATGATGTGAGGCCCGAAATATATTCAGGCCTAAAATTAAACAAATTTTGTGACTTCATACCCCAAAATCAGGACTAAGGTTGAATTACCTATTAGGTAGCAGAGAAGGCACAGAGGACTTCACTGCCAAGGGCTAGCTACATAACTATGTAGCAGTATACCCAAGGACATAATGTCACTACCACCAACAGGCTAATCACTCAAGAACCAGTGAAGTCAAGCCTGCAGCCCCATAGCATTATCACTGAGAATAGCAGTTTAGTTAGAAAGAAGAAGCCTCATGTGAAAAAGTCCAGAGAGATGCCCATCATAAAGGAGCAGAACTGGCAGCCCAGTAGGAAATAAGAATAGATATGGCATCACTTGATCAGTGATGGCTAAGAATAAGAACACATTAAACTTGATCTACTATGATCAAAAACAAAGGAGTAACAAAGAGTCTCAGGGAGCTGTGGAAACAATACCCAAAACTCCCTAAGCAAGGAAAGAAAAAAGGACAGGTTCTGAGTCACTGAGATAAGCCAGAGAAAAGAGAGATCACTGCAGGGTTGGTGGTAGGTAACCTGGTAACTCAGCAAGGGCAAAGTGGACTTAGCAAAAATCAATAGGAAATAATTGAGAAAAAACAAGAAGGTGTGGGAGTCCCTATCACTACCAGAACAATCATTTTAATAATAGATTTATGACTGGGTTTATTATTTTCTCTAAATTTTTGTATATTTCTTTTGTATTTCTCTAAACCTATAAAAAACCCCACTTAGTAGGGAGAGGACAAACAATCTCAATCACCTCTTTCCTCTATTTGGGTTTTCAGAGTGAAAAAATATTTTTAGAGTGATCAGATCAGTGATTAAGGTGCTTTGACTTAAGACTGAGTCAAACCAAAGAGACTATAGGACAAGTAACTTAGCTGTAGGAGCAATGTCATAAGAGCTCTGAGACAGAGTTTAGTATTGCTAGGGAGTCGTGTTATACAGGGAGGATTCAAAGTCTCATATCTCATTACATAGTCAAGAGTACTATTGTGAGGATAGTCTAATTATATAGCCAGAGAGTGCTACTGTGAGGACAACTTTGAAACAGGGCATTAGAGTAGTACCAGATAGGCAAGACTCAGGAACAGGGCCAAGACAATAGTCTAGAATTGAGAATCAGATTTCAAACATCATCGCTATAATGGTACATCAGCAAACTTTTATTTTAACTTTCTTTCACTTTTAACTTCTGAATTCATTTCCCTACAAATTTACATAAGGGACACTGTGCTGAAACATAGTGTCAACTAGGGTGCTTTCTTAGGAAATCACATATCTTATCTATCAAAACTTTTATATTCACCACTACCTATACAGTAGTCAGGGAACTCTAATTAAAAAGAAAACAGGAAAACCCCTAGACTATTACAGCCTCTTCAACAACATATAGAAAATACACAGCATACCAAAGAAGATCATCAGTGACAGAGAACCCCAATTTGTATCAACATTCATGGGAGAACTATGCAAAGCATTAGGAATCAAAAGAGCAATGTCAACAGCCTACTACTTCTAAACAAATAGTCAAACAGAAAGGATCAATCAAGAAGTTGAAGTATTCCTATGATGCTACATTAATTCCAGACAAGACAATTGGACAAAATTGTTGGTGACAGCAGAATTCTAGTACAACAACAAAGAACATGTGGCAACCAGACATACCCTATTCTATGTAAACTATGGAAGACATCTCTGGAAAGGATACCTGATAGTAGAAATGGAGATACCAAGTTTGGAAGACTTATTAAAAAAGATGGAGACAATATGAGAAGAAGCAAGGATAGCAATAGAAAGAACAAAGGAAACAATGAAAAGGCAATTTGATAAGAAAAGATGGCAATCACAAGGTCTCAAAGTAGGAGAACAAATATGGCTAGAGGCAAGAAACATCTAGACAAACTGATCCTCAAAGAAGCTGGACCAGAAAAGATATAGACTCTTTACAATCAAAGAGGAAATCAGACAAGAAGTATACAAACTAGAGCTTCTAGAAGGATGGGCCATATATAATGTTTTCAATGAAGACCTCCTAACATATTGCAAAAGGTGGAATTCACAAGTCAACACAAGGAACTAGCACCACCACCTGACATTATCAATGAGAAAAAAGAATATAAAGTAGAAGAAATCAGAGGACATTGCAAAAAAGGAAGAGGCACATAATTCCTGATTCACTGGAAAGGATGTGGAAATGAACATGACCAATGGATAGTAGAAGCAAACTTACCATATACAAAAGAGACAATTCAAGATTATTGGGTATAGCTTTTGAGATGAAACCTTGAAAAAGAAGATACTAAAAGACATTTTTTTGACATCTCAAATGTATACCAGTAACCAAGAAATACCACCAAATATGTTTTCTTTCACCAATGCTGCTACCAATGCCTCTACTATGGGCTGTCTCTCTCACTTGGAACCAAGAAATTTACAACAAAATCATATGTTGTAACAACAGAACAAAGGACTAGACAAGTAAAATAGATTGCATTATTCAAGCTATTTGTTATGACCTTAAGGTTAACTTAGATTGCAACACTCAAGTAAAGACTTGAGGGTGATGAGAGAGTAGAGGAAGGAAGGGAATGATACAATTGGTAAAGCATAAGGAATACAGAAGAGTATCTACTGTATATACCTATATACCATAAGGAGTAAATGAAGAAAACATGTGGCAGACATGAGGTCTACTGAGTAAAGAACATACCTCACCAGTGAGGTGCTGACTGAGCCATTAGATAAATGAAATAATATGAAACAAAAAAGTTGTTCATGCAGTTGCATCATGGTGAACTCCTGTATGAAATAAGGTCAATTATAACATTATTGAAGCAATAGCAGAACTTGAAGAAAAAGCAGAAGAATTGGTTAGCATGGCTGATATCATCAATAACACTATGACAGACACAGAAACAGGCACATTACTTGCAGATGAAGGATATTGCCATACAATTCTATGAAGTGGGTGAAACACTTAAACTCATTCTTCATGATGCCTTGCTCCAATGATTTCACAGCATCCAATGCAATTTAGTCAATGAGCTCACAACATGGGAAGGTCAAGGACATCCAGCAATCAATAATTATATTCAAGGACAACAAGAATCATTTGCCCATACCAATAAGTTCCCATCTATTCCACAAGTCAAACCAACAAAACTTTCTAGAGAAAACAAAGATAAAGAAGAAAAAGTTATACTCATACATCCATCTCCACCACTGCTTGACAACAAATCCATAACTATATCATCAAGCAACAAATCAATGGTCTCAGCATTGGAAAACCCTAACATATAGTTAACAGAAGAAGTTAATAATCTCACTATATTCTTAAAATGATTCAAAGTACCATCTAACATTGTTCATCTCTTACCACCTGCTATATATCATACAATCAGCAAAAATGGAGAAAATAGCTCAAGATATTAGAACTGAATTGTCAAGGGATTAATAAAATCCAAACAAAACTCAGAAACAGTATGAATGTAAGGGCACAGCTGGACAGCCGCACCAGAACGTACTCAAGTATAGTAAGAGAGTCGTCTTAAGTAGAAATGATGTGTAGCCTGAGAGCTTCAACTATTGTTGAGGTGAGTATTCTACTACACCGTCACTACCTACTTATACTAGAATAGCTGGTCTGTGCGCCAGTTGCTATGGCCACATGTATCCAGACAATAATAACTATATTACTAGATATAGCTACATAGTACTATGATGGAGACCCAAACTAGAGGGAAGGGAACTATTACCGCAGACTTCCATGGATCATAGGGAACGCTAGCTCATGCGAACCCTACCGTGTAATCTAAGCGGATGTAGAGTGTTCCCTTACAATGAAGGGGATTTAAGATACTACTATATGCTGGAGGACTACCATACAAACCCTAGTTTATTGTAGAAGTACCAGATGAAGGATATATTGTTGGACCACAGAAGAAGTCAGTGGCTATTTACACTATAGGAGAAGAAAAATTATAAAATATTCATGGGAACATGAACCTTGAAATGGAGGTATTGTTATGATCAACCTCATTTCATACAGATATTCACCATGATACAACCACATGGACAACTTCTTTGTTTAATACTTCCTCATATATCTAATGGCTTAGTCAGTGCCTCACTAGTGGGGTATGTTCTTTACTCAGTAGACTTTATGTCTGCCACATGTACTCTTTACATGGTACATAGGTGTAAGGGGATCACTCGGAGGTGACCCAGAACACACTCGACATTAGTGGAAGAGGCATCTTAAGTAAGAGCAATATATAGCCCAGGAGCTCTAATCAATGTTAAGGTAAGGTATTCTACTGTACATCACTAGCTATATATACTAGACTAGCTTGGTCTGTGTGCTGGTTACTATGGCCACACAGATCAGAACACTAATAACTACCATACCTAATAAGGCTACATAGTACTGATGGCAGACCTGAACTAGAGGGAAGAGAACTATAGACCGTAGACTCCAAGGATCCATGGGTACGCTAGATGATACACACCCTACTAGGTTATCTAAGCAATCTTAGTGCTGTCCCCTTACAATAGGTATATATACAGTAGATATTCTCCTGTATTCCTTATACTTTATCAATTGTACCATTTCCTTCCTTCCTCTACTCTTTCATCGCTATCAAGTCTTTACTTGAGTATTGCAACCTGAGTTAACCCTTAAGGTCATAACATTCTATTAGTTTTCTATTCTTCTTTCTTGCATTTGATACTTCAGATCTTAAGTGCTTAAAAGCACCTAGTTTTCTACTTGATATTCTTCTGTCTCACTTCTTTTCCTGTCCACATACTTTTGCATATCTTCCTGACTCTTTCTTAACACTACTTTTACTTTGTTGTGGACTCCCTTCATTCTTGTTGCAAATTCCTTTGCTTTCTTGAATTTCCTATTCTTCTTTATCTCAAATCCCATATGTGGATCTTGTCCAATATTTGCTTTGAACAATGATACTTTTGTACTAGTCTGTACTTTATTGTTATATGCAAACTCTGCTGTTACTAACCAATAAGGCCATTGCTCTTGTCTATGATCAATAAACATTCTCAGGTATTGTTTTAGTTTTTGATTTATTTTTTCCATCTGTCTATCTGTTTGTGGATGGTAGGCTATCAACAACTTTGTATCAATCCCTAATATTGAATTCAACTCCTTTATAATCCCAGCTGCAAATTGCACTCCCTTATCTGTAATAATGCTTTCTGGTAAACCATACAGCTTCCAGACATTATCTTGGAACAATCTCACCATTCCTTTTACTAAAGTCATTTCTGTAGTTGGCACAAAGTGTGTCATTTTTGTCATTCTATCACATACTACCAAGATACTATCATATTCCTGTACTAGCAGTAGCTTTGTAATAAAGTGTCACAAACTTCATTCGGTCATATCTCCACCAATTCTTCGACGATTCCCACGGTCTCAAAGCCAGCTTAAAGCCCTTAAGAAGACCTTTTGATTGATACCAGTCACATCTCGAAGCAATCAATAATGGCCGAGATATTAGGCAGATCAACTGGTAACCACCATGGTACCATTTATTAAATCACCAATATCTCAGAAACCACCAGGATCTAAGCTTCTGTTCTAGGCTCAGCAGAAGCCCTCTTCATACTGCTCAGAATGAGCCTAGAACAACTTCAAGGCAATTAATATTAGTGGAGATATGAAGGCCTCAATATTTGCACATGGACTTCATTAATTACCCATAGATAGTCATCTTTTGTCACTTATCTAACTTCGCATTTTTGAACTCTTTGAAGTATCAAAGCACCCATCACAAATAGTAAGTGACCATTTGTGATATAAAGTCTGCCATAATATAACTCCAAGGTTTTTCTGGTACTACATTAGACATAAGTTTTCCTGCAGGTGCCTCTGTGCAATTCTTGTTTCTTTGGCATGTATTATATCCTTCTATATACTTCTTGACCTCCTTAGTAACTCCAGGCCACCAAAAATTTCTTATCACTAATTCTGTTGTCTTCTACTGTTCTCCATTGTTATAGTCCCTTGTGATATGTGGTCACAACAGCCTCACAAGAGAACCTCATCACCCCTAGTCACACTGCTTATAGCCATTTTCTACTATTTATACTAATTTGCCAAATCCTTAGTTATAAGCTAGCATATTGGGGTTGTTATCTCAGTTTGGTTCTTCATCTAGTAGACTCCTTCTGAGTCCATTATCTCTGAATCTATTATTTTTTCCTACCTCAGCTCCTTCTAGGAGAGTCCCTTTCTCTTCTCAGATAGATGCTGTGTAGAGGTTGGTTCAATCAGTTGGTTGAGATTATACTAGCAATTATGGAGTCCCTACTTGATACCCATGCTCTCTTATTGGTGTAACATGGTGTTATGGACTTAGAATAGAACTACCATATTATCAACTATGGAGTAACAACAAATGGTTGATTCAAGAATTAATGGACAATGATGACATCATAGAAGGAGATAACAAAATCAGTGATGAAAGTTATAAATAACTTTCATATGAGCACTAAAAAGACTCTTGGTTTTCAAGACAGGCACTGGACTCATAGGAGAAACATTGGATTACATAGGCTCAAGACTGAAACACATATTCACCTTGTGGTCTAGAGTCTTAACACATGGTATAGCCAAATTATTTCTGCTCTCAATTTTTTGTTCTTTGGGATATTATTACAAATGGCCACTTACTGATTTTTGATTGGTTGAATTGATATTCAAATAGCTCAAAAAAGCAAAGTTTAAACAGCAGCAAAGATATTGTTAAGTCTGATGTGTAACCCTCAGACTATGAGTCCTTATATACAGAATTGTGATGGTCTGTATACTAGAACAGATCATCATATACTACTACCTATTGTTCTACATATGGTAGTGCCTTTGTACTTAAAATAGTAATAACTTAACCATATAGAGGCTGTCCTTTGTTCTAAGAAAAGGCAGATGATTATCTATGGATAATTAATTAAGTTCATATACAAACATTGAGGACTTCATATATCCATGACCATTAATTGCCTTGAGGTCATTCTAGGCCAATTTTAAGCATCATAAAGAGGGCTTCTTCTGAGCCTAGAAACAAAGCATTGATCATGGCAGTTTTTGAGATATTAGTGATTTAATAAACAGTACCATGGTGGTCACCTACTGATTTGCCTGATATCTTGGCCAATATTGATTGCCTTGAGACATGACTAGCATCAATTGAAAGGTCTTCTTAAGGTTTTTTTGGCATTACTAAGACTGTAGAAATTATTGAATAATTGATGGAGATATGGCCAAATGAAGTTTGTGACAGTTGAGGTTAGAACTTTCACCCTAAGTCTGCACCTTAACATAGAGCCAATCATTCTTGTTACCAAGAACATAATCCTTTAGACCATGACAGATTATATAAATTTTATGTCTATATCTCAACTTTCAGTCCCAGTTTTATGAAAGAGAATGTAATAAACTAGAACAAAGTCAAAGAAAATGACTAGAGGCACAAAGGCTAATATACTATACTAGGATTTGCAAGTCTGCAACAGATGGACTCCATTGCACTTGAAACCATTTATCAGTAACCTCTAATAGCAAATGTGCAGGAACATCCTCAGATGCTAAAAGATTGGACTGAGATCTAGACAGAAAGGACTGATGAATTGTTTACATCTGAGTTCTTTAAGTACTGTATTTACTGAGTAATAAAGATGAACTTGGGGTAGTCAGACACTTCACTAAGTAACAGTAATGGACAAGAGTAAGCATGTAAGTGAGGAAAATAAGCAGAGCAAAGAGCATTAGAGGAATGATGACAAAATGAAAAGAAATCTTCAGAACATTCTTCGTCAACCTCCCCTCTCTTTAGTATAACCCTCCGAAAGAAGTCTGAAGACGTTTGCGAAATTGAGTGAATATCCCTTCCAGGTTGGTGCAGATTGCACGAGAGTGCATAACAAAGTAGTGATGATCACATCCAACACAACTGTAACAATGAACAACTCTTTGGAGGTTGTCAAAGCCAGTCGTTGTTCCTCTCCCAAACCGGGAATAGACGCCGAGTCAAAGGTAGCATTAGCGGATTCACCCTTGCGGTACCCGTCGATGAAAGCTTTGGCTGCGGAGCTCATGAAGTCATCCATATTCTGATTGATGGATGGGATATCCAAAGGTGCTATGTCCTGCGCATAGTCCCACTCGACAGGGTTTTTGTTCATAAACATATCTGCAGCGATAGTGTTGATCAAGTTGGTAGAATCGAGCGTCTCGGGCTCGCTAAGTGCACCCTGGAGTGCATTTAAGAAGATAAGGTTTGCTGCACTGGAAGGGAAACTGCCATCAGGTGGTTGTCCCGAAGATATGACACTGACGCTCCCATCATTTTGCAGACGAACACGGCCACCCGATATTTGGGGCTGAGGGTCGCACAGAAGAATACTGGCAAGAGGACCAAAAATTTGTCTACCCGACTCTGTTATGATGCCAACACCTTGTTCCACGAAAGTGGCAGGTAAATTATCCAGGTTAATTGCAAATCGTGATATTCCAGACGTGTTATCGCAAAAAGGGTGATCTTCCACGGTACTCTCGCGAAAAGAGGAATTTCCCCCAATAAATAAATAAGCACTAGTGCTTGTGTTGACCGTGGAAGCGAAGCTGATAAGAGAGAGGGGACTAATACTAGAGCCTGAAAAAAGTAGTATCGTCAGAACATCCCACCATTTTGCCTATCATGAAGCATACCTGAGGTGTCCTGATCCTGGCCACCAAGGATGAGTGTATTACTTCTCCAGATTTGCCCTGCAGCAGAAATTAATGAGCCCATAGCGTTGTTGTCTAGGGCTTCCCAACGACACTTGTGACGAAATTCGACAATGTCAGTATCATACTCTAGGGTTTCATTGAATTTGCTGGGGGTCGGCGGTAAAGATATCAGTGTGTTTGCGGGAAGCTTGAACCCAAATGGGGTAAATTCAGTCTTCTCAAGTCGAGTGATAAGATTGGCACGTGTTGAGGTGGTAAGAAGTTGTCGGTCGCCTGGGAATAATTGGGAGACCTGTCTAGCGACCTGAACAGTAGTAGGAACTGGGATGATTGTCGTAGAGACACTGATAGTTCCGGGTGCAAGCTGGCCAAGCGCCATAAGGGCCAGTGAAGCTAGGAAAGCAAACCTGAATGTGCTACTGGCATGCTTTGAAAGACAATGTGATGTACGGTCGAGTAATCCAGAGTCGATAGTTGACACTCCGTCAGCGGTCCTAGGAATGATATGTTCTGATTGAACAGACCACTCTCGACCGAAAGCGTTGGTGGTGATGTTTCCACCAGCAAGAACTGCCAGACTATGCCATATGATGAAGATGACAGTAAAGCCACCTTTAATTTTGGACTCGCTGAGTTTGAACGTGAGGAGTAATGGTTTGGCTAAACACACAGAGGCTAGAACAATGAAACTAGCTTCAATGAAGCAAAATAGGAAGAGACGGATGCGAAAATTGACTATAGTCTTTTTGCCGACCCCGAGTCGTGGTTCGGGTGTGGTGCTGCGTGAATCATGTTCTTCATCATTTTGTAGGAGATTCATTGGTTGCGATTCAGATGTCGAGATAGTATTCATGAAGAGGGGAGCTTATGATAACAATGGGAAAGTCGAGTGTCCAAGTCATTTATTTCTTGTCCTGTGGAGATAACATCAGAGAGACTAGTGGCAGTGGAGACAGCATTACAGCCACAGGGACCACCAAAAAGGTAGTTCTCTTGTTCGAGGCTGTCCCGTGACTCTCAGATCCCATAGGTAATTGTTCTCTGCTAGATCTTCTATGTGAGAAGGAACATGGGATGATGGCTGACACATATATGTTCCCACACCCTCTCTTCTCACTCAAAACAAGGTATTCATCCAGGCCTTTGGCCCAGCTTGATCCCAGCTTGATCCCTTTAATGATTCTGCATTTTTAAGTTTGTGTTGTCTGTCCATTCACTATGCTTCCTTCCTCCAATAGTCTGTGAGATTAGAGTCAGTCTGCTGCACTCTCTTCTATGCACTCTATAACATATTCTGACTTGTTTCTTTATCTCTCAAATCACAGTAAAAATCAATCTCAAGTCCATTGTCACATACAAATACAATCTATAATCTAATGCTATTGAATACTTCTTTATATACTACATTGAGTGTCCTTCTACTCTCTTGACTCTGCTCTAAAGAAAGTACTGAAATATTCAATGGTAAAGTACATCTTGAAAAGGCCACATAAAGTTGTCTATGGGAGAACACTGATGTCTGTAAATTAATCCCCACATACTCCACTGACTGTCCTTGAGACTTGTTGATAGTCATAGCAAAAGCTAGCCTGACTGGGAATTGATGTCATGACTTGGCAAAATGGCTAAGTCAATATTTATATTTCTTTTATATTTCTTTTCTTTTCTTTTAATTTCTAAAGATTAGACACATGGGAGAGTTATTGTCATATGACGGAAAATACCCATTTAATAATATAATTTCCTTTTTATTTTATATTATTACTAATTTTTCGATCCTAAACTCCTGTTGTCTACTCCTATAGGATCACGATGTAGACTAATTA
>Ga0157361_1000692_pt1 | contig 12299 bp, 17 predicted proteins | sample AttlaeALBM2_FD_111481 | JGI IMG/M metagenome (GOLD analysis project Ga0157361, IMG submission 111481) | Fungus gardens microbial communities from leaf cutter ant in Ribeirão Preto, State of São Paulo, Brazil - Atta laevigata ALBM2 | ecosystem: Host-associated > Fungi > Mycelium > Unclassified ...
AGCCTTTCTGAGTACGGTAACCAGCAAGCCCGGTGTTTACCGCATGTATGACGCCTCAGGCACCGTCATCTATGTGGGCAAAGCCAAAGACCTGAAGAAGCGTTTGACCAGCTACTTCCGCACTCAGGTCGGCAGCCGCAAAACCGAAGCGCTGGTTAGTAATATCCAGCACATCGATGTCACCGTAACCCACACCGAAACCGAAGCGCTGCTGCTTGAGCATAACTACATCAAGCTCTACCAGCCGCGCTACAACGTGCTGCTGCGCGACGATAAATCTTACCCCTACATCTTTCTTAGCAGCGATACCCATCCGCGACTGGCGATGCACCGTGGTGCAAAGCATGCCAAAGGCGAATACTTTGGCCCGTTCCCCAACGGCTATGCGGTGCGTGAAACGCTGGGGCTGCTGCAAAAAGTTTTCCCTATCCGCCAGTGCGAAAACAGCGTCTACCGCAATCGCTCCCGGCCCTGTCTGCAATATCAGATTGGTCGCTGTCTGGGTCCCTGTGTCGCGGGACTGGTCAGTGAGGAGGAGTATGCACAGCAGACCGATTACGTGCGCTTGTTCCTGGCGGGTAAAGACGATCAGGTTCTCAACCAGCTGGTCAAACGGATGGAAGAGGCGAGCACGGGCCTGCGTTTCGAAGAGGCGGCACGCCTGCGCGATCAGATTCAGGCTGTGAGACGGATCACCGAAAAGCAGTTTGTCTCGAATCAGGGTGATGACCTTGATGTGATGGGTGTGGCTTATGAAGCGGGCATGGCCTGTCTCCACGTGCTGTTTATCCGTCAGGGCAAAGTGTTAGGCAGCCGCAGCTACTTCCCGAAAGTGCCCGTCGATACCGATCTGGCTGAGGTCGTTCAGACCTTTGTCGGGCAGTTCTACCTGCAGGGCAGCGAGGCACGTACGCTGCCTGGCGATATTTTGCTGGACTTCACCTTGCCAGAGCGTGAACTGCTGGCTGAGTCGCTCAGTGAGCTGGCCGGACGTCGGGTGAGTATCCAGAGCAAGCCGCGCGGGGATCGCGCCCGTTATCTCAAACTGGCGCGCACCAACGCCGCGACGGCGTTAACCACGCGGCTGTCACAGCACTCCACAATTCATCAGCGGCTGATGGCGCTGGCGGAGTTTCTTGAGCTGGACAAAATTAAACGCATGGAGTGTTTCGATATCAGTCATACCATGGGTGAGCAGACCATCGCCTCCTGCGTAGTGTTCGACCAGAATGGTCCGCTGCGTGCCGATTATCGTCGCTACAACATCAGCGGCATTACGCCGGGTGATGACTACGCCGCCATGAATCAGGTGTTACGCCGCCGTTATGGTAAAGCGATTGAAGAAGATAAGATTCCGGATGTGATTCTGATCGATGGCGGTAAAGGCCAGCTGTCTCAGGCGAAGCAGGTCTTCGCGGAACTGGATGTGCCCTGGGACAAAAGCCGGCCGATTTTACTCGGCGTAGCGAAAGGCAGCGATCGTAAAGCCGGACTGGAGACGCTGTTCTTTGAAGCGGAAGGTGAGGGCGTTTCGCTGCCACCCGATGCGCCAGCGCTGCATGTGATCCAGCATATTCGTGATGACGCTCACAATCATGCCATTTCAGGCCACCGTAAAAAACGGGCCAAAGTAAAGAACACCAGCGCACTGGAAAGCATCGAAGGGGTGGGGCCGAAACGGCGTCAGCAACTGCTCAAGTACATGGGGGGCCTGCAACCGCTGATGAACGCGTCGGTGGAGGAGATCGCCAATGTACCCGGTATCTCACATGCTCTGGCAGAAAAAATATACTACTCGTTGAAACACTAGCATTGAAACGGGGGGGGCAATGTAGGAACATAGGCTAAATTCTACCTATATCCAGACAGTTACCGGCATATGCAATTAAACATCCCGACGTGTCTCACCCTGTTTCGAGTCGTGCTCATCCCGTTCTTTGTGCTGGCTTTCTATCTGCCGTTCACCTGGGCGCCTCTGGCGACTGCACTGATTTTTGTTTTTGCTGCCATCACCGACTGGTTTGATGGCTTTCTGGCGCGCCGCTGGAAGCAGACAACACGCTTTGGTGCGTTTCTCGATCCGGTAGCGGATAAAGTGATGGTGGCCATTGCGCTGGTGCTGGTGGCTGAATATTTCCACGCCTGGTGGATTACGCTGCCCGCTGCCACCATGATTGCACGCGAGATCATTATCTCTGCGCTGCGTGAATGGATGGCGGAGATTGGTAAACGCAGCAGCGTGTCGGTTTCCTGGATTGGTAAAGTGAAAACCACTGCCCAGATGTTCTCACTGTTTGCCTTGCTTTGGCGTCCTGATGCCACCGTCGTGGCGATTGGTGTGGTGGCGTTATACATTGCTGCCGTGCTGACTTTCTGGTCTATGTTCCAGTATTTAAGCGCCGCGCGCGGCGATCTGCTCGAACCGTGATCGATACGATTTAAAAAGCAGCAAACGGACGCGCTGTGAGGATAATTTTATTGACTCATTGCGTCATCTAAGTAGAATGCATCGCATCGAACGGCAGCCAGGCTGCCAGAAGATAAATAAAATCAGCAGGTTCGACGAAATTGCTGAATTGCGGGAATAGCTCAGTTGGTAGAGCACGACCTTGCCAAGGTCGGGGTCGCGAGTTCGAGTCTCGTTTCCCGCTCCAGATTCGCAGGTCAGGTTAACCTGACGGCACATCAGTTTAAGGCGCGTTGGCAGAGTGGCTATGCAGCGGATTGCAAATCCGTGTACCTCGGTTCGACTCCGGGACGCGCCTCCAGTTACACCCTGCCCGGGTGGTGAAATCGGTAGACACAAGGGATTTAAAATCCCTCGGCTGTAAGGCTGTGCGGGTTCAAGTCCCGCCCCGGGCACCATATCGAATTACCAATAAAATCAATGATAAGCAGTGTCGTATGACCGCCCCTCAGAGGCGGTTTTTTTGTATCAGAATTATTATTCCTAATACCTCTTCCTAATATTACCTCCCTTTTGCCTGCCCTCCGACTACAGGGACAACAACTATTTTCCTGTCATATGCCGCAGTCTGCTCCACGTTCTTATGCCCTGTTATGGCTCTCTTCTCGTACAAATCTCCTTCCAGATCAGACACACCCTTGGCCTTCAAATCATGGAATGTAAAATCAAAAAGAAGCTCCGGAAATTTAAGCTTTGCCGCCTCACGTGCAGCACTCCAGCGACTGTTAAACCCATCGCGAGTGTAGCCCGAGCCATTAGGCTGGTGGAGTATGAAGATACTGCTCATTCCTGGCTTTAGCGGTAACCCAGATGCCATTTTTATTGCTGCAGCAAATCGTGGTGACCATGCCTTAATCTGAGCAACGCTGGTCTTACTCTGTTTTATCAGAACGCCCTCATCCATGATCTGGCTCTTTTTCATTGCGAGAACGTCACCTTGTCGGGAGCAGGTAAGGTATGCCAGTTCCATGGCTATCTTCACGATGTCCGGCGCACATGAATACAGAGCCTGGTACTCTGCATCAGTCACATATCGATCTCTCGATGTCTCCTTAAACTTTTTAACTCCCTTGGTCGGATTACCTTTTACCATGCCACGCTCATAACCCCAGCGGTACATGCGGGACATAAACGCCTTTTCGCGGTTGGCCTGAACTCGACTTTTCAATCCGCGTCTGTCCATGTACTTTCTGACATGTTCAGGACGAATTGCATCTGAGGGCATGGCACCAAAGACAGCTAAAACATTTTTTGAATACTTCAAGTAATCCCGCTGCGTTTCACGAGCAAGCTCAAAAAAATCAGCCGATTTGAAAAAACGTTCAGCCAGTGACGCCAGCAGCTTGTCATCAGGTATTTCATTGATAAGCGCCTCATATGCCGACCATACTGAAGACTGAGCTGCATCCAGTGCACAGAGGCGTATAGCGCCTCCGTTTTTGGGATGAAACTCATAGGCTGATTTGCCGCGATAAACGCGCGGCGGCATCCATGCATCAGCACTATTTTTGCGAACACGAGCCATTAATCCAATGCTCCAAAGTTGGGTTCAGGTTGATTCATTTCTGGGCCTTTGCGCGACGACATTGGGTCATTGAAATGCTGCCAGGTTGTCCGCGGGCGACCATCACGGCGGACGACGAAAAATATACCCGCCTGTTTCAGGCACTGGCATTGCTTAGACGGGATTTTATAGCCGGTTAATTTTTCGATATCGGCATCAGAAATAATTACGTTATTGATATCAGACATTTACTTTCTCCACACATTCCTGCTGCATCAGGTTTGTTTAGCCGTGACATGTCACGGCGTATTGATACTTAATTTCATCTCATGCCAACCGCTGGTGGCCCAGCATGCTGCTTCACCCTGGCAAGGGCAGGACTTCACCGGCAACCGATCTGCACACTTCACGCATTGCTGCTGTGCCAGCGCTTCAATCTGCTGCGCCAGCTCAGCGGCATCTTTGCGAATGAGTAGCGCTATGTACTCGTTCAGTTCATACGGTTCACGACCGGGGCGGCGTGCGGCGCAGTTCTGCGCCAGCATCTCCAGTTCCTGACTATCCAGCGCCAGCTCCAGCTTTTTACCACCGGCAGCGGCCTGTCTGGCACGCTGCGCTGCTTTGCGTTCGGCGGGGGATTTAGGCATTTGTCACCACCGCTTTGACAGCTTGCCACACAATCTCAAGTAGCGATGACCAAGCCAGATAGGTATGAATACCCGCCACAAAACCAAAGCCAACGACCATGGCATACAGTAGAGCGCTGCACTTGGACATCACTCCACCTCCGGCGCTGCTGCCAGCATGGCTTCATAGGCATTGCCCAATCGAGACAGACCATCCATAAACTGATCGCCGGCAGCTATCATCTCCTCTGTTGGCTCAACCGGCACCAATTTCCAGCCTTCCGGCATCAGCTTAGCCAGGCTGACGGCAGGTGCCGGGCGGGTGAATAGCTCCATGCCGGTGTTTAGCTCAGCAACCACTAAGTCGGGGCGCATATCCACAAAGCACTGGTAGTACCTCAACCCTTCTTTGCCTATCGCCATCTCCATACGGGCAACGCCAACAGCCTGCTGTTTCTCCAGCTCGGACAGTTTCGCCTCTGCTGCTTCAAGTATTTCAATCAGCTCAAGAATAACTCCGTCCTTAAGGTCCGGGCTTTTCTGAGCCAGGCATGACTGCTTCAATCGCTGGACATTCATCACTCCACCTCCACGCGCTTAAACTCAATGACCCACACCCACGGGTTAGCCTGCCAGCTGTCAGCGCCGTAAATGGATTGCCACAAAGAACCAAATGAACAGCGGTAAAGCTCATCCATTTCCACAAAATGGTCCATGTCTTCAGACCAAAACTGGAAGAATGAATCTGGCTCACGATAATTTTTGGCAACTACCGTCTGGTCCCATACTTCGGTATGAATACCTTCAGCGTATGAGTCATCGTGGTTGATAGCCTGCAACCGCTCCACACGAACGCCGGTAATCTCCAGCGTTATGCGGGAAGCCCAGCGCGGCATGTGGATAGAGGGCACCCACGTGCCCTCATACTGCATATTTTCGGTATGTGGTTTCCAGGGGGCATCATCAGGGATTGACCATAGGCCATAGTTACCGGTCCTCTGTTCGCAGCTGGCGCGGTAAATGCGCGCCGCGTCAGGTCCTCCTTCTTTAATCAGGTTGTCGTTCCAGTCGATAGCGCAGCCGTCCTCATTACCGAGCGTGGCGAACGTCTCACGCACCCAGAGGCGATCGCCAACTGCACCGAACGGGCAGATATAGCCTTCATCCTCGCTGGCCACACCAAACACCTGCTTCTTAGCTGGCTGAAGGTAGCCATCTTTATCGACCACGCCGGGCGTATACCAGCGCGCGGTAAAGTCCGTCTCCAGCTCCATATTCATCGGAGAGAAATCAGCCGACGGCTGGACCTTCATCATCCGGCGCGTCTGCGTCTTGCTGCCGTTCAGTACGGCGCGCACCATGTCGCCGTTTAGGAGGATTGGGCGCTCACGCATGGTCAGCCTCCTTTTCGCACTCGCACATGCCAACGAAAGACAGGGTTAAAGCTGAAGGCTCATCCGGGCATGACACCGCATCAGAGTGATAAACCTTGCCGCGATAGATGACGCTGAAACCATCAGCTTTTATCAGCATCAACTTACCGGTGCGGACAGATATCCGCTTACTACGGCCATCACCTCTGACGATAGTGAAGTCAACGTGTTCACCGACTTTGGGCTGGCGTGGCTGCCCCGTGAAGCGGCGGCAATTCTGGCAACGCTCCATCACTCACCATCCTTACCGGCGCGGAGTTGGGTGGCGAACTGCGTGCACAGGAAAACGATGCTCTTCCACTTCTTCTGCTGGGCTTTATCGCCAACGTGCTGCTGATATTGCTCACCGGCAAATGTAGCCAGATCATCCACACCCTCAGCCCGCACAGAGTTGAGGTAGGCGTCGGTGGCTGGGGTAGCCATATTCGGCAGGAGCGCATAATCACAGATGGATGCGATATGGCTACCGAGGTAACTATCCTCTTCCGTGCGGGGCCGCTCATCAATCATCGTGGCACGCTGCAAAATCACACCCCAGACCGTCTGGTCGGTTTCTTCTGACCAACCGTCGCATGCATCCCCACGGTAGTAGTCGATGTCACTGTCAGCTGCTGCAATCGCCTTCTCAGCAGAATCGTGCTCTTCAAAGCCGCTATCTGTGCCATAGCTGAAGAAGCCAATGCCGTTTTTCAGAATCGCATTCTCAGCCGCCAGCGCGTCACGCTGCTTCTGCAGCGCCCTGAATGCTTCGGCAATATCGAGGATGTTGGCAGGGCTGCAAAGTTCCAGATAGTCGCAAAGCCATGAAGCCTCGTTTGAGTTGCTGCCTGTTGAAATTACAGCTTCGCCACGACTCTCACAGATTATCTCGTGGGTTTGCTTACCGTCTTTACCCTGACAAAGTGCGCTACTCCAGTCGCTGCCGTGCCAGTCCGCTACAAACTTCGCTTGCTCAACTAAAGCATTCAGCTTTTCCATCACTCACCACCCTTAACCCATGCATTCCAGATAGAGCCCGCTGGCAATCAGGCGGGCGCGGCGTTTAGCTGCTTCACTGTGGCGCTTCTTTGCCTCTTCAGAGCAGTCATTCCTGTGGTTGATCATCATTGGCTTGCGTGGTGGGCGAGCAACACGGCGCGGATTTCTGACCAGGGTGTAAGTGCGGTCAATAGAGCCGCCACCCAGATAAACCTGATTCGTGCCTTCAACCTGCAGCGTTTCACCACCGCGGCGCATAATGTGAAGAACTAAACGGTTGAACTCACTCAGAGTCATACCGAGACGTTCTGCCAGCTCGCGGCCCGTTGCCGGGCCTTTTGATAACTGCCAGGCTAACTTTTCACTGAATCCGGCATTAGCCCCGTTGCTGCGCCGGAATTGGGCGACCTTTTTCATGAAACCACCTTCAGCGTTACAGTGCGTGTGCGAAGCAAATCCATTTCCATTTGGGAAATGATGTTGATCGCATGTGAAATACCGGGCTGCTGGTGGTTACCCAGCGTTGTTACAGCGCGGCGTGCTTCCCCGAGGGCTTCACCGCGCAATGTGCGAATCCACTGGTCACAGGCTGGAGTGGCCAGAGCTGTGTTAAGGTCATCAATCAGAGTCATGTCAGCCCCGGCAGCCTGAAGCGCGGTAATGGTGTCAGGCAGCACGCTATTGATGCGCAGAACTTCTGCAGCCATCAGATTGGCGCGAACGGTGGCAACGTCCAGACGCGATGACAGCTCAGTCACCATCTTTGCCATTTCAATCAGAGGCGTCTCTGCACCGATGTTTCTAGCGAACTGGTGACCTGCAGCGACGACTTCTTTATTCGATTTGAAGTGATGCATGTCATCGCCCTCAGTGAATGGTGATGGTGCTGTTAAGGCGCTCAGCTTCGTTCTGCGCCTTAATAGGATTAGTGATTACTGAACCGTCAGGCATGACCCAGCCGTTGAGGATATGGCTGTAGGGCAGGGTGATAATGCCTACGGTGATATGGTCGTTTGGCTTTTCCATGAAACTCTCCACACACGATTTTTGGTTGCATGAATCCCTTGCCAGTTACGGCAATAAAAACTTTTTGGATTCGTTTAAGTTGGCTGGTGAGCTACTGCAATAACCCACAGCCCGATTACTCCACACATTTGAAAGGTTGTTGCGGTGCCGGGTGCCTCCCGGTGCTCTGGTCAGACTGACAGATACCAGAGCGGAGACTCTTAGACTGTGTGCAATCTTTGTCAGTCTTCCGCGCGCGCTGGCCGCATTCACCACAACGGAAAAAGAGCGGTCCGCCTCCACCATGCTGAGCCTGCCACCATCGGGATTGGTTACTTCGGCAGTCGGAGAATTCAGTTTTTCACGCCCACGCTCTTTCCGTTGTGTGCTGACCTCCCAGCCAGCTTGGTTCGGGTAACACGCTAACGTGATTTACGAACTGGCAGACTTTTACGGTGCTGCCCCCGGTTGGTGCGGCCGGTACTGAAATAACCCGGCTCAGTCGGTGCCCTTACCTCGACTCCTCTTCGCTAACGCATCAGCCTGCGCATTCACCACAACGAAAAGGACACTTGCTCCACGTCTCTAAAGCGTTCGAAAACACCCGCTTTGCAAATGCCCTTATCGTTGTGAAAAAGGGCGGTTAAACCAAAAATTCTTAGTAACCGCCAACACAGCAATTCCGTACTCTTAAAACGCTGGCCCACGAACTACGCTATCAACATCACACACCACGCTTACCACAACAGCATCACCACAACAGACAACATCAGCATCCGGGAAGAGGCGGAGAAAAGTAATCAGGTCCCGGACTGTTGTATTCGCCATGTTCTTAATCATTTTCACAGTACCGCCCCCACACCACTGAAACTTGCTTAGCGAATCATCCCGATCTTCTTACGCCTCGGGCGGCTACTTCGTGGGCGTCCTGCCTGTTCGCTGTTGATGGGTTCATTATTGCCGGAAGTGATAAATCAGTCAACACCGCCAGAGATATTATATTTCTGGCGGTGTTTATCTTGTTGATTGGATTGATATTAAAAAATTTTTGAACGAAAAATAATCAAATTGGGAGTGTGCTAATGTAGTTTTTGGGCGTTTTTTGAGCAGAGGCTTTATGACTAAACAAGCGGAAGAGCTCTATGACGAGATGTGCAGGGTTGTCGGTGACGTGGTGTTCACACTTCACGATTATGGAGTTGAGTCGAAGCAGATAGTGATAGCAGACGCACTCAGAACGGCGCTGGCATCGAAGAACCCAGGGCGGTCAGAGTTACTGATTAAAGCAATGGAAGCTTCGGCGAAAGTACTGGATCGCTAGGCATAAAAAAGCCCGCGTTACACGGGCGTGAATTCGTTCAAGTGGGGCAATTCCATCATCAGCATTAGCTGACATTCGAGAGAATATACGAACATTATCTATTAGGATATAATCATTTCACAAATTGCTATTAACAACACTTTTTGTAAAAAAACATTCGGTAGCGGTTGACTAAAGTCCAAAAAATGAAATTACTTTCATATTTACTATGCGGTTCTGACTTTCCAGTCTGTTGAGAAATCTAGATCTTTTAATAGCTGGTAGACATTGCAACATTGAACGCCAAAATTATTGCATACATCTGGGACTTTTCTGTTGGCTCTAACTTTACTAGGTTTTGGGATTTCATTAGTAACAACGATCCTGTTTCTTAAGTCTTTCATCGCATAAGCAATCAAAAAGGGATCTTTGCCAATTTTGTCAATTTCAAGGTCAGATAGGTCTTGTGCATAGCCGTCACTTACAACGCGACCAAGAATTTCCGCATCAAAGTCTTCATGAAGCATTATATGTGGCTTATTCGATTTATGATGAACCCATTTTGCATGAATATCACTGTCGCCACCTTTGATCTCATCAATTATTTCACGTGGCATTTTTAGACGGCCATTTTTAGCATGAAATAAAATCCATTCCCAAAACTCCGGGACACGCTTCTGAGGGTAATAATAGTCGTGAGCATGAATCAAAATGTTGGCATCAAGTAGAAATAACTTATCCATTTGTTCAGGCATTATAATCCCACCATTCTAGCTACGTTCCCAGGGCTGACACCTAAAACCTTCCCTGCTTTAGTTTCTGTTATTACACCCTCTAGAATAGAGTTTCTAACAACCCTTAGGAGCGCACCACCAGTCTTATGTCGCTTTGTCACATAGAAAGTCCCAGATGATTTTTTTTCATCTTGCTTTTTTACTTTGCTCTGCACCCACAGCTCTTTGAAATGAGACGATATTTCTTCCCATTGCTTGTGGCTTACTCTTCCGTTTCTCAGAAGGCGATAAGCTATCAGTGAAGGGCTAACATTATAAAACAAAGCTCTTTCCTGAAGCGTAGATGAAAATTCTTCAAAGTTTGATGCATCATCAATTTTCACCGTACTGAGATCTTCTTCAGGCAAGAGAATGTTACTTGCAATATCATTGCAATATTTTTCTACCTTATGAGCAACACTAGTATTACTTATTCCAGACTCGCCGATCAGTATATGAGCAAGTTCATGCAATAGAGTAAAGCTCCACGCCGCTTTTGAGTCATTATCATTTATGACAATAAACGGCGCTATTTTATCTGCTAGTGCAAACCCTCTAAAATAATTAGTACTAACAGATGAATGATGGCTACCTAGATTCCCGATCAAGAGGATGAAAATACCTTCATTTTCGACCTGTTTTCTTAGATAGCCCATTGCATCATGTGCTGTGCCTTGCTTCCTGAACTCTGTAGCACTTATATTGAATCTCTTGCTTATATAAGCGACCGCCTCTGCGATGTTAGGCATATTACTAAGATAACCAACAAAATCTTTAGTTTCCGCATCGTCAGAATCAATCAAAGCCTCGCGAACGATGCTCTGACGTACAAAAATGTCCCTAACTATTGCATCGACATTTCCATTAGCTTCAAGAGGTATCGAGTCAGGAACCGTTCTATAGTCTTCACCCTTTTTTTGAATAACTGGTGGCTTTGCCAGGTAGAATGTAAGAAGAGGGCGATGATATAGTTTAGCTATATCGCCTATTTTTTTACTTGTGGGTTCTTTTATTCCTGACTCATAATCGGCCAAAATAGAAGCGCCTGATTGTTTAGAGCTTTTGAGACTCAGCTTTTTTGCAGCCTCATCCAAACTCAAACCAGAACTTTCTCTTGCCCATTTTATAATTTCAGGATTTGGCTTAGCCATAATCTCCACCAAGTAAAAAATCGTCTATCATCACAATTTATTGTTGTGCATCACTAATCTGCCGTCAACGCGTTTGTGCTCAAAAAATTTTATCTTAGAGTTCACCCACACATCTCTTATGGCCACTAACCTACCGCAATAGCTATCACTGAATTCACAAGCCCTGCAGCTAACAGAACAAAGCCCGGAATAAGATAGTTTTTATCCCTCTTCTTACGGGCAAGGTAGAACATCGCGAAAGAAATGCAGAGCATCGGAATCGCTATCTTCGCAAAAACTGACATGCCATCCTCCTGATTAGCTGAAAGTCTCTTCAGGCCACTGGGCCTTGACAACCTTACCTATGATGCGGCAGCTGTGATCACAGTCCAGAATTCTATAAGAGGGGTTGAGAGGCACCAGATAGCTCACGCCTGCGTCCTTCTCATACTTTTTGAAAGTCACTTCAGAGTCAGCGTTCGCTGATGCCACACAGAAGTCACCTGTCTCAACCGGTTCTGCCGGGTCGATGAGGATCAGCATCCCTTCCGGGAAGCTTGGACGAACACCCTGTGGCGCGGTCATTGAGTGACCTTTAACTTCAAGCCAGAATGCTTTATCGCTGGCCTTCTTCGTTGTAGGGACCCATGCCTTAGCGTCTCTGGAAGTAAAGCTACCCACCTCAGAAAAATCACCAGCCTGGACATAAGTGAACAGGGGGTATTCATAATGATTCGACCTAATGCTTTCTTCACCTATCGACTGATACATGTCAGCGATCTCAGCAGCAATTTTAGGACTGAACTCACCAACATTCACCTTCAAAAATCTGGCTAATGCTGAGGCATTGCTGGGATTTAAGGCGTTTACTCCATTCAGCAATGATGCAACAGCTGATTGGCCTACGCCCAAAGCGTCCGCCACTGACTCTTGGGAAATTCCCAATTCAGCTTTTTTGCGCTCATAGATTGATTTCAGTCTCTGCGCGTCTTCGATTTGCTCGTTAGTGAGCGGCTTTTTCTTTGCATTCATATATGAAATTTATCACCGCACGGGATAAATAACTAACACCGCGCGTGTTGA
>Ga0157361_1000697_pt1 | contig 12271 bp, 11 predicted proteins | sample AttlaeALBM2_FD_111481 | JGI IMG/M metagenome (GOLD analysis project Ga0157361, IMG submission 111481) | Fungus gardens microbial communities from leaf cutter ant in Ribeirão Preto, State of São Paulo, Brazil - Atta laevigata ALBM2 | ecosystem: Host-associated > Fungi > Mycelium > Unclassified ...
AGGCTGATGCCCAGCGCATGTTTGTCGTTGCGATCGTTAAGCGCCAGCGGCTGCGGCGCATCGCCCCCTCCACCGGTGACCTCCCCCAGCGCAATCAGGGTGCAGTCGAGCTCATCGGTGGGACTGGTGAGAAAAAAACGCGCGGCATCGACGTCACAAGTGACGCCGTCCACCAGCTCGCCCGCCTCGGTGCGCCGCCAGCCGAACTGCAGAGTAATACGGCCCGGCGCAGGCGGCTCTGGCAGCAGATGATGGTTGGTGATAAGCAGGCCGCCGTGGGTTAGAAACCCGCTGCCTGCAGGCACGCCATCGTCGCGCAGCAGCCCCACACCGCGCGTGCAGGCCAGGCCCTGCGCCAAAAAGGCGACCGGCAGCAGATCGTTGCTGTTGCCGGTAATGACGCCCTGACGCAGATGCTGTTGAAAGGCGTAGCGCTGCGCGCGGGCGCGATCCGGCTCCGCGGTAACGCCCTGCGCCAGTGCGGCGCGGGTCTGCGCACGCTGCTGCGCGGTCAGTGCCAGCCGCGCGCTAATCAGCGCGGCACTCTCTTTATCGCTCATTCGCTTCTCCAGGATAAAAGGCATGCTGCCCTTTTAACCATAGCCGCTGCGGCTCTACCACAGACGAAAAAAAGCCCGCCGGGTGAGAGCGGGCTTTAGTGCCGATAGCGATAACAGGGCGCGCTATTTTTCATGGTAGCGATGCACGGAGGGAAAATATTCAAAGCCGTAAAGCTGGCTAATGGGAAGCAGCAGCTCCTGCTCCAGGCTTAATTCACTCTCGCCGTGCGAATCGCGCTTGCGCGCCTGCCAGACGGCGACGCGTTTTTTCCACAGCTGCAGCAATGCTTTCATCGGGTTGATCCTCCGTTATTGAGAGGTTCAGTAAACCCTCGGGGCAGCCGCAGCTGAACCATTAATTTCTGCGTTTTATTGCCGAAAAACAGCTAAACGCCGGACGGCTACTGCTGCTTCGCCATCTTCGCCATCATTTTGCGGTAATTATCCAGCCACTTGCCGCTCTTCAGCCGCCACCAGAAACAGGCACCGCGCACCGCCCAGTCGAGGAACATGCCGAGCCAGACGCCGACCACGCCCATGCCGAGCATGATGCCCAGCACGTAGCCCACCACGACGCGCGCGCCCCACATGCTGAACATTGAGACATACATGGTGTAACGCGCGTCGCGCGCGCCTTTCAGCCCCGCAGGCAATACCCAGGAAGCGGCCCAGATCGGCATAAAGGCGGCGTTGAGCCAGATAAGATGCTGCGTCACGCTGATAACGTCCGGATCGCGGGTATAGAAGCGCGCCAGCACGCCGGAGAGCGGCACGGTCATAAACGCCAGCGCGCAGAGACAGAGGCTCGCCAGCCAAAACACATGCCTGATCTGCCGCTCCGCCTGATAGACCTGGTTGCGCCCCAGACGGGTGCCGGTGATGATGGTCGAGGCAGAGCCCAGCGCGTTGCCCGGCAGGTTAATGAGCGAGGCGATAGAGAAGGCGATAAAGTTGCCGGCAATGGCGTCGGTGCCCATGCCCGCCACAAACACCTGGGTCAGCAGCTTGCCGCCGTTGAAGAGCACCGATTCGATGCTCGCCGGCACGCCGATGCCCAGCACTTCCATCAGGATTTTTAAGTCCCAGCGGCGGAAATAGCTCGGCAGGCTGATCTTCAGCGAGGCGTTAAAACCGATCATCAGCACGTAAATCACGCCGATTGCGCCAATATAGCGCGAGATGGTCAGCCCCAGGCCGGCACCGACAAAACCCAGCCCCTCCCAGGAGAAGGCGCCGTAAATCAACACGCTGCTGATGACGATATTGAGGATGTTCATCCCGCCGTTGATCAGCATCGGGATTTTGGTATTTCCCGCCCCGCGCAGCGCGCCGCTGCCGATCAGCGCTATCGCCGCCGCCGGATAGCTCCACGCCGAGGTCTGCAAATAGCTCAGCGCCAGCTCTTTGACTTTGGGCTCCGCGCCGCCGGCGATCAGATCGATGATCAGATGCCCCCACAGCTCGATGGCGAACACCAGCACCAGCGACAGCACCGTCATCAGCGCCAGCGACTGGCGCGTGGCGGCGCGGGCGCGCTTGCCGTTGCGCTTAGCCAGGCTGAAGGCGACCACCACCGTAGTGCCGAGATCGATGGCGGCAAAGAAAGAGATGATGATGATGTTGAAGCTGTCCGCCAGCCCAACGCCCGCCATCGCCTCTTTGCCCAGCCAGCTCACCAGGAATGTGCTTAATACGCCCATCAGCATCACGCACAGGTTTTCGATGAAGATGGGCACCGCCAGTGGCGTGATCTCACGCCAGAACAGCGTGCGATAAAAGCGGCGTTTGGGGTACCACGCCGTGCGCTTTATCGCCTGCATCACTGCTACGCCAGGATTTTGCAAGGGAATAACCAAATCAGAACAGATTGGACAGGAGTTGTAATGATGGGTCCGCTTAACTATTTATGCAAAGCGTTTCCCTGTCTTTTCAATCATTATTACACTCTTTTCTCGCTCTTCACCGCAGCGGCTGCCGCGCCGCCCAGATAGGCGCTGCGCACCTCTTCGTTATCGAGCAGCTCCCGACCGCTGCCGCTGAGGCGAATCTCGCCGTTCGCCATCACATAGCCGCGATCGGCGAGCGCCAGCGCATGACGGGCGTTCTGCTCGACCAGAAACAGCGTCATGCCCTGCTGCGTCAGATCGCGCAAAATGGCGAAGATCTGCTTAACCACAATCGGCGCCAGCCCGAGGCTCGGCTCGTCGAGCAGCAGCAGCCTGGGACGGCTCATCAGCGCGCGGGCGATGGCCAGCATCTGCTGCTCGCCGCCGGAAAGGGTCATCGCCCGCTGCCTGCGCCGCTCCAGCAGGCGCGGAAAGAGTTCATACATGCGCGCCAGATCGGCTTTCTGATGCGCACTGCCGATGGCGATGGTGCCCATCTGCAGATTTTCTTCCACCGTCATATCGGCAAAAATCCGCCGACCTTCCGGCGCCTGAGCGATGCCGCTGGCGGCGATAAAGTGGGTCGAGCGCTGGCTAATCGGCTCTCCCTGGAAGTAGATTTCTCCCTGCGCGATGCGCGGCTGGCCGAAAATCGACATCAGCAGCGTCGATTTGCCGGCACCGTTGGCGCCGATCAGCGCCACGGTCTCACCGGCCTGCACGCTAAGCGACACCTTTTTTAACGCCTGCACCGGGCCGTAGTAGAGATCGACCGCGTCAAATTTCAGCATCGGTTCAGCCATGAAGATCTTCCTCCTCTGCGCCAAGATAGGCGGCGATAACACGTGGGTCCTGCTGGATCTGGCGCGGCGCGCCCTGAGCGATCACGTCGCCGTGGTCGAGCACCACGATATGGTCGGAGATCGCCATCACCATCGGCATATCATGCTCAATCAGCAGCACGCTGATACGGTGATCGGCGCGCAGGCGGTGCAGAATCGCGCTCAGCGCCTCGGTCTCCACGGGATTGAGCCCTGCCGCCGGTTCGTCGAGGCAGATTAGCTCCGGCTGGGTGCACATAGCGCGCGCTATCTCCAGCCTCCGCTGCTGGCCATAGGAGAGCGTGCCGGCCAGCCGATTGGCCGTCGGCGTCAGATCCACCATCTCCAGCCAGTAGAACGCGCGATCGACCGCGCGGCTCTCCGCCTCGCGATAGCCGCGGGTATTGAAAATGCCCGCCAGCAGGTTGCGGTTCGCCAGCATATGCTGCGCCACCAGCAGATTCTCAATCACCGACATCTCGCGAAACAGGCGGATATTTTGAAAGGTGCGCGCCAGTCCGGCGCGGTTCACCAGGTGCGCGCCGCCGAACATCTTGTACCAGAGCCGCGATCCCAACTGCGTCGGACGCAGCCAGTCCTGCGGCTGGATTTTCTGGCCGAGGATCTGAATGACGTCGGTGCTGCGCGCCTGAGCGTTCAGCAAAATGCGGCCGCCGCTGGCGCGGTAGAAGCCAGTCAGACAGTTAAAAACCGTAGTTTTGCCCGCGCCGTTAGGACCGATCAGCGAGGTGACCGAGCCGCGCTGCACGCGCAGGCTGACGTCGTTAAGCGCCTTGATGCCGCCGAAGCGCATCATCAGATGATCGACCTGCAAAATAGCGTCACTCATGGCGCACCCCTTTACGCGGCGCGACGCCGACGCGGCTGGTGCGCACCAGGCCGCGCGGCCGCCAGATCATCATCACCACCATCAGCATGCCGAACAGCAGCACGCGGTATTCGGCGAAGCTGCGCAGCAGCTCCGGCGCCACCGTCAGCACAAAGGCCGCCAGCACCACGCCGAGCGTCGAGCCCATTCCCCCCAGTACCACAATGGCGAGGATCAGCGCCGACTCGAAGAAGGTGAACGAGGTCGGATTGACGAATCCCTGATAGCTGGCGAAAAACACGCCCGCGATGCCCGCCGTCGAGGCGCCGAGCATAAAAGCGGAGAGTTTCACCAGCACATGGTTTAGCCCCATCGCGCGACAGGCGATCTCATCTTCGCGCAGCGCTTCCCAGGCGCGCCCGACCGGCATGCGCGTCAGGCGATGCTTGATAAACAGCACCAGCGCCACCACCAGAACCAGCACCACATAGAGAAAGATAAACTTCATATTGGGGTTGTAGTCGAGGTGAAAAAACTCATGAAAAGGCACGCCGCCTTCGCGCGCGCGCCGACCAAACTCCAGACCGAGAAAAGTCGGCGACGGCACGGACACGCCGTTCGGGCCGCCGGTAAAGCTCAGCCAGTTGGTCAGCACCAGACGGATGATCTCGCCGAATCCCAGGGTGACGATCGCCAGATAGTCGCCGTGCATGCGCAGCACCGGAAAGCCGAGCAGCGCCCCGGCGAAAGCGGCCAGCAGTGCGGCCAGCGGAAGCATGCTCCAGAATCCCAGCCCGAGATACTGATAGCCGAGCGCCAGCCCGTAAGCGCCGATGGCGTAAAACGCCACGTACCCGAGATCGAGCAGGCCCGCCAGCCCCACCACGATATTCAGCCCCAGCCCCAGCAGCACATAGATCAGTCCGAGGATCGCCACGGTCAGCAGATATTTGCTGGAGAGAAAGGGAAACAGCAGCGCCGCCGCCAGCAGCAGCGGCAGGATCCAGCGCAGCCGCGAGCGATAGCCCGGTTCGCGCACGTAAACGCCGTCGTCCGCGCCTTCGAAGCGCCGCAGCAGCGCCCGTCCGCGCGCGGTCTGCATAAAGAGGCTGAGCAGCAGCCGCCCCGCCATCACTACCGCCACCAGCAGCGCCACGCGCGCAGGGGCGAGCTGGAAGGCGTACCCTTTCAGCACCACGCCGACGATCGGTCCAAACACCACCACCGCAATCAGCCCGGCCAGCAGGGTTTCGCGCAGCGCCTGAGGCACATTGATAGATCGACTCATCATCGCGCCCTCATACTTTCGCTACCAGCGGACGGCCAAGCAGCCCCTGCGGGCGGAAGATCAGGATCACCACCAGCAGCGCGAAAGAGAAGACATCTTTGTAGTCCGAGTTCACCAGCCCGGCGAACTGCGCTTCCGCCACGCCGAGCAGCAGCCCGCCCAGCATCGCGCCGGGCAGCGACCCGATGCCGCCCAGCACCGCCGCGGTGAACGCCTTGATGCCAATGATAAACCCGGCGTAAAAATCGAAGGTGCCGTAGTTCATCGTTACCAGCACGCCCGCCAGCCCGGCCATCGCCGCGCCGATAACGAAGACCAGCGAAATCACGCGGTCGGTATTGATGCCGAGAATGGCCGCCATACGCCGATCCTGCTGCACCGCGCGACAAATCCGGCCGAGGCGCGTGTACTGGATAATCCAGGTAAGCAGCGCCATGCCGCAAAAGGCGGCGGCGAGGATAAAGAGCTTGGTCCAGGTGATCTGCACCAGCCCACCGTCGAACTCGACGCGCAGCACGCCGGTCAGCAGCGTCGGCACACCCTGCTGATTGGGGCCCTGACTCAGCTGAACATAGTTCTGCAGGATCAGCGACATGCCGATGGCGGAGATCAGCGGCGCCAGCCGCGTCGAGTGGCGCAGCGGCCGGTAGGCGATACGCTCGATGGTCCAGCCGTAGACCGCCGTCACCACGACGGTAAACAGCAGCGTGCCGAAAATCAGCAGCGGGAAAGAGTGCACGCCGAAGAACGAAAGCAGCGCCAGACCGATGGCGCAGAGATAGGCGGAGATCATATAGACCTCGCCGTGCGCGAAGTTAATCATACCGATGATGCCGTACACCATGGTGTAGCCGATCGCGATAAGGCCATATACCGCGCCCAGCGTCAGCCCATTGATCAGTTGCTGAAGTAAGAAGGCGTCCATAACGAAATCTCTGCGCAAAGCGGACCGCGCAACCGGGCGGTCCGGACAGGAAACGCCCTGCGCTACGCAGGGCGGGCTCAGGCTTACAGCTGGTGATATTTACCTTTGTCGTCCCACTGATACACGACGTAATCGGAGACTTTCAGATCGCCCTTGCCGTCCCAGGCTTTTTTACCCATCACGGTCGGCACGTCGTGAGATTTCAGCCATTCGCTGGCTTTCTCGTTATCTTTGCCCGCGCCTTTGTAGGCGGCCGCCAGCGCCTGGATGGAGGCGTAGGCGTAAAGGGTATAGCCTTCCGGCTCGAAGCCGCCCCTGCGGAACTTATCAATCACCGCTTTGCCGTCGGCGATCTGACGCGGATCGTTTCCGAAGGTCATATAGATCCCGCTGGTGTACTGCGGCCCGCCCGCAGCGGTAACCAGCTCCTGCGTCACGATACAGTCCCCGGAGAAAAAGTTCGCTTTTACGCCCTGCTCGCGCATCTGGCGCACCAGCGGACCCGCCTCGGGATGACAACCGCCGAAATAGACCACGTCGGGATTCGCCTGGGCGATTTTGGTCACCAGCGCGTTAAAATCTTTCTCGCCGCGCGACAGGCCCTCATACATCACCTCTTTGACGCCGCGCTTCTCTAGCGCCGCTTTGGTGGCGTCGGCCAGCCCCTGGCCATAGGTATCTTTATCGTGGATAACCGCGACCTTCTTCGCTTTCAGCTTGTCGAGCATAAAGTTGGCGGCGATGGCGCCCTGCTGGTCATCGCGTCCGCACATGCGAAACAGGGTTTTCATGCCGCGCTCGGTGATTTGCGGGTTAGTGGAGCCTGGGGTAATCGACAGCACGCCGGCGTCGTCGTAAACCTCCGAGGCGGGCATGGTGCTGGAGGAGCAGAAATGGCCGACCACCGCCATCACCTTATCCTGATCGACCAGCCGGTTCGCCACCGCGACCGCCTGTTTGGGTTCGCAGGCGTCGTCGCCCTGCACCAGCACGATTTTCTCGCCGTTAATGCCGCCCGCCGCGTTGATATCCTCCGCCGCCTGCGTCGCCCCTTTCCAGTACTGCGCGCCATAGGTAGCGTTAGGGCCGGAGAACGGCCCGGCGACGCCAATTTTAATATCGGCCTGCGCGCTGAGCGCCGCGCCGATACAGCCTGCAATTACGACGTTTAACGACAACTTGATCAGTTTCTGAGACATGCTGTCTATCCTCGACACAGTGAGTTTGCGTTCGCCAGACCACGGCGCAGGAGCGGTGAATGTTTTTTATCCGGTTCGGACATGCTATGCGCGGCGACAGAGGCCGCGACTTATCGCAAGCAAGAATCTCGCCAGAACACAACGTGCGGCAAGATTTCGCCAAAGGAAGGTGGCAACGCCAGCGACAGCGCACGACGTCACCTTCTGATTCCTTTAAACGTAGGCGGGGATTGCCAACACGCCAGCACCCTGTTGGTGCATAATGCGGTCGATCACAGATTCTTGCTTTGCGGCGGCGACAAACCCGCTAAGCTGTGGGGAAAGTTCGCTACATATCAGGAGAGTTTATGCCTACACAACGGAACGGCCTTACCCGCCAGCAGGCGCTGGATGAACTGGAGCGTCTGTACGACGACGCGGTGAACGCGCTGCGCGCGGCGATAAAAACCTATACCGAACAGGGCACGCTTCCTGAGGAGGAGGCGCGTCGCCAGGGGCTATTTGTCTACCCTGAACTGCGCATTACCTGGCGCGGCGAAGGCCCGCAGCAGAACCGCACGCGCGCCTGGGGACGTTTTACCCATACCGGCAGCTACAGCACCACCATCACGCGTCCGGCGCTGCTGCGCCACTATCTCGGCGAACAGCTGGCGATGCTGGAAAAAGAGTATGAGGTGGAGATTCAGGTCGGTCCGTCCAGCCAGGAGATCCCCTACCCTTACGTGATTGACGGTTCCGATCTGTCGCTGGACCGCACCATGAGCGCCAGCATTGCGCGCTATTTTCCCACCACCGAGCTGTCGCAGATCGGCGATGAAACCGCCGACGGTCTGTTCAACCCGGACGCGATTTTCCCCCTGTCACACTTCGATGCGCTACGCACCGACTTCTCTCTGGCGCGCCTGCGCCACTACACCGGCACCTCGGTAGAGCATTTCCAGCCGTTTGTGCTGTTCACCAACTACACGCGCTATGTGGATGAGTTTGTCCGCTGGGCGACTGAGCAGGTGCGCGATCCCGCCAGCGACTATGACAGCCTGGCCTGCGCGGGCGGCGCGGTGATCACCGCCGATACGGCGGAGAGCGACGCGGCGATGCTGGATCTGGCGTGGAAAAAGCATCAGATGCCGGCCTGGCATCTTACCTCGCCTGGCCGACGCGGCATCACGCTGGTGAATATCGGCGTCGGTCCGTCCAATGCCAAAACCATCTGCGATCACCTGGCGGTGATGCGGCCGCACGCGTGGCTGATGATCGGCCACTGCGGCGGCCTGCGCGAAAGCCAGCGCATCGGCGACTACGTTCTGGCGCACGCCTATCTGCGCGACGACCACGTGCTCGACAGCGTGCTGCCGCCCGACATTCCGGTACCGAGCATTGCGGAGGTGCAGCGCGCGCTCTATGACGCCACTAAAGCGGTGAGCAATATGCCAGGCGAAGAGGTCAAACAGCGACTGCGCACCGGCACGGTGGTGACCACGGACGATCGCAACTGGGAGCTGCGCTACTCCGCCTCAGCGCTACGCTTTAACCTGAGCCGCGCGGTGGCGGTGGATATGGAGAGCGCCACTATCGCGGCGCAGGGCTATCGGTTCCGCGTCCCTTACGGCACGCTGCTCTGCGTTTCGGACAAGCCGCTGCACGGCGAAATCAAGCTGCCGGGTCAGGCGAACCGTTTTTATGAAGGGGCGATTTCAGAGCATTTGCAGATCGGTATTTGCGCGGTAGAGCTGCTGCGCGCCGAAGGAGATAAGCTGCATTCACGCAAACTGCGTACCTTTAACGAGCCGCCGTTCCGTTAACTGAACAGAGCACGAGACACGCCTCTCGTGCTCTGCCTTAGCAAAATATAGACAAGGGGCAACAACGCCCGCTTTGCTACAGTTTCAGCCAGAATTCTCTCGCCAGCCAGCCAAGCACGGCTAACACCGCTGGCACCAGCAGCGTCCAGGTCATGCGATCGTTGAGACGGTCAAATCTTTCATCAATACGTTTAAACCTTTCGTCAATAGAGACAAAGTTCTCGTCTGCACGCTTGGTCCATTCATCTATACGGGCAAACTTCGTATCAATACGGGCAAACTGTTCAGAAGTCTGCTTCTCAATCCGGGCAAATTGTTCGGCTGTCTGCTTCTCAATCCGGGCAAACTGCTCGGCGGTCTGCTGCTCAATTCGGGCAAACTGCTCGGCGGTCTGCTTCTCAATTCGGGCAAAGCTCGTGTCATGCCGGGCGAACTGCTCGGCGGTCTGCTGCTCAATTCGGGCAAAGCTCGTGTCATGCCGGGCGAACTGCTCGGCGGTCTGCTGCTCAATTCGGGCAAAGCTCGCATCATGCCGGGCGAACTGCGCGGCAGTCTGCGTTTCAAGCCGCGCAAATCCCTCAAGCATTTCGCAGCGCAGTTTGAACTGGTCCGTGCGCAACCCTTCCACATCCGCCTTAGTAGCAAAATTTTGCGAGCGTTCGGTCAGCACGGCCAGGTCGGTTTTAATCTGATGCGTATCCTGTTCTAGCCGATCAACACGTTTAGTCAGTCGTTCCATCTTGTTTCCTCCTGGCTGACGAAGAGGGAGTAAAAGCGGAGGCAAATAGCGCGGCTCAGGGTTTAATGGGTGTTCCATGAGGTTCCTTCTCCTTACGACGTTGTTCATTCTGTCGCTAACGCCTGCCCTTGCTGCTGGCAATTTAACCAGATTTCCGTTTACATAACATTCCACGTTCCGTTAATTCGTTGAAAATTAGCCATCGGGTAGCAGAGCAGAGTGGTTTCAAGAGTGGCAGCCTACCTGCAGACAGGCGGCGGTAACAGGTTTTTCGACGCACACTGGAAGCCAGTACGCAAACCGGTTTGAAGGACAAAAAAAAGCGCGGAAGAGAACATTCGTCTTCCGCGCAGAGGGTGAATAAGCCGCACAGCCTGCACCAGCGGGGCGATCGCTATCAGGCGCTGAGCCAGCCTAGCTTGATCACGAACAGCAAAGAGAGGATCACCAGCGCCGCGTTGACCTCTTTGGTGCGGCCGCTCAGTAGCTTCACCACCGTCCAGGTGATAAAGCCGAAGGCGATGCCGTTAGCGATAGAGTAAGTCAGCGGCATGGTCAGCGCGGTAACGGTGACCGGCGCCGCGGTGGTGATGTCTTTCCAGTCGATCTCCGCCAGGCCGGAGGCCATCAGCACCGCGACAAACAGCAGCGCCGGCGCGGTAGCGTAGACCGGCACGCTGCCCGCCAGCGGCGAGAAGAACAGCGCCAGCAAGAACAGAATAGCGACCACGACCGCCGTTAAGCCGGTGCGTCCGCCCGCACTCACGCCCGCTGCGGATTCCACATAGCTGGTGGTGGTCGAGGTGCCGAGCAGCGACCCAAACAGCGCCGCAGCGCTATCGGCCACCAGTGCGCGGCCCATTTTCGGGATATTGCCCTGCTCGTCCGCCAGGCCAGCGCGTTTGGTCACCCCCAGCAGCGTGCCGGTGTTGTCGAAGACGTCGACAAACAGAAAGGCGAAAATCACGCTGACCAGGCCGACGTTAAACGCGCCGGCGATATCGAGCTGCATAAAGGTGGGCGCGATGGACGGCGGCGCGGAGAAGACGCCGGCAAAAGGCGACAGGCCGATGCCCATCGAAATAAAGGTAATCAGCAGAATGCCGATCAGCACCGCGCCGGTGACGCGACGCGCTTCCAGCACCACAATCACCACAAAGCCCAGCAGCGCCAGCAGCGGGCCAGGTTTGGTCAGATCGCCCAGCCCGACCAGCGTCGCCGGGTTATCCACCACGATGCCTGCGCCTTCCAGCGCGATCAGCGCCAGGAACAGCCCAATGCCCGCCGCAATGCCGGCGCGCAGCGGCAGCGGAATGCTGGCGATAATCCACTCGCGGATTTTGAAAATCGACAGCGCAAAGAAGATTACCGCCGACAAAAACACCGCGCCCAGCGCGATCTGCCAGGTGTAACCCATATGCAGCACGACGGTATAGGTGAAGAAGGCGTTCAGCCCCATGCCCGGTGCCAGCGCGATCGGGTAGTTGGCGATCAGCCCCATCAGGACCGATCCGATCGCCGCCGCCAGACAGGTGGCGACAAACACCGCGCCTTTGTCCATCCCCGTAGCGCCCAGAATGCTCGGGTTAACAAACAGGATATAGGCCATCGCCAGGAAGGTGGTGATCCCGGCGATCACTTCGGTACGGACCGTCGTGTTATGCGCTTTTAGCTTGAACAATTTTTCTAACATCATCATCTCTCAAGAGCGGAGACGGCACGAATGCGCGTTCTCACTTGCCAGTGTGGGTTACATGCTGATTATTGTGGTACCGCACGACGCGCCGCTGCATGCTGACGGCCGCTATCGTCACGCCCTGAATCTCCATAAGGCCTGAAGTCATAGCAATCGCTATGCCAGCCGCAAACGCAATCGTTTACCTTGTCAGACCTGGCATTTTCTAAGAGAAATCTGAACCAAAAGAAGGCGCGATTATGGTGCATTGCCCCGCTACCGCGCAATCGTTTTCATCGCCTCTCCCGCGACGCCGGAAAATTCTGCGCCAACGCACGCTTCAGTAAAGCCGAGAGCGATATCGCTCACGTTTCCATCGCTTGTCGATGCGGCGCAAAACGCGCCATGTACACTCTTGTTAACCTTTTTTTAACCCCGAGGTCGCGCTGCATGAAGCCCGCCATTCTGGTTGTCGATGATGATAAAGCCGTCTGCGAACTGCTGCAGGATGTGCTGGATGAACAACAGTTTAGCGTTTACTGCTGCC
>Ga0157361_1000699_pt1 | contig 12249 bp, 11 predicted proteins | sample AttlaeALBM2_FD_111481 | JGI IMG/M metagenome (GOLD analysis project Ga0157361, IMG submission 111481) | Fungus gardens microbial communities from leaf cutter ant in Ribeirão Preto, State of São Paulo, Brazil - Atta laevigata ALBM2 | ecosystem: Host-associated > Fungi > Mycelium > Unclassified ...
CCATATGGTTAGGTTATCATTATTCTTAGCACAAAGGCACTACCATATGTAGAACAATAGGTAGTAGCATGTGATGATCTGTCCTAGTGCACAGACCATCACAATTCTGTATATAAGGACTCCTTGTCTGAGGATTAGACCTCAGACTTAACAACATCTTTGCTGCTTGTCTAAACTTCACTTTTTTAAGCCTTTTGAATATCAAATTACCCAATCACAAATCAGTAAGTGGTCTTTTGTGATACCATTATTGATCGCCTCGAGACATGACTGGTATCTATTGAAAGGTCTTTTCAAGGGCTTTCCATAGCTGTTGAGACTGTGAGAGTCGATGAAGAATTGATGGAGATATGGCCAAATGAAGTTTGTGACACTCTGTTTTGTCTGACTGACAATTCAATCAATAGTGTGCTAAAAAAAATTAAAACATGAGAAACTTTTACAGGGCAAAAAATAGCATAAACTAAGCAGTGGAAAGATTTCTTTCAAGACTAACAAGAAAGGCAAGAAAGAGACTAAGGTTTTTTAGAGGCTCAAATTCATTGTTGAGGCCTTAATGGGACAAGAATGCTTCAGCACCAGCAGCAAGACCTCTCGCAAATGTAATTTCAATTATCATGATTGTGGTGATACACAAATGGTTGGGGAAAATGCAGGAAGCACATTTCAAATAGATGCATATTTCTCACCTGTATCTTCTCCCCTATTGTTCAAGTCTGAGAAGGTTGTGGTGTTGCAAGTAGCAGTAGCAGCAGAGTAGCAGCAGAGTTTAAGAAGAAAGAGGAGAATTTCCACCATGTGTGTACTCAAATCCTGAACATTGATATATTCTGATATGGGAATTCAGAATCGCCTAAAGTTAGTCAGTTGTCAAATACCGTGCAGAGCAGAAGCAGAGTGACCCAGAGTAGAGTAGAATTACTCCAGAGTGGAAGGGAGTTGACAACAAAAGTATGAAACAACCTTGGCCTCAGCTTGTGTGCTGTGCCTCGATCTTCTGTCGCGTATATAGTTGTGTATTTCAGGAGGACTGAATTATTGCCAGGAGTTCAGGAATGAAGTGGTATAGATTGATAGGAGTGAGGATAGAACAAGTAAAAGACGTTAATCTATGAACTAAGGAACTAGAATATAACTAATGGAGTACTTATACTAAGTCCGGAATAGGAAGAGTACAAGTAACTAGTCTAAATCATGATCCTATAGGAGTAGACAATAGGAGTTCAGGAGTAGAATTTAGTAATAATATAAAATATAAAAGAAATTATGTTATTAAAATGATTATTTTCCATCATATGACATCAGTGCAGCCAATCACATTATGAATAATGATCTGTATAGAATGTGGATGTATGGGGTATGGTGGTTTCTCTATGTGCTAAAGGCTAGATAGTCATTTTTATACAGATAACTATTGAGGCCAAGGCTATGGCTATTTGGTATTTCTCTCACTCCCACTCTGTAATGTCAAAGTCTTTTGCCTTTACTCAGATATTGATTAGTCCAATATGTGCACCACATGGCTGAATGATTGGCAACAGAATCCAAGGAAATTTATCACTGTACTCTTATCTTTTCTCTTTGCAATCGAATTGGAGATGAGATTTGATTCTACTATCCACCGCATCATGTTCAAAGACAAGATCCATTATGTCTATAAATGACCTCAAAGGAACCCAGCGAGACACTATATTTTCGAACGACTGCAATAATCTTTAACTCCCACATTGCATACATCAGTGGTATCAGATATATAAGCTCAGGCGTCACAAGATAAAGTAGACAACTGATATGTACCTATCAGATATGTAAGCTAAATACATCAGTAAATGGTAGTAATGTGCACAAGTATAATAGATATCTCACCTCAGGCGTCACAAGGTAAAGTAGACAACTGAGGGAGAATGAAGGACAATAACAGGGATTAAGTAGATGAACAAAAATAGAGGTACTGTGTACCATATCAGTGGGTACCATCCCAGTCTGGTAATGACGTAGCAACAAATACAAAGTACAAGTAAAGGGTTACTAGACCATTTCAACACTCCTTTTGGTCTAGTATACCCTCAGTGGTAAGCTGTAATTGAAATTCTGTGGTGAATTGGCAGATTTTCTCTTGAGACAAGGATTTGGTAAAGAGATCAGCAACATTTTCAGAAGATGGTATGTATTGGAAGGTAATGTTTCCACATTTGACTTGGTCCTTAATAAAATGGTACTGTATGTCAATGTGCTTTGTTCTATGGTGATTTTTGTCATTTAAGCTGTGAGATATTGATCCATTATCATCCACATGAACTATAATTGGTTTTGAAGTTGGCAGTCTGATCTCAGTGAAATATTTTGATATCCAGAGTACCTGTGTTGTTGCCCTTAAGAAACCCATATACTTTGTCTCCACCATTGACAATGCTACTGTTTCCTGGTCCTCCTACTACGATGAAAATATTTCCTTCTGTGGAGCGACCTGTGTCCTTGCAACCTGCAAAATCAGAATTTACATATCCAGAAGGATTAAGTTTGACATCAGCCTTATAGGTTATTCCATAGTTCAATGTCCCTTTAATATAGGCCAGTACATCTTTGATTGCAGTCCAGTGTAACTTTCTTGGGTTGTGTGCAAAGCAAGAGAGTAATGTCACAGCATATGTGATATCAGGTCATGTAGTGACTTGTAGCTACATGAGTGACCCAAGTGCTTCTCGGTAGGGTGTATCCTTCATTTTGTTAGCTTTCTCAGGGGTATTAGGACAGTCCTCTGTTGTTAATAGCAGTCCTGGAGAGAGTGGAGTCAATTTCCGTGAACAGTTCTCCATGTTGAAGCGTCTTAACATGCATTCGCAATAAGATTTTTGGGATAGGGATATGTTTCCAGTAACGGGATCTCTGTTAATGCACATTTCTAAAATGAGTTTTGCTTCTCCCAGATCTTTTATCTCATAACTAGCACCAAGTTGTGATTTTGCTAGATTTTTGCCTTCAATAGTTGATGAAGCATCTAGTATATCATCTGTCCAGGTGGATGTTAGCGTGAGTTTATTACCATAAATTCTAGAACAGATTTGAGGATCTGCCCTTGACTTGTAGAAACCATGGCCTTCAAAGGTTTTGTCTAGATTTTTGGCCCAGTCATGTGCACTCTGTATTGTTTCATAAAGAGTTTTGCAAAGTCTCTATACATGGTTGTCTTCCCCTTCCTCAAATTCTCTCAGCTGTTCCATAATACCTCATAGCTGTTGTCGTTGTTAAGAAAGGCAGACACAAAATCAATCTGTTAAGACTCTAAACCTCATAGTTGAATATACGTTCAACTTGAAGCTTATATCTAACATTTGATATCTTCACGCTCCTCAACAGAGGGTTCGGTTAAGGTTTTCAGTGAAGTTATATTGGAGGAGAGATGTCAACGAGACTTTAAGTAGCACCCTTGAGATTGTCCTAAGACAAGTAAGAGTACCAATTCCTCAGAGTAAGGATTTTACAAAGGGAATACAGAAAGAGAGAACTTGCCGTTCCTTTCTCTTTCTGGTCTATATTTATCCTAACTAGATCTAGTGACTACGTTACAATGAAGTGACACTAGAGTGACTAGTTTTAGTGACAGTCCAGTGACAGAAGCTACAAAGGTGACAAGTTGAGTCAAGTTGAGTCAAGTGTCTATAAATGGGTTAGTCCAATGTAGTCCCATTTAGCACAGTCTAAAAATAGGAGAAGAAAAAGGAAATAGTCTGAGACTTTCTTCAAAAGGTCCTGTCCATACCATGAGTCCGTTGTCTTTGAGAGTCCTCGGACATTAATGCATTATAATATCCTCGTCTAACATTGCCAACATCTCTTCTACTAACCACTCGTTATCAGACCATGGCTGATAATAATTGTAATCCCACTCGATGTTCATAACACAATCTGCCACAGACAAAGTTGTTATAAGGGTGACCAGAGTAGAAGACTCCAGGAGATTCCTCAGTTAATTATAATTTATGAAATATGGTTATAACCTACCTCCAGGAGATTCCTCAGAGAATTAGACGAGGCTCCTGGAGGGAATAATCTACATTATATACTATAGTGTCTTTGTGTCCCTGCATCGGTAACCAGGATCTGAACAAGGAAAGTGCGTTGGGTGGCAACAGAGTGCTCTCGGAATGATGGGAGTAAGACCCAATATTATGTAGTAATATTAGATCAGCTACAGGGTCACTCTGGAGGACTAGAACGGGCTCCAGAGTCATAGATTAGGGGTCCCCTTACAGTTGTTGCAAGGCTGCTATTGTGCATACAAGGCAGACAGACTCAAGGCAAGCAATGGATGCATATGTTTCTTCATAGTCTTTCTCTATTACCTGAGTAAACCCTTTTGCCACAGTTCTAGCCTTCTGTCTCTCTAATCTACCATTCTCCTTCTATTTTATCACATAAACTCACTTTGATCCAACCACATTCCATCCCTCTGGTCTTGGTACTACCTCAAAAACCTCCCTGGCTTTTAGCATTACTATTTTGGTAGCCATAGGTTCCCACCAAAGGTCAGGCCTTCTCATTGCTTCCTGTAAGGGGACCACTATAGTATTGCTTAGATAATAGAGTAGGGTTTGTGTGTCTAACGTTCCTATAGATCTTCAGATGTCCATGGTACCTAGTTCCCTTCCCTCTAGTTTGGGTTTCCATCATAGATACTAAGTAGTCATATCTGGCAAGGTAGTTATTATTGTCTGGATGCACATGGACCGGCTAGTCTAGTATAAGTAGCTAGTAATGTATAGTAGGATACCTTACCTCAACAATAGTTTGAGCTCCTGGGTTACACATGCTCTAACTTAAGATGTCTGCTTTACTATACTGCAGTGTGTGCTGGTGCGCCTCTGAGTGCGCCCTTATACTTCCTTAAATATTCTAGGAATCCAGTTATCATCTAGGATATGATTTACCATTGGTCTATTCATATATTCAGTTGACTCTTGCAACCAAGTGGTTGGTTTCACAGTTCTCTAGAGTTTTCTTAAGGCCAGAGGGAGATCATCAAGATTATTGTTTAGGTTTTCAGTGGTGGTAGGAGTATTATTGTTTGTGTCAGAGATGTTATTATTATCAGTCTCGTGAAGTTCAGAGCTAGGTAGAGGTCTTGGTGCAATCCCATGTGTTGGTAGTGTCAGAATAGCTAACTCCTGAGCCGAAACTACATAGTCTGTGCACTACTTTCCCACAGTTTTCATGTGACATCACCCACTATGACATTTGTCCTGTGACATGTGACTTTGTTATATGACACTTTCCCATACTCCTTCCTTGTATAGTAAGTTCAAAAGAAAAAGAAAAGAAAAGAAATATAAATAATGACTTAGCCGTTTTGCCAAGTCATGACACCTCTATTTTTTCCAGTTTCTTTCCAGCCTTCTCCAGTATTTTTAGTTATACTGTTTGTCTGACCATCTGAATAATTTTCTTGCTGTGAACCTTCTTGGCAATTCTCCTCTTCTAAATGTCCCTTCCTCTCTTTCTTGCCAATTTATTTCTTCTATGTCCCTCCGATATTCTTTCTCAAATTCTTCAACTGCTTCTTTTGCATTTTCTAAATTCTCTCTTTCTTTCTAGGTGTTAGATTCTGCCATAAACCTTTCTACCTTACTAAGTATTTATCCTTCCCCCTTATTCACTGCTTATTTAGGATTTTTTCTACCTCCCATTCCTTTTTTCCTTTAATTATGACTGGAGTTGGTTGTTCCTTTCTCTGTCCTTTTACCTACCCTATGTATTTTTGTATTCTACTAACATTGACTACTGGGTGTATTTTTACTGTACTAGGTAGTTCTAGTTCTACTGTGTTTGACGATATGATTTTCTTAATTTTGTAGGGCCCTACATACCTCTCCATCAACTTCTCTGTTCTTCTCCCGACCATTTGATATTTCAGATCCTTAGTACTCAGCATCACTAAGTCTCCTACTTTATACTCATTGACTTCTGTCCTCTTCTTATCTGCATACTTTTTCATTTCCTCTTGTGCTTTCCTTAGTGCCACTTTTGCCTCCTCTTGGATTTCCTTCATCTTTGCGACAAATTTCTCTGCTCCCTCATATTTTCCCTTCTTTCTTATTTCAAACCCCATCCTAGGATCTTGTCTGTAATTTGCCTTGAAGGGCAACATTTTAGTACTTGAGTGCGCTTTATTGTTGTATCCAAACTCTGTGGTTCCTAACTAGTCTGGCTACTGTTCTTGTATATGGTCAATAAACATTCTTAAGTACTGTTCTAGCTCTTGGTTGACCCTCTCTGTTTGTCTATCTATCTGAGAGTAGAACACTGTCGACATTTTACTTTCAATCCCCAGTATCTTATTCAGCTCTTGTATTAACCCTGCTGCAAACTGTGGCCCTCTGTCTGATATGATACTTTCAGGTAAACTATGTAGTTTCCACACATTGTCTCTAAACAGCCTAGCCAATCCTTCTGCCATTGTCTTTTCTGTAGTCAGAATAAAGTAGACCATTTTTGTTAGTCTATCAACTACTACTAGAATTGAATAATATCCCTGTACTAAGGGCAGTTTGGTAATAAAATCTGCCAATATATGTGTCCAAGGTTTTTCTGGAATTAAATTTGGCATTAATTTTCCTGCTGACTATTCTGTGCGGTTTTTGTTGCGTTGCATTCCTCCACATATCTCTTTACCTCCTTAGTAACTCCTAGCCACCAGAAGTTTTGAGTGACCAGTTCCACTGTTTTCCACTGCTCCCCATGTCCTCCTACAGGCATATCATGATGTAGCCTAACAATTTCCGTTCTAAGCTCATCATCTCTAGGTACATATACTTTTCTCTCTTTGTACATTATGCCATCAATTTCTCTCCACTCTTCATCCCTTAGCATTTTCACTCCTGCCCACTTCATTTCTTCCACTGCTTTTACTACTTCATCATCCTTTACTTTGGACTGTTTAATCTTCTTTAGTAGATCCACTCCTTCTACAATAATTTCTATTGTTTTCATTCTCCTTGCTTCTAGGCACTCAGGCTTTATCAGTGTCTGGTTTTCATTGTCTCTCTCTACTCCTACTTTCCAGTTTGGTCTCCTACTGAGACTATCTACTTTCTCCATTCTACTTCCTGGAACATGCTTTAGCGTGAAGTCAAACCTAGATAGGTATAGGGCCCATCTTGCTTGTCTACAGTTTAATTTCTGTGCCTTCATGAAGTACTCGAGATTCTTGTAATCTGTCTATATCTCGAATTTAGTTATTGTTCCTTCCAGGAAGTGTCTCTATGCCTCCAAGCACCTGACTACAGCTAACATTTCCTTATTATGTATCTCATAGTTCTGTTCTGTGTTACTTAGAGATTTTGAAATGAAAGCGACTGGTCTCCACAATTCATCAGAGCATTTCATTGATAATACTCCTCCAGTAGCATAGTTTGAAGCGTCTGCTGTAAGGGGATATTCCTAGGTCTACGCTTAGTGACGTGAGTAGATTCTCACCTAAGAGCCATTGTCTCTCCGATCGCGTTCCCACTCTCTCCTTCCTCTCTCATGGTCGACATCTTGTGTGATACCTATAAATCTATTATAGGACAATGTGTGAATATTGGTCAGGTACCATGAGAATGGTGCCTTGACGGTCTAGTAGTATAAATACTAGTCTGCTGTTGTAGATATATGCCAGTTGAATATCACCTTAGCTTCCAGATCTATTTATTAGCTTAAGAGTCATTCGCCTAAAGAGTGAACTAGTGCCCTAACATCTGCTTCCACCCTGAATTCTTTGTCTAAGTCTGGGGCTGCTAATACTGGTCTTGTTGTGAAGATCCTTTTTAGTTTGGAAATGCCTTTTGTTGCTCCTGCCCTTACTGCTACTTCACATCCTTTCTTGTCAGCATATTCATCAGCCTAGTTACTTGAGCAAAATTTTTAATGAACCTTCTGTAATAATTTGCAAGGCCCAAAAACTTTCTGACGTCTTTCATATTCTTTGGTTTTGGCCAACTAAGTACCCCATCCACCTTCTCTGTCAGACTAGCTAACTCCAAAGCTGGAATTAAGCCAACTGCTCCTTTATCAGCGTTTGATAAAGAGAACTCAATAGAGTTCTCATTAGATTTTGTATACTATTTATACATGAAGAGTAACCCTAACCCTTTTCTTTATCCCATACTGTCATGACTTGGCAAAACGGCTAAGTCATTATCTATATTTCTTTTCTTTTCTTTTTCTTTTCTTTTATCTTAGACTTACTACACAGAAGAAAGTGTGGGAAAGTGTCACATCACAAGTGTCACATAGTCATGGTCACATGACAGGAAGTCACAGCATCACATCACATGATAGGTGTGGGAAAATGGTGCACAGACCATATAGTAGTTGTATAAGTAGTGTAGAAAATCTAACGAGAACTCTATCAAGTTCTCCTTGTCAAATGCTGATAAAGGAGCAGTTGGCTTAATTCCAGCTTTGGAGTTAGCTAGTCTGACACATGCTTCCCTATAAGTCAATTTCCTCTCGTACATCCATCGATAAGAAAAGAAAATAAAAGAAAATAAAAGAAAAAACAATATTCAAAACTAAAATAAAATAGAAAGAAAAAGAAATATTAAATAATGACTTAGCTGTTTTGCTAAGTCATGACATTCTCCTTCTCCATTTCTATCCCATTGGGTCCTATGATCATCCCTAGGAATCCAATCTTCCTTACTTTCCACATACATTTCTCTAGCTTAACATATAGTGTAAGACTCTAGCCGCGATAACTTAAGTCCACTCCAAGTCAGAGTTGACAAGAAGAACTCATTAGAGTTCCTATTTGATTTTCTATACTATATATACAACTACTATCATGGCTATGCACTTTACCTCCCATAGTCCTCATGTTGCTCATCATGTGATTACCCTGTCACATGTTTGTGACCATGAATGTGACATGTAACATAACCAATGTCACATCTTTTTGTGACCATGACATAACTTCTTTCCCATGCTTCACCTTTATAGTAGTAATTTAACTAAATAAAATTGAAAATGAAAATAGAAAATAACTTAGCTGTTTTGCCAAGTCATGATACCACCCTCTTTTTAAGTTTCCTCATCCTGAGGATTTTTGCTACAATTCGTAATATGGGTCAACTATGTTGCCCATTTCATCATCTTCTTTTGTCTACTCCTTTACTCCTGATTTTTTTGCTCTATTTCTTCTTTCTCTTCCTCGATTGTTTCTAGAGTTCTCTTTTCCTTCCCTAGTTGACTCTTCTTTTATTGGCTTCCTTTCCATCTCCTCCAATTTCTTTTTAACCTTCTCCAATATTCCTGGTCATATCTCTTATTTGTCCATCCAAATAATCTCTTTGCCGTAATTCTTCCTGGCAATTCTCCTCTTCTAAATGTTCCTTTTTCCTTTTCCTGTTTTCTTGTATCCTCCATATTTCGTCTGTATTCTTTCTCAAATTCTTCAATTGCCTTCTTGGCATTTTCTAAATTCTCTCTTCCTTCCCAAGTGTTTGACTCCACCATAAATCCTTTCCACCATACCAGGTACTTGTTCTTTCCTCTGATCTTCCGCTTATTCAATATTCTTTCTACTTCCCACTCTTCTTCTCCTTCAATTATTACTGGAGCTAGTTGCTCCTTCCTCTGCTCTTCTACTTGCCCTACATAACATCGTATTCTACTAACATTTACTACCAGATGAATTTTTACTGTACTAGGTAGTTCTGTCATATGACGGAAAATACCCAATTAATAATATAATTTCCTTTTTATTTTATATTATTACTAATTTTTCAATCCTAAACTCCTATTGTCTACTCCTATAGGATCACAATGTAGACTAATTACTTGTACTCCTCCTATTCCAGACTTAGTATAAGTACTCCAGTAGTTACATCCTAGTCCCTTAGTTTGTAGATTAAAGTCATTTACGGCTTCTCCTTGTCCTATCCTCACTCCTATCAATCTATACCACTCCTCTCCAAAACTCCTGACAACAATTTAGTCCTCCTGAAATATGCAACCACACATGTGACAGCAGATCGAGGCACAGCACATGAGCTGAGGCCAAGGTTGTTCCCCATTTTGTTGTCAAATCCCTCTATTCTGGAGTAATTCCACTTCACTCCAGCCTACTCTGTTCCTGTGTCATATTTCGGAAATATGATAATTATGTAATTTCTTTCTCCTAATAATCCTCCTAAAATTAATAATAGTAGGATAGCGTAGTAGACTACTCTCCTCCTATTCCGCACTTACTATAAGTACTGAGTAGTTACTGTGTAATTCCTTAGTTTGTAAATTAACGTCATCTGGTCCTAATATCTCCTTGTCCACCCCGACTCCTTCACCCGACTCCTTAGGACCTTTGTCTTGGCGACTTTCCTCATTCCAAAATACGCGACCAACCTCACGACCAGAGACCGGGGCGCAACACATAAGTTGAAGCCAAGGTCATTCAATAAGTCACTCTCCGCCCCAACGTCCTTGACTCATCACTGGAGCCTTCTTTCTATCATCGCTAAGTACATTCCTCTCCGACGTTGTACATTATTCTGGAACAGAGTATAGTTTCTATTTACTATTCATACTTCCGTTCCTCCAGAATTCCGTCCTTGACACCCTGTTCCACTCCGTACTTGATAAGTTCTAATTTTACTATCTTCGATGATACTATTTTTTGTACCTTGTAAGGGCCTACAAATCTCTCTGTCAACTTCTTTGTCCTCCTTCCAACCATCTGATATTTCAGATCCTTAGTGCTGAGCATTACCAAGTCTCCTACTTTATATTCATCAACTTCTGATCTCCTTCTATCAGTATATTTTTTCATGTCTTCTTGCACCTTTCCCAGTACCACTTTTGCCTCCTCTTGTATTTCTTTCATTTTCTCTACAAACTTTTCTGCTCCCACATATTTCCCTTTCTTTCTTTCCTCAAATCCCATCCTTGGGTCCTGCCCATAATTTGCCTTGAAAGGCGATATCCGAGTACTTGAGTGTGCTTTATTGTTGTATGCAAACTCTGCTGTTCCCAACCATTCTGGCCATTGTTCTTGCCTATGATTAATAAATATTCTCAAGTATTGTTCTAACTCCTGATTCACCCTTTCTGTTTGTCCATCTGTTTGAGGATGGAGCACCGTCAACAATTTACTTTCAATCCCCAACATCTTGTTCAACTCCTGCATAATTCCTGCTGCAAACTGGGGTCCCCGATCTGAAATGATACTTTCAGGTAACCCATGTAGTTTCCACACATTATCTTTAAACAACTGTGCTAACCTCTCTGCTGAAGTCTTTTCCGTAGTAGGAATAAAATGTACCATTTTTGTTAACCTATCGACTACTACTAGAATTGAGTCATACCCCTGAGCTAAAGGCAACTTGGTGATAAAGTCTGCCGAGATATGCATCCAAGGTTTCTTCGGTATTGAATTGGGCATCAACTTTCCTGCTGGTTGCTCTGTGCGATTTTTATTTCGCTGGCAGGAATTGTATTCTTCTACGTATCGCTTTACCTCCTTTGTTACTCCTGGCCACCAGAAGTTATGAGTGACCAACTTCACTGTCTTCCATTGCCCTCCATGGCCTTCTACTGGCGTATCATGATGTAGTCTAATAATCTCTGTTCTAAGCTTATTATCCTTGGGTACATAGACTTTTCCTTCCTTGTACATTACATCGTCGACTTCTCTCCACTCTTTATCTCTCAACATTTTGACTCCCGCTCACTTCATCTCTTTTACTGCTTTAACAATTTCATTGTCTTTTACTTTCAACTACTTCACCTTTTCTAATAAATCCACTCCTTTAACCATAATTTCTACTGTTTCTGTCCTTCTTACTTCTAGCCATTCTGGCTTTACCAATGTCTTATTTTTATTATCTCTGTCATTTGGCCATATCTCCATCAATTCTTCATTGATTCTCACGGTCTCAACGGCTATGGAAAGCCCTTGAAAAGACCTTTTGATATATACCAGTGACATCTCGAGGCAATCAATAATGGCCAAGATATTAGGCAGATCAACTAGTAACCACTATGGTACTATTTATTAAATTGCCAAGATCTCAAAAACTGCCACGATCTAAGCTTTGATTTTAGGCATCATAGAAGCCCTTTTCATACCGCTCAGAATGAGCCTAAAACTGTGCCGAGGCGATTAATATTAGTGGAGATATGAAGGCCTCAATATTTGCACATGGACTTCATTAATTACCCATAGATAGTCATCTGTCCTTTTCTTAGAACAAAGGACAGCCTCCATAAGGTTAA
>Ga0157361_1000700_pt1 | contig 12242 bp, 8 predicted proteins | sample AttlaeALBM2_FD_111481 | JGI IMG/M metagenome (GOLD analysis project Ga0157361, IMG submission 111481) | Fungus gardens microbial communities from leaf cutter ant in Ribeirão Preto, State of São Paulo, Brazil - Atta laevigata ALBM2 | ecosystem: Host-associated > Fungi > Mycelium > Unclassified ...
AACATTGAGGCCTTTATATCTCCACTAATATTAATTGCCTTGAGGTTGTTCTAGGCTCATTCTGAGCATTATGAAGAAGGCTTCAGCTGAGCCTAGAACCGAAGCATCGATCACGGCGGTTTCTGAGATATTAGCGATTTAATAAATGGTAACATGGTAGTTACCAGTTGATCTGCTTAATATCTCGGCCATTATTGATCGCCTCAAGACGTGATTGGCATCAATCGAAAGGGCTTTTTAAGGGCTTTAAGCTGGTTTTGAGACCGTGGGAATCGTCGAAGAAATGGTGGAGATATGACCGAATGAAGTTTGTGACACCTTGAGACTAATTAACAGGTAAGATAGATGAACCAAACCTTAGAACAATATATTTTGATCTACTATAATTATCAGCAGGATGATTGGGCATAACTATTACTATTAACAAATTTTATTTACAACAATTTCTCTTTTTTCTTGACCAAAGTGTTATGTTTTTTTGTAAACAAAGGTTTCTACCAAAGGCTGCAAATCCAGAGATCTAGAGAACTATTATTGGAGATAACAAATGAGTATGTTAACAAGCTGGAAATAGTATACTATGAACTCAAGGAGTCACTGGTAAAAGCACAAAATCATTACCAATTGTCTATAGACATATGTCAAGATAAACCTTCTAATATTAAAGTAGAGAACAAAGTATTTACTTTGGCATAATCAATCAGAACCATGCATCTCTTAAGAAAGTTGACAGAAGGATACCTAGGTCTATTTCTAGTCACTGGTAAACTAGAATGATAGTTATTCTAGATCAGACTACTTAACTACTTATACATAGTCTATCTAATTTTCCATATTTCACAACTAGAGCCCACAAGACCAAGTAATATTCTGAACTGAACTAATTTGGTACCTTCTCCTATTAAAGTAGAGAAAAACCTGGAATTCAAGATTAAATAGGTCCTAGATATAAAACTAAACAAATGTTGTTGAGTACCCTTACTATATTATATCCAGTAAATAGGTTACAAAGGTACAGAAGATAAGTATTCATAGCTAAGTACTAAAGAATTAATATATGCTTGTGATCTAGTACAAGAGCATCGCTTCTTTCACTCTTACCTCCATTATTAATAGTAGTGCCTGAGCATAGTATAGTAAATCCCAGTCTTTTCAACTCTGTTATGAATCTTGAGTACATTCATAAGCAACTGATAGACACTGCTATCAACATACAGCAGGACAGACCAATATCTTGTATTACTGTAGGAGGACCACATAGTATCTTCTTGTTCCCTATGGAATCTTTCTCTCCTACCAAAATGAACTATGCCAAATGCATCCAATTACAAAAAAATATAGATGTCAAAGAGAACAACAAACCTATGTTCCCAGTCCAAAATGCTCTAGCCAGAACATTCAACTTTGCCCTTCTAGTACCTCAATTTACATGTAGTAATAGCATAGAGGCACTTAATATCACCTAGGCCACTCAATATAAAAATCCACAGAACCTTCTCTCCTAGCTGTTATTCCATATAGCGCCAATGTCCCAGCCAACCCTAACCTCTAGGATAACAAATTTAGATCCACATCACTCTTTAGCACCAATAAGTTCCTTCAAAGTAATATTCACAACATAGTCTGCTCTTTGCAATAGATAGCTTTTTTTCTCAAGCAACATAACCTTGAGGACTGCAATGGCAACAACATTCCCCAACTTATCCTGTTTGGGAATTCTGCATAGACCTTCATATCTGCCATTTTTGAATCTAGTTGGGACAGGTTACTTACTTTAGGCAATATCTCTTTTCAAGACAGTATTTTACTACAGTTTGGAAAAAACACAAACATTTCCCTCAACACTGATTTAAGTTATCCTAACAGCTATCCAATCAAAAGGGTCCAACCTCCCATCCCATCTCAATCCTCTAAGGAACAACTCAAAAAGTCAAAAAACTATCAAATCAATTGCATAGCCAAAAACACTAGTAGAATAAACCCCACTAAATCTTTCACACAGATTACAGTGTTGGCAGTCAATATCCTCAAAATAAAAGAAGCCTTCTCTGCTCTTCTAGATAAGAAAATTATTGAGATTCACAATGTGGCTCTTAGTAAACCAACTACTAAAAGTAAGAAGATTCAAGTTATAATAAAAAGCCCATCTAGAAAATAAGCTATCATTTTCCTCCACAACAAACATACCAATAGAATCATGGAGGATGTGGACTCTTATGTGCACTATATCAACACCCTTTTGAAGAACATCAAGTTCAACCTACATGTGAAATACATCTGACTATGCATAGAAGACATCGCTGTTATGTTAGACAGCCATTTAGGCAAAATAAGTGACTATTTTCACCTAATACAAGAATAATTAGCTCAAGAATCAAGTTTGGCCCTCTAGCAACGTTTCCTAGATGCCTAGTCATAGACTTGAGCACCTCATTTGAGTAACAAAGTAATGGCTATGACTACTGCTACAGATATCTTATAGACGCTTGCCTAGGCACTCCATATCAGATTTATAATGGATTTTCCTTCTTGAGTGCTCTCAAGGACAAAGGCAAACTTTGAAGACTAATCTTTACTAGAGTGATATTATACCTCAGCAGCCAGCAATGCTATATTCAGAAGAATTACTATCAGACCCAAGCCATCATTGTAAATAGCTAATTATAACAAGATCAAAAGAGATAAGTTGATACAGTGAAAGGGTGCAAAAGGAAATTGCATACTAGGACAAATAAAACAATGATGTACCAGCTCCCAACTGTATGCTAAAGGTCTGAGGGAAGATTATCAAAGTTGAAGGTTTATAAATAATTAGAGATAGATCATCATCACATAGCCTCCCTAAGATGTCAACCTTTACATACTATGACAAAAGCTCCTCTGGAAAATACAGTTAGTTGATCACTCATGGATTCTCTATACTCAGTTGTCCCCTTATCTATACCCCCAACACTAAATCTTATGGGTGTGATGCAATCCAAGTGTGTACCTAGCCAAGCTTTCCCAGCCTGCTGTCCTCTCTAAAGCCTGCCCAAGTTATATCTGTGTCTTCTTCCTAGATCAAGTTCTGGGTATATTCTGTATTCTTCTTAAGACACCCCACTAGTCCCAGTCTTCTTACTCTCAATAGATCTGCATTCATGATTCCAGAGGCAGTATAGATGGAGATAGGAGTCAAGAGGTTCTTCTCCAATCCAACTGTGCTCTGGATACTATATTAAAGATATTACAAAGCCCTGAAACTCAAGGAATAAAATATAAAAGGGAAACTATTACTACTTTTAGGATTCCATCGCCTCCTTTCTGTCCTAAAGCCTCCCAAAATCCCACTGATGACATGTTCTCTCACTGAGTCCTTCCTATCAAAGATAATGTGTTTTTATCGCTGCTTCTTTCTAGAATATTCTCACGTCTTCCCCTATTATGCTCTTGATGCTGCTTTGTAATTTGAACTTTATTGATTACCTGTTAAGCAGTTAGCAAGTCTCAATAAATGTCTAGTATCTCTAAGTCACGTTCTAGAGGTCATTTATCTAAATATAATTGATCTGATGCCATCAATGCTTATTTACAAGCACAAAGTCTATCAGCCTAAGTTCTTCATTTGAGTAGTACTGGTTCTAGAGTATAAGTTTACTATCTTTCTAAGTTAGTCTATCTAAAAGTAGATCCCTCAGTAACTCTCTTAGTAACCCAATACCAGTTCATCTTAATTGCTTCTCAAGGTCTCAACACAAGCTCTAGATTGATTATCACCTGCTCAATGTATTCATCATATAGTGTTATGTTCTGAGGATATAGAAAGGGTTCTAGTACAAATTCCAATTAAGAATCTATTGTTATAAAGCTTATCAAATATTATCTTCTGTAGAAAATTTGCTTGCAGCGTAACAGCAAGGTCACATCACAACCATAGTAGAAAAAAACTGGGACTTGGAGAAGCAAGAGGATATAAAAGAATATAGTAAGAAAAGTAAGGAAGTTGGGGAGAAAGGTAGAAGAGAGGTTTGAGGAAGACAACATGCTTGAGGGCAAGACAACCTGAGATTGTTGCCTCTCTCTATAGCCTAGCAAGAGGCTCAAGAACTATTTATCATATAAAGAAGGCTTCCCAGTGTCTTGACTTGGCAAAAATAGCTAAGTTATTATTTAATATCTCTTTTCTTTTTCTTTTCTTTTATTACTAAGGTGAAGCATAGGAAGATATCACATAACAAGTCATATAGTCACAATAGTGTGACAAAGGTCATAGAATGGTCATGTTATGGTTATGTCACAATAAAGTCATAGTCACAATGTAATAGGGGAGTCAGTTAATGAGTAACATAGAGACTATGAGAAATAAAGGAGCATAGCCACATAGTAATTGTATATATAGTATAGTAAATCTAATGGGAGCTCTATCGAGTTTTCTTTGTTAAATACTGATAAAGAGCAGTTGGCTTTATTCGGGCTCAGGAGTTGGCTTACTGACACCCAGAGTAGGGTTAAAAGAGCAGGGAGTAGTCACCAAGTGTTCAGGAGAGGTGCCACCTCATCATATTGGCCTTACTATGTTTGGAAATTTAAAGGTTTTCTTTGTCTCACTTTCTTTGTTATCTTGCTGCTTTGTAATCTTAATAAAATACTCTAGGGCACAGAAGAGAACTCAAGCATTATACTCCTATCATCATTCCTTTCTGTTGCTTTAGAGCTTAATGGCTATTTGAGTGATTAAGTCTTTGTTTCCTAAGTCCTTTCTCTTTATTTTCTAAGAACTACCAAAACCCCTCCCTTAAATGGGAATTCAAGCCCAATGGACTTGGACATTCACTTATGCTAGGAGCTAAACACTCGCTATATATTTTTCAAGTAGGTTTCCAATTGTATAGTTAGCTGAAAAAGAGCTTACATGATGATATAGGAGTTCTAGGTAGATCTACTGTATTGATGGCAAGCTAGACTACTAGACTAGGTAAAGGCAATAGTATTATGATACAAGATGAATATGCATCTTAGAGATCCAATTACAGTAAGATTGACCTCAAGTAGATTCTTAAAATCACTATTACAATTTTTTGTAGTTATTCAAGTTTTTTCCCTTTATTTCCCTCTTTTCAAGCTCTCTTTGTTCATTTGATCATCTTCCCAGTACCTACTTGTTTAGTACACAATTGTGAAATACCTCAGAGATTCTGCTTCTTTCATTTGTTATCACCTTTGTTTGTGATCAATTCCCTTTGATCCCCATCATTGCCATTACTACCAATAGCATTCCAGTGTCTAGCAATCTCAATACTATAGAGTGATACCTCAAGTCAATTGAAGGCATCAACCATGACAAAGTTGTACCCCTACCTATCTTAGTCAAAGTTGTATCTTAAAATCATAGGCATTCTATATGTTTAACCTAACAAACGCAACCTCTCCAGTGATAACATTACTAATGTCATTTGACAAATAGGCCTCTTTGAATCAATCTCCTTGGTATCTAAACTGAGAATAGTAAAAGCCTCCCCTAAGTCTGATATGGCCATCATATGGCTAGACATATGGGACTCTTAGAATGGGTCCAAAGCAAAACTTCTCATTAACTACTCTTTCAGCTACAGTTGTAACATCGCTACTATTCAAAGCACCAACATAAATCCTGGGGTTCCTTAATACTGCAACTGCTAGAAATAGGGCCACTAAACATTCTTTTGCCAAGTACATAGATCAAAGTGCTAGAAGTGTATTGGATCTCACAAACTCAAATACCACAGAGATATGGTATGGTGCTACAAGGCTAATCCCAAAGCCAACCTCCCAGACTAGAAACCAAATCAGAAGAACCATGCCCACATTCTTTTAAATGTATTAACTGTAAGAGTGAGCATATGGCAAATAACAACTGGTGCCCATTCTGGAAACACCACTTCAACTGCAAATGGCACACAAAGAAAGCACACAAAGCTCAAGAAATTAGAGCAAACTCAACTCACCTAGCTATAGGCAGTACTAACCTATGATTAAGCACAACCTTTGTATTTTCTCTCAGAACATTAGGAAAAATAAAATTTTAATTTTCTAGAAATGCAAAAAAATTCAGCTGATATTGTTTTTATTCAGGAACCCTCTCAGTTTCTTATCTAACAATTCCCAAGCCATAATAACTCTATGAAAGAGCTCCTATTCAGTACCCTAAACCATCCTGAATAGACTCTGTTCATCTATAGCAACATATCACAGGAAAACTACCATGTGTGACCACTTACATCAATAAATGACTATCAAGCATAAGGTTTGCCCTCCAATCAAACATTATCAATTACTGAGATATAAACCTCTTGGCCTTTTACAATGATTGAGACATAAATTTTATTATCAATATTTACTCAGATAGCAACCAAGTAGCCTTATAATGCCTCCACTATAACATTAGGAACATAGGAAACATGGTAATTATGACTGGTAACTTCAACATTAGGAATAGCAGCTGGGATCCTTACTTTCACAACTATTCCATTCACACAGAAGATCTAACCACAATTGCTGATAGCCTAGGTCTTGAACTCTTTTTTTTCTCAAACCCAGGCCTAACAAGATTTGCTGACAACATATGAGATTCAAATTTGGTCTTAGATCTTGTATTTCTATTCTCCAGTAATAGTGGGTTTGGTCAACACTCCCTTTACCCAGAAATATGAAAACCTTCAGACCATGTTTCCCTCATCATAAAAGTAGGTATAAAGAAAGTAAATGTCAACATTGCTATCTAGTCTATAAAAAAAGATAGTGATAACACAAAAGAGTTCATTAAAACACTGATAGATGACATAGAACACATTGATATATCAGCCATTACAAGTAAAGAAGCCCTTTAATTTACTGTCCTTTTAAAAATACATGGAATCAACATTCTAAACTGAAATACATCACAAAACACTTCAATAAGTGGTAGAACCAGGAGTGCACTAATAGCCTTGATATATATTGTGAACAAGAAGACCTACCAAGCTGGAGAGCTTATAAGTCAATAATATACAAGGTCAAATGGAAGTTCTTTAATGAAAAGATATGTGAAATAGTATCCTCAAACAAGTGATTATAGGATCTTATGAGTTGGGTAAAAAAAAGTCCTTATTTGCTATTAAAACCATCACTTTTGAGAATCAACTATGCAACTCTCTCTCTCAGACTTATAGCATGCCCTTCACAGCTCATACAACTCAGCTGAAAATAGACCCATCAATACTAGCCTCTTAAATGAACTCCCCCAAGCCAATGTTCTTGAGTGGCCCCTCTTTTCTAATCAGGAGTTCAGAGACATGATAGCTAAGTGCTCATTCTCCTCCACCCTTGGCCTAGACCATGTTTCTTGAAGACACCTGAAACTACTCATTATGAATGATACCTATCTTAAAAAAATTGTGTATATTGCTAATATATGTATCAACATAGAGTTCTGGCTATTGTACTTCAAAACTGCCACAACAGTGGTTATCTCCAAACTCAACAAAGACTCTTACAATATACCCAAGTCCTTCAGACCCATAGTGCTCCTCAATACCAATGGCAAACTCATTGAAAAGGTAATCAGCAACTATCTTCAATTCCACATAATATCAAATGGCTTCTTGGACCCAAACCAACTAGGTGGTATCAAACAGTGCTCTACTACAGATGCAGGCATATATCTCACTTACCTCATTCATACTGGATGGTTAAAATAGTGCCATATAAGCATCATAGCATTTAATATTGCCCAATTTTTCCCCTTTCTAAATCACATTTTTTTATCTATATGCCTTAAGAAAGTGGGTCTTAACTTAAACATCATAGGATTCTTTAACAGTTATCACTCAAATTTCTCAACAACATATACTTGGAACAGTTTTTCTTCTCTACCATTTAGCACCAATGTTGGAGTGGGCCAAGGCTCAGCTCTATCTCCCATTATCTCCATTATATACTTGGCTCCAATTATTAAAACATTCAAAAAAAGAATAAAAAGTCTAAAAGAAAAAATCCCAATAGATATATTATCTTTTGTCAATGACAGTCTTCTAATTTCTCAGAAAAAGAGCTATGACCTTTCTTTCTCTTTTCTCCTTTGTAACTACAATATTATGTTAAAAATTCTCTTGGATTCCAGTTTGGTCATGAAACACAGCAAATCTGAAGTTTTTCACTTTATAAGGTTTCACTATTCCCCCAATCTTTCCATCAATCTTACCTCAGTTAGGGGCCCCATTCTCACACCCAAACCAATCTGGCATTATCTAAGTTTCTTCTTTGACAGAAAACTTACATTCTACTACTATATCTACTTCTATGCCACCAAGTGTCTCTCTATCCTAAATGCAATGAAGCTTCTAGGCAACTCCTCACAGGGCATTTTCCCAATTCAGAAGCGACTTCTATATAGACTGTGTGTACTTCCTATTGCCCTATATAAATTCCAACTCTGGTTCTTCAAGAAAGTACCCATTCACAAAAATATCTCTAAACTAAAAAGATACAACATAGAGCTGCTCTATAGATCATAGGAGCTTTTTGTACCTCACTATCAAAGGGAATAGAAGCTATTGTAGACCTCATTCCCATCAGCTCTCATCTGCAAAAACTCAATAGCTGCTGAAAGGGGCAAAAGGGAATTTAGTTGTGACTAGCAAGTAGAAAGGGATAGTGACAGTTCCCAATTGCATGCTAAAGAGTTTGTGGGGAAAAGGAGAAAGTGAGGATATCAGAAAGAAATTAAAATGAAAAGCACAGCTTATCTGTAATATAAAAATAGATGAAATGATTGGGAGCTCAATCTAGATCTTGTCAGCGTCTAAAGTCCGATGACCGAAATTAAGCCAACTGTCTCTTTGTTTAGAGTTTGACAAAGAGAACTTGATGGAGCTCTCGCTCATTTCTCTATCTACTTATACACTTTACTACTATGGCTATGCGCTTACTCTCCCATGGTCTTCATATTACTCTAGTCATGTGACACCTTGTGACTGTGACTTGTGACATGACCATCTGTGACATTCATCACACCCAATTGTGACATTGTGACAAAGTCACGTGATACTTTCCCACGCTCCACCTTGTAGTTGTAAGTCCAAAGGAAAAGAAAAGAAAAGAAAAGAAAAGAAATATAAATAATGACTTAGCCATTTTGCCAAGTCATGACATTTTGTGACTTTGTGACTTATCACATGATATCTTCCTGCACTCCACCTTAGTAATAAAAGAAAAGAAAAGGAAAAGAAATATTAAATAATGACTTAGCTATTTTGCCAAGTCATGACACTAGCTTGAGATTAGTTGATCATTTCTCTAGTAGAATAGTTTTTCATTCCTCTTCTTCTTCTAGTGACAAGGACTTGTTTAAACACATCCAGAATCTCAACACTGTCTTTTGCCAATCACAATATTTGCCTCATCATATCACTGTCATTGCTAACAGAGGCATCAAGAGATCCAATATAGCAACAGCTGCTGCCCATATTTGGCATAATAACTATGTTGTCAAATAACCCCAAATCTAGGCTATGAACATTATACCTGTCAAAGCTGAGCTCATGGCTATATGTATTGGTCTCATTCTAGCTATGGAAATGAATGACACCTGTGATATCACCATTATTATTGATTCTATTGCTGCTGCAAAGAAAATCCTTAAATTGCATATTAACCTCTTCCAAAACATTGTCCTACTACTTATATCCAACATAAAATTGTTTCTAGGCAGAGATAGACAAAACACCATCTATTTCTGGTACTACCCTAGCAAAGCCAAGTGGCCCAGACACAAACTAGTCAATGACCAAGTAAAGGTTACCAATGATATACCAATCCCTCCCAGCAAGAACTTTTTCTTATTTAGTAGAAAGAAGAGATGCAATAACATTCTCAAGAAGTGGCAAACATCATTCTCATCTAGTCAAAAGAAGGGTCAACTATTTCTTAACTTCGAAGATAAAAAAGAACAAGTTATCAAACCCACCTATGCAAAGGGGGATTATAGCTACCATTCATAGGATTCTCCAACTCCTTATGTGCTTGATTCACTCATATGATCACTGGACATGCCTCTATTAGCAAATACTGTCAAAGATTCTTCCCAACCTCTCCTCTTAGCTGCCCTTGTAGAAAAGTGGAAGTGCAAACCTGTGAGCACATAGTTATATAGTGCAACTAACACAAGCAATCAACGAGACCATGTAACATTGTTATCAACAGCTTTGTCCACTTCCTTGCAAACAACCCATTAGCCTTCAGCTTCAACAATGGTTGACTACCTCTTAACACACAATCACTTGTCTATACTTTCTTTCTTTTCTTTCTCTTTCTCTTTCTCCCTTTTTCTTTTCTATGTGTTTCTCCTATATTTAAGTAGGTCCTTTGTATCTACCACGGCCTGCCTACAAGCCCTATGTAATAAATTGATAATTTTTTTTTAAAAAAAAAAGATCTAGTATAAGAGTTCTATTTATATCACTTTCAAAAACTAGGCCCTAATCCCCTACACTACTTCAGCCTAGATAGCTTAAACTAAGTATATACTACCTAGTATCTGCAAATAAAAGATCACAAGAGTATGGCCTTAGAGAAAGAGTACTGTCATAGCTATAACCCAGATTATATCAGTAGATAAACTTGTATGCTAACCTAGGCAATTTGGGATTATTATTTCCAGAGGCTACCAACTATTTGTCATGACTTGGCAAAACAGCTAAGTCATAATTTATATTTCTTTTCTGGACTTATTACACAAGGATGGAACATGAGAAAGTATGACTAAGGGTCACAAGGTCACAGTCAGGTGATGTCACATGACTAAGTCACATGAGGACCATGGGAAAGTAATGCACAGACCATGTAGTAGTTGTATTAGTGTACAGAATTAAATAAGAACTTCATCAAGTTCTCCTTGTCAACTCAGACTTGGAGGGTGATTAAGTCATGTAGGCTAAGTCACTATGCTATCACTTAAGTAGAATATGAGTTCTTTAGTTTGTTCTCAACTAGCATTCTCTATAATAATTCAAACAGTTCTTCAATTCAGTTGCTAACTGGAATCTTTGGTCTGGGAGGTAGCAAAGCTAGAGCCCTCTGCCCCTTATATCACTCTCTTGAATCCCTAGAGCTAACACACTTTGGGCACTGGTTTTGAGAGCTTTTGAGCACTGTAGAGACTGTAGAGACCAACAAAGTATTTGTGGAGATAGGTACAAATGAACTTTATGACATAATGCTATGGAATTACTTATAGTTCAAAATATATGCTAGCCACATTAGGAAGGACTCTAAGGCAGAACTGTTACTAGACATCACAGTGTCACAGAGTGTGACATACATCCACTATCCAATATGCTGTTTACACTGGTCCAATTATCAGTTCAGGATATTCTTTCTGGTACCCTCATGGTCTAAGCACCTGAGCTCTGAAGTGTATAAGTCCATAGACAGCACTTGGGCCTTAATGGATAACTAATCTCCAGATGGAGTGTCCCAGACACTGGTTCACTTATGGTAGATAGTCAATATTCCTGCTGGTAGTTGGGCCAATAATACAGTACCGAAGACGTTAGACTATCCTTAATTTGTTACCTCTTGAGCTGGGGTCTGTAGATAGTCATTGGGCTATGCCTGGGGGTCTGTCTATATATATAGCTCGCTGCGTCTTGGGTGCTCCCTGGCAGATAAATTACACACACCTGTCATCATTGTGATGCATGCTCAGTTTCTGATGGAACTCGGATCTCATGCGAGCCTGCGCGATGCATGTGATTCCTTTTGTTTGACATTATGTTTAGGTATATAAGTAGAATAATTAGTTTGTATTCCCTATCTGTTTGTACCCTCCCCCAATTGTATTCCAACAAATGTCTGAGGCAGAGAACATCACAACCAATGGCCTTGAAAGCAAGGAAATATCGCCCCAAACTGTGGTAGCAAGCATGCCTGAAGGGGGTTTAAACGGATGGCTAACAGTACTCGGCGTGTTGGTGGTCTCCTACTCACTCTCACGTTGTCACTGATATGGCCTCAGCGCACTTGCAATGTTCTCAACCTTCGGGGCTGTATTGTCGTTTGGCGTGTTTCAAGACTACTACACTGTAATTGCTTTGGCTCGTAGAGACGACACTTGCTCACTACGGTCTAGCGTTCCTTTCTGAATGAGTACACCCCGTCGACCATCAGTTGGATTGGCTCCACTCAGCTTTTTCTGGATTTTGCAGTGGGATTCCCTGCTGGAAGACTTCATGATGCTGGCCATTACA
>Ga0157361_1000702_pt1 | contig 12204 bp, 14 predicted proteins | sample AttlaeALBM2_FD_111481 | JGI IMG/M metagenome (GOLD analysis project Ga0157361, IMG submission 111481) | Fungus gardens microbial communities from leaf cutter ant in Ribeirão Preto, State of São Paulo, Brazil - Atta laevigata ALBM2 | ecosystem: Host-associated > Fungi > Mycelium > Unclassified ...
ATAGCATGTTTCCTATGACTGTGCATAACTGATGTGGCAATGTCATCTTTAATACTTACATCTGTAATGACAAATAAAATATTGGGGTCATTTTTTGAGAGTTTGTAGATATCATTGAGTTTCTTGAGGTAGACAGTTCTCACTTCAGTATCTTTGCATTTTCCTAGATTAAAAGAGAAACAATTAGTATAAGACAGAAACCAGGAGATAGTTCTTTGTTCATATTATCAAAAGCAGATAACACTTGGTTGAGCTGGTAGTTGATGTTAACAATGGAGCTTTTGATTTTTAGGTTTTGTTTAGGTGTGAGTTGGCTAGTGACCATTCTATGAGAGGGGGCTTGTTTGGCATGGCACACATCAAGGAGAGAGTTGATGGCATATAAAAAACTTATTGATCACTTATTAATCACTGATCCTAAACTATTTTTAAAATTAATTTCAGTTAGTAATCCATGACTGACACAAAATAAGAATCAGTCATTGCTTCTTACTCCAATACCACTATCTTATATAGTAGTACCTGAGAGTAATATAGCAAATACACATAGTTCTAAAAAATCTATGAACCCAAATGTTAAAAGCACCAAAGTAAGACCTGACAACACTACCCTTAGTATACAACAAGACTGCCCTCCATTCTATGTGAGCACTGAAAGCTCCTGCAGCTCATTCCCTTCCCTCATAGATGACTTACCACCATTAGATTGTAACTACGCTGAGAAAGTTGCTGCACAAAACAATATGGACATAGTAGCAGACAACACCCCCTCCTCTGCCAGCCCCTAGAGGTACAACTTTGCTATGCCACCTTTGTAAACTTCATATGCCCCCCACAAGGACATGCCTAATACCCCCTCTATTAATAACTTCAATATCTCACCGCCCATAGTCATTCCCTATAGTGCTAATATCCTGGCCAATCCTAACCTGTGGGATAGTAACTTTACAGCCATATCACTGTTTGGCACAAATAAATTCTTGCAAAGCAATGTTTGCAATATGGCTTGCTTGCTACAATGCATAGCATACTTCCTCAAATAGCAAAGTCTAGAAGGGTGTAATGGTAATAATATCCTCTAACTAGAACTCTTTGGTGAATCAGCTTGGGATTTCATATCCGTGATTTTTGAGTCTGGTTGGGACCAGCTGTACTTATCCAAAAACACCTCCATTCATGACAACATATCTACCCATTTTGGAAACACATAGATCTGTAGTAAGGCTGTCAAGAACAATGCTTACCCCAAGACATCAATGATAAGGAAAACTCTATCACCCATCTTACCTTGTCTCTCCAAGGAACAAATGGAAAATTTGAAAAAATGCCAAGAAGTATGCTTGATCAAGGGTAAAAGCTCTTTATCCTCTTCTATGTCCTATGCCTAGGCCACCAATACTGTGGCCAGCATCCTCAAGATCAAAGAAGTGTTCCCAGCTCTACCAAATAAGAAAATCCTTGAGATACACGATACAGTGTTTCCCAAACTAGATAACAAAGGATGAAGAATACAACATACCACAAAGGACCTGTCCAGAAAATAAGCTATTGTATCCACCTCTGACAAAATCAAGGACACCATCATGGGAGAAGCTAACACTCACATTTTCTAGATCAATATGCTATTGAAAAATATCAAATCAACAACAAGAGCCAAGTTCATCTGCCCTTGTCCTAGAGGGATATTCATCAACATGAATAGTGTCCTAAACATAAGCAACCTCAACACTATAGAAAGATACCTCAAATTGATTGACAGCGCTAGCAATGATGAAGTACTTGCCCCCTGGCTCCCTCAATCTAAATGTCATGACTTGGCAAAACAGCTAAGTCATTATTTAATATTCTTTTTCTTTTTCTTTCCTTTTCTTATTGATGGACGTGCAAGACAAAAGTGACTCATAAGGAAGCACAGGACTTTAGTGTAAGGTTAGGGTCAGACATTTGTATAAGTAGTGTAGAAAATCTAACAAGAACTCTATCGAGTTCTCTTTGTCAAACACTGAACAAAGAGCAGTTGGCTTAATTCTAGCACAGAGTTTGGCTCTCTGACACTAGAACTCGATTCCACATCTAGAGTACCGTCTGCCTTGGACTCTGCTTACTCTTATCTCTCATTAATTCAACCCTTGGTCGCTGATCATTACAATCAGTAACCACTTCTATACATAGCTGGGCCCTTGGCTTAAGGGGACTTCACTGTCCGTTAGGGACAGTGGGTAGAAGAGTGGTACCATACTTGGGTATCATTTCTAAGACCTGACCTTACAAACGAGCAGTGTCTAGTAGTTTACTTATACCTTTTCTAAGTATAAACCTTGTGCTGCAATCCCATTGTGGGTCGGTACATGCAGAGGATTGATGGTTACCACTAGTGGGTCGTCTAGATTAGGGATCTCCCCTGTGGAGTGATAGCCAAAGTACTATTAGGGCAGTAGTCAGTAAGGCAGTAGGACTCTAGCTGGGTAAAGATCTTGTGCCCCAGTAGACATAGTTATTTAGCAAAACTCAATATTAGATCTGTACTCCTAGAGACGTCGCCACGATGTCTCAAACACAATATAATACTCTGCTGAGCAACCTGCTCAAAGAAAAATGCACCCTCACCAAACTGAGGGTAGAATTAGAAGGAAGGAAGGGAAAACTCTGTAGGAGCTGCAAAGGGTTTGGGCATCTGGCCCAAAATTGCAAGAACAAAAATAAGAAAGGAAAAGGGGCAACAATACCCTAAAATAAATTTGAAATATTAAAGAGTAGAGTAATGCAGTGTGAGGTTGAAGAAAAAGTAGTGAGGAGCATGAGGATGATGGGGGTGAAATGTTTTAAATGTGGAAAAGAAGGGCACAAGTGTAGGGAGTGCCCATTGTGGATACAGAAGAAGAATGAGGAGAGAGCAGTGCATGTGGCAAGCCCACAAAAGGCGCAGCAAAAAGAGTGGCCGGCACACCCCATAAAGGGAAAAGCACAGGAAAGAAAGTTGAGGAGAGTGGAAGGAAGTGAGGCAACACACCCTACAAAGGGAAATACGCAGCAAGGAGAGTAGAGGAGGAGCTCATGGGAGGATTTGAGAAAAAGGGCAGAATGGTACTGTGGACCAACAGTGCCATGGGATGCAGAATTGTAGAAGTTGGGATAGTGCGGCCAAGAAGCCGTCGTCACATATCTAAGATGCCCAAGATATGGCAAAGGGGAATGCTACATGGAAGATGATTGGGGACAAGGAGTACTCCCCTATTAGAAGAGGGAAAAGATAAGTTGGTGTGGATGCAGAGGAGGAAAGGAGCAGAGCGGCGCATGAGCAAGAGACTCGAGAGGCACAGCAAGAGAAGAGAGGCAGAAGCGTAGCAAAGCGGTATATAGCCAGGAGAACTGGAAGGCACAGCAAAAGAGAGAGAGAGCAGCATGCCCACAGAGAGGAGAAACACAGCAAGAGAGGGGGGTAGCCAAAGGGAGGTCAGGAGAACCTTCAAAATGCTGAGAGAAGTGTGGTTGGATATTGGAGTAAAAAAGATAGACATGCATGAAGGCGTGATGATTAAAGCGCTCTTAGATAATGGCACAATGGGGATGTTTATGGACAAACGAACAGCAGCTAGGCATGGGTTCAAGCTGTAAAAGTTGGAGAGACCCTTAGCTGTCAGAAATGTAGACAGTACCAGTAATAGCAGAGGGGCCATAACGCACCAAGTAGAGTGCAATGTATATTACAAGGGCCATGTAGAAAGAATGAGGATGGATGTGTGCAATTTAGGAAAGACAGAGGTGATATTGGGCATACCATGGTTGGCGGCGCACAACCCAGAGATAAACTGGGAGACGGAAGAAGTGAAGATGACAAAATGTCTGCCCTTGTGTGACAAAAGGAGTCAAAAGAGAGAGAAAGTCAGGATGACAGCAACAGAAGAAGAAGAGAAAATTGTCAGATGGGTAATAGACAATAAAGAAGACTGGGGAAGAGAGGAAGAGATAGAAGAGGACCACAGGAAAATTGAGGAGATGGTTCCAAAGAAGTTTTTAAAGTGGAAAAAGGTGTTTGGGAAGGTAGAGTCAGAGAGGATGCCAACCAGGAAAATTTGGGATCATACAATAGATCTCAAGGAGACATTTAAACCACAGAAAGGAAAGATTTACCCTCTGTCCAAGAATGAGAGAGAGGAAGTTCAAAGTTTCATGAAAGATCAGTTGAGAAAAGGGTATATCAGACTCTCAAAGTCATCTCAAATGTCGCCTGTATTCTTTGTAGGCAAAAAGGATAGAAGCAAGAGGATGGTTATAGATTACCGTAATCTAAACAGCTAGACAGTGAAGAACAACTACCCATTACCATTAATCACCAAGCTAATCGACAATGTGGGTAACAAAAAAGTCTTCACAAAAATGGATCTTAGATAGGAATTCAATAACGTGAGGATAAAAGAAGGAGACGAGTGGAAAGGGGCATTCACAACGCATATCAGTTCCTTCGAACTAACAGTTATGTTTTTTGGGATGACAAATTTGCCAGCCACATTTCAGGTGATGATGAATGAGATCCTGAGGAACCTGATAAACAAGGGAAAAGTAGCAGCATTTGTGGATGATGTATTAGTAGGAACGGAGACAAAGGAAGGACATGATGAAATTATGAAGGAAATATTGAGGAGGTTGGAAGAAAACAACTTGTATGTTAAACTGGAAAAATGCATGTGGAAGGCAAGGAAGATAGGATTCCTAGGCATAGTAATTGGACCCAATGGAATAGAAATGGAGAAGGGAAAAGTAGAAGGAGTACTCAGTTGGCCAGTACCAAAAACCATAAAAGACATTAGAAAGTTCTTAGGCCTCACCAATTACTATAGGAGGTTTATCAAGGACTTCACTCGAGTAGTGAGACCAATGAATGTACTGACAAGGAAAGATGAGAAGTAGCAGTGGGGAGACAAGCAGCAGAAGGCATTTGACAAGCTAAAAAAGGTTTTCACCAGTAAACCAGTACTAGCAGCCCTGGATTTAGACAAAGAATTTAGGGTAGAAGCCGATGTTTCAAACTATGCTACTGAAGGAGTACTCTTGATGAAGTGCTTAGACAAAAAATGGAGACCAATCGCTTTCATTTCAAAATCTCTAAGTGATACAGAACGAAACTATGAGATTCACGACAAAGAGATGTTAGCAGTAGTCAGATGTCTAGAGGCATGGAGGCACTTCTTGGAGGGTGCAACAATGAAATTTGAGATCTGGACAGATCACAAAAATCTTGAATATTTCATAAAAGCTCAGAAGTTAAATCAAAGACAAGCAAAATGGGCTCTATACCTATCTAGATTTGATTTCATGTTAAAGCACGTTCCAGGAAGTAAGATGGGGAAAGCAGACAGTCTGAGCAGGAGACCAGACTAGGAAATCAGAGTAGAAAAAGACAATGAGGATGAGATGTTGGTGAAACCCAAGTGGTTGGAAGTGAGAAAGACAAAAGCAGTAGAAATCATAGTAGATGGGGTAGATCTACTAGAGGAAGTTAGAAAGTCAAAAGTAAAAGATAACAAAGTAGTAAAGGCAGTAAAAGAGATAAAACAAGCAGGAGTAAAAATGCTGAGGGATGAAGAGTAGAGAGAGGTGAATGACATCATGTATAAAGAAGGGAAAGTCTATATGCCAAAAGATGAGAAGTTAAGGGCAGAAATAATTAGACTACATCATGATATGCCGATAGAAGGGCATGGAGAACAATAGAAGACAGTAGAATTGATCACTCGTAACTTTTGGTGGCCAGGGATTACAAAGGAGATGAAGAGGTATGTAGAAGGGTGCGATACCTGTCAATGCAACAAAAACCGCACAGAACAGCTGGCAGGAAAATTAATGCCAAACTCAATCCTGGAAAAACCTTGGACGCATATATCGGCAGACTTTATCACCAAGTTGCCCTTAGTGCAAGGATACAATAGTATTCTAGTAGTAGTGGATTGGCTAACTAAGATGGTCCACTTTATACCAACTATAGAAAAGACATCAGCAGAAGGATTAGCGAGGTTGTTCAGAGACAATGTGTGGAAGCTACATGGCCTACCTAAGAGCATTATATCAGATAGAGAACCACAATTTGTGGTAGGATTGATGAGAGAGCTAAACGAGATGCTGGGAATTAAGAGTAAATTGTTAATGGCATTCCACCCTCAAACGGACAGACAAACAGAAAGGGTGAACCAAGAGTTAGAACAGTACTTAAGAATGTTCATTGATCATAGGCAAGAACAGTGGCCAGAATGGTTAGGAATAGCAGAGTTTGTATATAACAATAAAGTACACTCAAGTACTAGAACATCACCTTTTAAGGCAAATTATGGGCAAGATCCCAGAATGGGGTTCAAGGGGAGAAAGAAGGGGAAATACAAAGGAGCAGAAAAGTTCATCGAGAAGATGAAAGAAATACAAGAGAAAGCAAAAGCAGTGCTAGGTAAAGCACAAGCAGATATGAAGAAATACGCTGACAAGAAGAGATCAGATGTAGAAGAGTATAAAGTAGGAGACTTGGTCATGCTCAGTACCAAGGATCTGAAATATCAGATGGTTGGAAGGAGGATGGAGAAGCTAACGGAGAGGTTCATTGGTCCTTACAAAATCAAGAAAATTGTATTGTCAAATGCAATAGAATTAGAATTGCCAAGTACAGTAAAAATACACCCAGTAGTCAATGTTAGTAGGATACACAGATATGTAGGGCAAGTAGAGGAGCAGAAAAAGAAGCAACCACTCCCAGTGATAATCGAGGGAGAAGAAGAATAGGAGGTAGAAAGGATCCTGAATAAGCGACGAGTAAGAGAGAAGGATAAATACTTAGTATGCTGGAAAGGATTTACGGCAGAGTCAGATACATAGGAAGGAAGGGAGAATTTAAAGAATGCAAAAGAAGCAATTGAAGAATTTGAGAGAGAATATCGGCAGGATATGGAAGATATGGCGCGGCAAGAGCGTGAAGAAGGAACTTTCCAATAGGGAGAATTGCTAGAAAGATTCATAGTAAAGAAATTATTCAGGTGGTCAGACAAATAGTATAACCAAGAGTATTGGGAAAGACTAGAAAGAAATTGGAGACAATGGAAGGATAAGAAACTGGTAAGAAGAGGGATGATGAAGACAATCCCGGAAGAAGAAGAAGTCGAGGAAGAAAAATCGGGAGTTCGAGAATGGATAGAGGAAGATGAAGACAAGATGGGCGACATGATTGACCCATATTATGAGTTGTAGAGAAATTCCTCGGGATAAGGAAACTTAAGAGGGGGGTGGTGTCATGACTTGGCAAAATGGCTAAGTCATTATTTAATATTCTTTTCCTTTTTCTTTTCTTTTCTTATTGATGGATGCATAAGACAAAAGTGACTTATAAGGAAGCACAGAGTTTGGCTCTCTGACACTAAATCCTACCTGAAAATTACCAGTATTCCTTATATACAACCCAATGGTAACAAGCTCACTAGTAATGACATCACAACTACCATAAAGCACCTAGAACTATTCAAACCTGTGAACCTTGTAGCAAAGCCTAGGGTCATCAAAGCTTCTCCTAAATCTGACATGGCCATCATCTGGTTTGACATTTGGGATTCTCAGAATGGTTCAAAAGCAAAGTTGCTGATAAATTATTCCTTTAACTTTGGCAGGTACATTGCCACAATTAAGGCTACTAATATGAACCCTGGAGTCCCTTAGTGCCACAACTGTTGGAAGTGGGGCCACTCCACATTCTTGTGCTGTACCCATGGCTCAAGATATCAAAAGTGTAATGGCCCTCATAAGCTAGAACACCATAGAGATCTAGCATGGTGCTGTAAAGCCAATTTCAAACTAAACCCTCCTAGATTAGAAACTACTAAGGGCAAACTATGCCCTCACAACTTCAAATATGTCAACTGCAAAGGTAAATACATGGCAGATGACAACAAGTCCCCCTTCTGGAAACACAGATTTAATTGTAAATGGTACTCAAAGAAAGCACAAGAAGCCAGGGAAACTAGGGCCAACTCAATCCATCTGGCCGTAGGCAGTAACAAAATATAATTAGGGACAACCTAAAAATCTTCTCATAGAACATTAGGAAAAACAAAGTCCTAACTAATATTATCTTAGAAACTCAGAAGAACTTAGCTGACATTATTTTCATTTAGGAGCCTCCTAGATCCCTCATATGACACATTCCTAGCTACTCAAATCCCATGGGAGACCCACTCTATAGTACCCCTAGCCACTCAGAATAGACTTTGTTCATCTGCCAGGACACAACACAAGAAAACTATGCAAGAGTTGCTACTTATGTCAACAAATGCCTTGCTAGGATGAGATTTGCTCTGTGACTGGATATTATAAACCATTGCAATATTAATGTCCTGGCCTTTTATAATAACTGGGATACCTACTATATGATCAACATATACTCAGACAGCAATCAAACCACCCTCCAAGTCCTCTGGCAAAGCATAACAAATATAAACAACACAATTATCCTAATAGGTGACTTCAACATAAGAGATAGTGACTGGGATCCTAGCTTTAGATATCACTCTTCTCATACTGATGACCTCATTACTATTGCAGACAGTTTAGGCCTTGAATTGTCTCTCCCCTCAAACCCTAGCCCCACTAGGTTTGCAAATAACCCATAGGATACTAACTCTATCATAGACCTCATCTTCCTTCCCCTAGGCAACACAGGATTTGGTTGACATATGCTCTATCCTGAAATCCACAAACCATCTGACCATGTCCCACTTATCATCAAGATTGGTATCAGAGAAATAAACACTGACATCAATATATGGTCTATTAAAAAGGATAGCGAAGAAGAGAAGGAATTCATCTCCTTACTAGTTTGAGGCATATAAAGCCTCAACACATCAACAATTAGAAGCAAAGTAAACCTCAAGACCTTAGTCCAACAATTGGCAGATGTCTTCAAAAATGCATGAAGCATGCACTCCAAATGGAAACATATCACAAAATATTCCAAAGAGTAGTGGAACCAAGACTGCACTAACTGTCTCAACAGATATCGTGAATCAGGTGACCTTCAACACTGGAAGGAATTCAAATTGGTGGTATACATAGTCAAGAGGAAGTTCTTTGATGATAAGATCTATGAAATCATATCATTTAACAAGAGACCCTGAAACTTAATGAACTGGGTTAGGAAAAAATCCCTTTTTGTCATCAAATCCATCTCATATGAAAATCACCCATGTAACACCCTCCCCAATCTGTGGAAAGCACTACACAAATCATATAACTTGGCGGAAAACAGACTGGTCAACACCAGGTTTCTCAATGAACTCCCTCAAATAGATAGTAGATAGTATTGAATGGCCCCCTTTTTCCAGCCAAGAATTCAGAGATGCGATAGCTAAGTGCTCATCATTCTTTACTCTGGGACCAGATCATGTATCATGGAAACACCTTAAAGCCTTGATTTCATACAACACATGCCTTGAGAAATTGGTGCATATTGCTAATGCTTGCATTACATTAGAGTACTAGCCTTCCCACTTCAAATCAGCCAACTCCATTGTCATTCCCAAACCAAATAAGACATTGTATAATACACCGAGCTCTTTCTGACCCATCGTACTCCTCAACACAACTAGCAAGCTAGTTGAGAAAGTTATCAGCAACAGACTACAGTTTCATATAACAGCTAATAGCTTCCTGGACCCTAATCAACTAAGAGGCATCAGACAAAGATCTACCACTGACGTGGGAATATACCTTACCCATATTATTCATGCAGGGTGGCTCAGACAGTGCCATACCAGTGTCATAGCATTTGATATTGCCCAATTCTTTCCCTTTCTCAACCACGAGTTCCTCTTTATCTGTCTAAAGAAAGCTGGACTTAACACTAACATTGTAGGCTTCTTTAACAGCTATCATTCCAATCAATCCACCATATACACCTGGAACAACTTCTCATCTCCAGCTTTCAACACCAATGTTGGAATAGGCCAAGGCTCAGCTCTCTCTCCTATCCTCTCTACTATCTACCTCGCCCCAGTCATTAAAACATTCAAAAAAAGAATAAAAAATCTAAAAGAAAATATTCTGACTGACATTCTTTCTTTCACTTTTAATTTCTCAGGAGAAAAGCTATTCATTATCTTCTTCCTTTCTTCTCTGTAGCTACAATATTATGTCCAAAATCCTTATCGATGCTGGCCTTATTATAGAGCACAGCAAAACTGAGCTCTTTCACTTTATAAGAGCTTGCTATTCCCCCAATCCCTCTATTGACCTATCATTGGTAGAGGGCCCTATTATCTCCCCCAAACCCATCTGGTGATATCTGGATTTCTACTTTGACCATAGACTCAACTTCAATTACCATATACACTTCTATGCTACAAAATGCCTCTCTACTCTCAGTGCTATGAAGATACTAGGGAACTCTTCAAGGGGCCTCCTCCCTATCCAAAAATACCTTTTGTATAGGACCTATATTCTACCCATTGCTCTGTATGGGTTTCAGCTATGGTTCTTCAAGGACGCCCCTATTATTAAAAACATCACTAAATTAAAGAAAATACAGCAAAGAGCAGTCCTCTGGATTATAGGCACCTTCTAAACTTTCCTATCTGAAGACATTAAAGCTATTGCAGGCCTCATCCCTATTACTCTACACCTCCGCAAACTGAATGGCAGACACTACCTATGCTATGTGTCCATTCCTCCTTCACATGCTATCAACTCTTTACTAGATCCTCAACATGCTAAGAATCAAACCCCCCACAAAACTGCAACTTCCAAACTCACTATGAAACAACAAGCCAACCTTAAGAGCCCTATCAAGGATATCAATGAGCGGCTCAATAGTGTTAGAAACTACTTCAACCCTTTCTACCCCCTCTTCTCCCCTGGGTCTTGGATAGTCAATCATTTCTCTAGTAGAATTAGCTTTCACTCTCCTTCTTTTTCTTCTGATGAAGACCTTTACCAACATCTTCAAAGCCTTAACCTTGCCATCAGGTCATCTCAAGTAAACCACAACAGCATAGCTATCATTGCAGATGGAGGCATTAAAAAATCTCATGCCACCACAGCAGCAGCGTACATCTGGGCTGATAACTCTGTTATCAAACAGCTACAAGTCCACTCTGTAAACATCATATCTATCAAAGCAGAACTCATGGCCATTCACACTGGCCTCATCCCTGCAATGGAAATAGACAACATCCACAACATAACTGTCATCACTGACTCCATTGCTGCAGCAAGGAAAATCCTAGAGTTCAAAGTTGACCCCCTTCAGAACATGTTCATCCCTTTGGCATCTGCAGTCCAAACCTTTCTCAGCAAAGACAGCAGGAACAAGATCCACTTCTGGTACTGTCCTAGTAAAGCTGAATGGCCTAGGCACAAGCTCATTGATGACCAAGTCAAAGCAAGCTCATGCATCCCCACTTTCCCCAGCAAAGAATCACATCTATTTAGCAAAAAGAAAGAGTGTGACAACACCCTCTGCAAATGGCAAACATCTTTCACCAACAGCCTCAAAAAAGGCCATTACTTCCTGAACTTTGAGGACAAAAAGAAAAGAGTCATTAAACCAACTTATGCTAAAGGGGGCTCGTGGCTTCCCATCATAGGCTTCACCAACTCTCTATGTGCTCACTTCACCCACATGACTACTGGTCATGCCCCCATTGGAGAATACAGACAGAGATTCTTCCCTCACCTCCCCACCAGTTGCCCTTGTGGTGAAGCTGAAGTTCAAACTCGAGAACACATTGTCATGGAATGTGATAGGCATGACCCCTCTATGGGACCATGCAACATCATCATCAACAGCTTTGTCCACTTTCTTGCAGATAACCCCGAAGCATTTAGCTTTGACAATGGATAAGGTCCCATCACAGCATGGCTCCTTGGAGCAAAAGTGCAGCCTCCATCACCTAGTGTCTTTCACCTCTCATCCTCTTCCATAGTTTTTCTACTTTCTATTCTTTTTCTCTCTCTCTATAGTCTCTTCTCCTATTTAAGTAGGTACTGTGTACTTATCACGGTCTGCCTCCGCACCCCGTGTAATAAACCGATGATTTAAAAAAAAATAAAAAATAAAAAATAAGAATCAGTATTTTGGGCCTTGGTTTTGTTGAAACAGATTGTTACAATGGTATTTAATACAAGGCCCACACTATTCTATCTTATTTTCTCGAAGAATCACATCCGCCGCCTGAGATG
>Ga0157361_1000704_pt1 | contig 12192 bp, 15 predicted proteins | sample AttlaeALBM2_FD_111481 | JGI IMG/M metagenome (GOLD analysis project Ga0157361, IMG submission 111481) | Fungus gardens microbial communities from leaf cutter ant in Ribeirão Preto, State of São Paulo, Brazil - Atta laevigata ALBM2 | ecosystem: Host-associated > Fungi > Mycelium > Unclassified ...
CAGGTCAGATGACTCTTACAAAGTTTTTGAGGATATGAGAGACGCACGTCAATATCATATGCAAAATTAAACCAGGTGTCTGCGGTGAAAGCAGTGCCCCATTTTTCGACACCACCAACCATCCAAACAAGGTTACCAGGAGTTGAACCGACACCGTATTTCAACTACATGAAGATTTCAGCATTCCATGAAATTCGCATATCGCAAGTTACGGACCTCGGTGAAATGGCTTTCAAAGAAGCAAACTTGATGCTCGAGGGCCGGATCAGGAGCATTTGTATCAGCACGTTTCACAGAGAAGTGATAGAATAGGTTTCCGATCCCGAGGTTAGAGCTGGTCTGAGGAATCAACTCAGTACGCTCCATGGTCTGGCCGTTCCAGTTGGAGGTGCCGTCAATGGTCATTTTGATGCCACGGAGCTCAGAGGTCATAGCAGGGTTCTTGTAGTTAGAAGAGACATCCAGATAGTGTGAGGTGGGCTGGGAGCCATGGATGTACTAGATATCATGAGTTCATCAGATGTGCACTGGTCAACAAGAATTGAAGACGCACCCATTGATAAGTGCCAACTTGGTTAGCCCACGACCCTAGATAATGGCCGGTATTGTGAATACTAAGAAAGTCGAGAGGCGTTGATGCCAATGAGAAAACGTACAATTGTCGAAGTCTGCTGCACTTGTGAAGTTATTAAAGCTACCATCCCAGATTCTAGTTCCCGCATATGTACTGAGAGTCGAAGCAGCAAGGGTGATCCAGAATAATACAAGCATTTTGGTGGCATATTTCAGTCTTAAGTTAACCAATTTAAATACCGAGAGACCTAAGATATCGGCTGACTTTCGCATGTATAAGGGGAGAAACATCGGGTTCGGAGAATCATCCTTGGAGTCGCAATTGTATTCTGAGCGCAGATCACTCGCAAATGGTATCTTGTTAATGTTAATACAGGACTGTGAAAAGTCCGAGTACGGGGATTTATCCAAGAGAGGTTCCACCGATTCACAATAACCCTGCATGATGTTAACTCTGATCAATTCGGTTTCTTGAACATCCATGACGTCCACCAAGATTTGTCTAATCTCAACCTCATTGCAGCTTCGGTCTGTTCCTCCCGGATTCGGTGTTCTTTGGTTCTTTGGTATCTTGTTCTTCTGCAAGAACTTCGCGGAATATTGCGTCGGAAGTTGACAGGGTCTGGGTCCTTGAGGGAAGTAACACAAGAGGAGGCAGTAGGGACAATTGCGAAGTTGACGCGCTTGTCGGAATTTCGTCGATCTGTGAGTGTTCCTCGCAGCGAATTGCCATTTCGTGTTCCGATAACATCACGTGCTGTACTGGTGGCGGAAGCTGCAGAGTAGACAGGATAGAGTGCGAACGACTGCGACCTGGATGTTCTCTGTCATTGCTTGTAATACTGAGGCACGGACCCTTGAGACCATGGCCGGGACTGGAACCCAGACTCTGCGCACTCTTTGCTGCGCTACCTAGCGACTTTCCACAGTGACCCGACGAAGTCCGAAGCCTCGGTATACGCTCAACGTCTGCTTCACCTGCTTGAACGCGTTTAACAATGGCCGGAAGCAATTCAATCTCTTGAGTGCCATCAGTTGCTGTATGTTCGCATGTGAAGGAGATAGGGGAAGCAACATTGTCTGATTGTGTCATCATTGAGCTGGGAGAAATTTGAGACATTTCGCCAGGAGATTTTCTTTCTGGAAGCCTGTACCGATGAGTTCCCAGCTCTCCCGCTGCATGCTCGATTGTCAATGACACCCTCATTTTCACAGTGTCGTCTAGGTTCGACGGCCCACAAGGATTGCGCGGTAACCATAATGAAGTGTCAACAGCACGGGTATAAAATGGGTTGTCATAGGGCAAATCAACTATCACTTAGTCGTCCCATGAAATTGGGGGTGGATGAGGGGTGACAGGTTGGTTTTCATTAGGGGGAGCGTGAACTTTGAGAGAGTGTATTATATTTATGAAAGAAGTTGACATTGACCCAATCGGGGAGCTTCCAAGTCCTGATGGATGAGGCAAAACGAGAGGGAATCAACCAATTACTCTCCTTGTTTGACCTAGGAACTCTAGTTTCTCCATCCAGACATGGACTGCTCTGGTCCTGTTTGTGACAAAGAATATTTGTTTCAAGGGTGTCTTGTTTATTGGAATATGTACAGCGGAAGCCACCATCTCCATACCTCTCTTCTGCCTGCATCTTCTTGTAGATCAACCAGAAAGCGTGGATACATCCTGGTAAATAACCCAAGCTATAGCAACAGCCTCACTAATGAGCAGAAACCGACAAGAAAGGAAGGTAGAAATGTACATCGTCAACAAGATATTGATGAGAAGGTCACAGCTGCAGCCAGTGACAACCAATGTGGCAGCAGGGGGGGAATATAATGGTGATGAGGATGAGAACAACATCTGAAGCTGGTTAATATAGATCTATCTAGTCTAGTCTATCTAGTCTATCTTCTAGAACCATTCCCATACCCTCTCTTTTCACTCAAAAACCTCTGCAAAATTCAAATAAATTCAGAATAAATTCAAAGAAATTAGGATAAATTGGAATAAAATTGAAACAGGCAGTGAGCAAAGTGAGCTGACTGTGGTCTCACTGTTGTAGGAAGGGAGCAGAGTGACCTGATACACAACATTGCTCACTGTGACGCTGTTACACTGCCAGCAAATTTGTGGTGGAAAGTAGCATTTGATACACTTTATACCAATGAATTCCTAATCAGAATTTGCTCTAGAACCCATTATCAGTCCTTAGGACATACCAAAGTGTTATATGAAACAGTGAGCAGGTAGAAATGGACCTAGAGCTCATGAAAATACCTTGGGAGACAAGCAAGATGAGCTGGCATCAGGTTATACACAGAGTTATCAGATAACAACATTCTAGATCTACCTTGTATCAGATATACCTTGATAGGGATAGAATACTTGAGCTCTAGAACCAGCAGTGTACCAGTGACAGACTTAGATAGATATACCATGTAAGGGGACAGCCTACAGTAGCTTAGATAACCTGGTATGGGTAAGCATCATCTAGCTCGCCTGTAAGGGGATAACACTAGAGGTATGCTTAGTGACGTGAGTAGGTTCCCACCTAAGAGCCGCTATCTCTCCAATCACATTCTCACTCTTTCCTATCTTCCCTTCTGTGACATACTGTGTGAGCCTCTAAATCTATTATTGGACTTTGTGGGAATATATGTCAGGTACCATGAGAACGGTGCCTTGACTATCTAGTAATATAAATACTGGTCTTCTGTTGTAGATATACCTCAGTTGAATCTCACCTTAGCTTCAGGATCTACACATTAGCTTAAGGGTCATTCGCCTTGTGTGTGAACCAGTGCCCTAACATTGCCCTTGGATCCTTGGAGTCCGCTATCAATAGTTCCCTTCCTTCTTGTTCTCGTCGCCATGGTATGTGCTGCATAGCCTTATTAGATAGTGTAGTTATTAGTGTCTTGATCTGTGTTCCCATAGTGACTGGCGCACAGACCAGCTAGTCTAGTATATATAGCTAGTGATATACGGTAGAATACCTTACCTCAACATTAGTTTGACCTCCTGGGCTATTCATGGTCTAACTTAAGATGCCTCCTCTACTATAGTCAAGCATGTTCTGGGTGCCGCCAAGTGATCCCCTTACATACCATCACTTGCAAATAAGCATTGATGGTATCAGATCAGATATATTTAGATAAATGATACCTAGGATGCGACTTAGAGAATTTGGACAGTGATTGGAGTTTACTAACATTTGACAGGTAACTAAGGAGTTCTAAATCACAAGCCAACAACAGAGAAAAGAATGGCAAAGGATGAAGAAGATTCTAGAAGGAAATGGTGATGGGAATACATCATTAATAGAAAGAAGTCAGAAGAGGAATGCATAATCTATAGGATTTTGGAGGGACATAAAGTGAGAAGGAGTCAAGGGAATCCTAAAAGTAGTAATAGTTTTCTTTTTATTTTATTCTTTGAGTTTCAACTATTTATAATAACTTTAATATAGCATTCAGTGCAGGGAGAATAGAAAAAGAGAATGTCAAGGATGGAACAGACAGAGAACATGTCAGCAACTGACTTAAGACCTTAATCCTGGGTTAGGATCAAGGGAGCTCTTTAGGGTTAGAAGAGAACTCGATAGAGTCCTCGCTTCATTCTGCTACACTACTTATACATTCTTGCACTGTTTGTCCTTATTTATTCTACAAGTCCCTATCAGTCCAGAGTTCGACTCCTGTCCATGTCATATTTCTTAGTCATGGTCAAGGTAACTTATAACAGTAACCCCCTCTTAAGAATTTTCATCCCGAAAATTTCCTATAGCTCATTGTATAGATCTCCCATCTTTCCCATTTCATCTTCTTCATTCCATTCCTCTATTCTTCCTTCCTCAAAATTTTCTTCCTCTTCTTCTTCATCAATCCTTTTCTTTTCTTTTCCTTTCTATTTGTTCCAATTCCTTTCTAGCTGTCCCCAATATTCTTTATTGAACCTTTTATCATCCCATCCATATAACATTTTTGCCATATACCTACCCAGTAATTCTCCTCTTCTATCTTCTTTCTCATTTTTTCTTTTCCTTACTCTCTTAATTTTGCCGTATTCTTTCTCGAATTCTTTAACTAAGTCCTCCACATTTCCCAAGTTTTCTCTTGGTTCCCAAGTATCTTCTTCTGCCATATAGCCTTTCCACCATACTAAATACTGATCTTTCCCTCTGAAATTCTTTTTATTTAATATTTTCTCCACCTTATATTCTTCTTCCCCTTTGATTATAACTGGTGCCGGTCGTTCCTTTTTCTGGCCTTCAACTTGATCTTTATATCTGCGTACTCTGCTGACGTTTACCACCAGATGTATTTTAACTGTGCTTGGCAAATCTAACTCTATGGCATTTGTTCAAATGATTCCTTTTACTTGGTAAGGTCCCACAAATCGCTCTGTCAGTTTTTCTGATCGTTTTCCTTTCATCTGATATTTGAGATCTTTTGTGCTCAAAAGCACCCAGTCCCCTACTTTATATTCCTCTACCTTGCTTCTTTTCCTATCAGCGTATTTCCTCATCTCTTCTTGGCTTTTCTTCAGTGCCACTTCTGCTTCCTCATATACCTCTTTCATCCTTGTTGCAAACTCTTTCACCTTCTCAAATTTTCCCTTCTTCCTCATTTCAAATTTCATGCATGGATCTCGTCCATTATTTGCTCTGAACAGTGACACTTTTGTACTTGTCTGCACTTTGTTGTTATATGCAAACTCCACTGTTGCTATCCAATCTGGCCATTGCTCTTGTTAATGATCGATGAACATTCTTAGGTATTGTTCTAAGTCTTGATTCATCCTTTCTGTTTGGCCATCCGTCTGTGGGTGGTAAGCCATTGACAACTTTGTATCTATCTCTAGCATTCGATTCAACTCTTTCATCATCTCTGCTGTGAATTGTGCCCCTCTATCCATTATAATACTTTCTGGTAACCCATGTAATTTTCAGACGTTATCCTGGAACAATCTTGCTACTTCTTCTGCCAAAGTTTTTTCTGTAATTGGCACAAAGTATGCCATTTTTGTCATTCTATCGCATACTACCAAGATGCCATTATATCCTTGTGCCAACAGTAGTTTTGTAATAAAGTCTGCTGATATATGTGTCCAGGGTTTCTCCGGTACTGCGTTCAGCATTAACTTTCCTGCAGGTGCCTCTGTTTGATTCTTATTTCTCTGGCACACATTGCATCCTTCTATGTACTTCTTAACTTCCTGTGTTACCCCTGGCCACTAGAAATTCCTAGTGACCAGTTCCATTGTTTTCTACTATCCTCCATGCTCTTCTACTGGCGTATCATGGTGTAGCCAGATAACTTCCACTCTTAATTTCTCATCTTTAGGAACATATACCTTTTCATCCCTTAGCATAAGTCCATTTTTCTCTCTCCATTCTTCATCTCTCAACATCTTTACTCCTGTCTGTTTCATTTCTTCCACTGCTTTGACGATCTCATCATCTTTTGCCTCTGATCCTCTTATTTTTTCTAATAGATCCACTTCATCTACTATTACTTCTGCTACTTGTGTTGCTCTAACCTCTAACCACTCCTTCTTTAACAATGTTTTGTTTTTGTTGTCCCTTTCTACCCCTTTTTGCCAGTCTAGTCGTCTACTTAAACTGTTGGCTCTTCCCATACTGGATCCTGGCACATGTTTGAGCATGAAATCAAATCTGGACAGGTACAATGCCCATCTCGCTTGTCTATGGTTCAACTTTTGGCTACTCATAAAGTACTCTAGATTCTTGTAGTCACTCCAAATTTTGAATTTACTTTGTGCTTCTTCCAGCAGGTGTCTTCACTCATCTAAGCATCTAATTATTGCCAATATCTCTCTATTGTAAATTTTGTAATTCCTTTCTGTCTCATTTAATGATTTTGAGATAAAGGCTACTGGCCTCTACTTCTTATCTTCACACTTCATCGATAACACTCCTCCTGTTGCATATTCTGATGTGTCTGCCTCCACCCTCATTTCCTTATCTAAATCAGGTGCCACCAGTACTGGTCGTATTGTGAACACCCGTTTCAACTGCTTGAACACCTCCTCCTATTTGTCTCCCCAGCTCTATTTTTCATCCTTTCTGACCAATTTGTGCATTGGTTTAGCTATTTTAGCGAAATATTTGACAAATCACCTGTAATAATTTGCTAGTCCCAAGAACTTCTGCACTTCTTTGACCATCTTTGGTCTTGGTCATCCCAATACTCCTGCTACTTTCTCTTCCTGTATCTTTATCTCTTTTGACCCCATTACTAGCCCTAGGGAAGTTGATTTCTCTTACTTTCTATACACATTTTTTAGGCTTTACATAAAGGTCATTTTCCTCCATCCTCCTTAACACTTCCTCTACTATTTCATTATGCTTTTCCTCTTCCTCTGTTCCTATTAAAACATTATCCATAAACACTGCTACTTCTCCTGTGTTTATGAGGTCTCTCAAAATGTCATTCATCATCACCTGAAAGGTTGCCGGCAAATTTGTAAGACTGAAAAACATAACTGTAGGTTTGTAGACTCTAAGTGCATCGTGAACGCTGCCTTCCACTCATCTCCTTCTTTAACTTGTACATTATTATATCCCTATTGCAAATTCATTTTTGTGAATACTTTTTTTGATCCCATGGTGTCAATTAGGTCCGAAATTAAAGGCAGGGGGTAACTATCCTTAATTGTCCCCTTATTGAGGTACCAGTAGTCTTGTACCATCCTTTTCTTTTCATCCTTTTTCCCTACAAAGAATACTAGTGAGGTTCGCAGCAATTTTGAGAGTCTAATGTACCCTTTCCTCAATTGCTCTTCCACAAATTCTCGCACCTCTTCTTTCTCTTGCCTTGACATCAGGTATGTCTTTCCTTTCTTTGGAACAAAATCCTCTTTCAGATTAATTGCATAGTCTCATGGCTTTTTCATCGGCATTCTTTTTGACTCTGCCTTCCCAAATACTTTTAGCCACTTGTGAAACTTTTGTGGCACCATTTCCCTCACTTTTTCTCTGTCTAGCTCAATCTCCTCATTGAACTTTTCTTCTATTGTTCATTCCCATTCATCTCTGTCTGTCTTTTCCACATTTCTTATTCTCTTCCTGATTTTCTTTCTCTGTTCTATGTTCTCCTTTACCGCCATATTTCTTCTACACAAAGGTGGACATCTCGTTATCTTTACCTCTTCTGTTTCCCAATTTATTTCTGGGTTATGCACTTGTAGCCAAGGTATCCCTAGTATCACCTCTGTCTTTCCCAAATTACACACATCCATCCTTGTTCTTTCCACATGGTTTTTGTAGAAAACATTGACTTCCACCTGATGCGTAATATTTCCTCCACTATTCTCTGTTCCATCCACATTCTTCACCTTTAGTGGCCTCTCTAGCTTCATCATCTTGAAACCATACCTTTTGGCTATTTCTCTGTCCATAAACATTCATGTAGTGCCACTATCCAAGAGTGCCTTTACTGTTACATCTTCATGTGTATCTACTTTTTCTAATCCTATATCCAACCATACTTTTCTTAAGATTTTGAACATTCTCCTGATGTCCCTTTTTTTACTTTCTCCTTTGCTATGCTTTCCAGTTCTCTTGACTATGCACCGCTTTGCTGTGTATTTGCCTCTCTGGGCTGCGCTGCTTTCTTCTTTCTTCTTCCTTGGTATCCACACCACCTCTGTCTATCCTTGATCACTTCCTGTCCTCTATTTTCTTCTACATGACATCTCTTCCCTCCATACCTTTCACACTCTATATACACTACTGTCACATCTTCCATATACCACCCTAACTTGAACAGGTATGCTTCATCTGGAATACCTTCTCCACAATACTCCTGTGCCTTTTGTCATAGGACATGCACTGGACTTCTTCTCTACACTCCTCCTGTCTCTTGCTGCACTTCTTGTGGCTTGGCCACGCGCGCTGCTTCTTCTCCTTCTGTCCTCCTCAATCTTCTTTCTTCTTCCTATGCTTCTCTCTTCACAGGGCATGCCAGCTCTTTTTGTTGGTGCGCCTTTTGCGGCCTTGCCGCATGCGCCACTCTTTTCTTTCTCTCCCATAGTGGACACTCTCTACACTTGTTCCCCTCTTCTCCACACTTATAACATTCCACCCTCCACTCCTCATGTTTCGTCTCTTGCCTCCTTAATTCCACTCCACATTTCATCACTCTACTCATTAAAATTTCAAATTTATTTTGGGGAGTTGGTTTCTCCTTTTTCTCTTCTTCCTTTCTGCAGTGTCAGGCTCAGTGTCCAAACCCTCTGCACTTCCAACACTCTCTTTCTTGTCTTTCTTCTAACTTTGCCCTTAGTGAAGCAAGGGCACGCTTTTCTTTGAGCAGATTGCTCATGATATTGTGATATTGTTGTTGAGACATCATGGTGATATCTCAGAGGTACGGATTTAGTGTTGAGTCTTGCTATTTACTGCTACGTCTGCTGGGATGCAAGATCTTCACCCAGCCAGATGCCTACTGCCTTACTGACTACTGCTCTAATAATATGGTTACACTATTGCCCCTAAGAAGAGAACCCCTACTCTAAACGGCCTTCTAAAAGTAACCACCACTCCTCTGCATGTATTACTCACAATGGAGCGCAGCACAAGGTTTATATTATGAAAGTGTAACTAACAGGTTCAATTGACAGGTCATAACTCAACTATACACCTGAACTTAGTGTACAATTTCCTCCCTCAGTCCCTAACTGACTGAGGAGTCCCCTTAAGCCAAGGACCTGGCTATGTATGAAAGTAGCTAACAATTGCGATGATTGTTGGCTGAGGGTTGATGAGGTAATTGATGAGATTAGTAAGCAAGGTTCGAGGTGAACTAAGCTCTAGGATGTGGTTATCAAGTTCTTCTGTCAGCGACTGACTTAAGACCTTAATCTTGGGTTAGGATCAAGGGAGCTCTTTAGGGTTAGAAGAGAACTCAATAGAGTCTTCGCTTCATTCTGCTACACTACTTATATATTCTTGCACTGTTTGTCCTTATTTATTCTACAAGTCCCTATCAGTCCAGAGTTCAACTCTTATCTATGTCATATTTCTTAGTTATGGTCGAGGTGACTCATGACAGGACAGAGGAAAGGAGTAATAAATAGAAGTATACTCCCAAACAATGTACTGCACTACTTCAGAGAATAGATAGTACTTAGTGATGATGGAGAAACCAAAAGAAGGCTCTGGCAGACAAAAAAAGACATCAGAGCAGAGTATGACTTTGATGAATGATCTTGGCTTCAACTTATGTGTTGGACCCCGGTCTCCAGTCATGAGGTTGGTCACTTATTTTGGAGTAGAGGGAAATCATCAGAACAGAGGTCCTAAGGAAGTAGAATAGGAACCAGAGTGGACAGAGATAGGATTAGGACCAAATGACGTTAATTTACAAACTAAGGAAATACACTGTAATTACTTAGTATTTATAGGAAGTCCAGAATAAGAGGAGAGTAGTCTACTATGCTATCCTACTAATTGAAATTTCAGGAGAATTATTAGGAGAAATAAATTACATAATTGTCAGATTTCTGGAATATGACAGAGAACCTCTTGACACTTACCTCTATTATTACTGTCTCTGGAATCATGAAATACAAAACTATTGAGTGTAAGAGTCTGGAGTCAGTAGGATGTCTTGAGTAGAACACAAAATATACCTAGAACTCGATCTAGAGAGGAATAGTGTTATGACTTGGCAAAACATCTAAGTCATTTCTATTTTTTTTTTTTTTTCTCTTTTAGTTTCTCTATTCTGGACTTACTATTATAAGGATAGAGCATGGGAAGATATCATGTGACTCAATTACAAAGTCACAAAGCATGACATTGGTCACACATTGGTCATGTCACAAGTCACAATCACAACATGTGATGAGATAGACACATGACAGGAATAACATGAGGACTATGGGTGTCATAAATTGCCTCACTAAAACATTTTCTATTTTCCTTTTTATTTCCTTTTTATTTATTTTTCTATAAATAGCATGGGAAAGTCATGTCACGCATGTCATGGCACATGATATCACAAGAGTTTAGCTAGGAGCATGAGTAAAGAGTGCACAGACCAACTAGAATTAGTATAAGTAGATTAACCCAATACAGCGAGGTGTTATGAGAGCCCCGTAAAGGAAAGAGCTTCCTGCGCATTTGAACATTTAATCTCCAATATCAAGTCATATAATGGAGTCAAGATATAAATAGCATGGGAAGATTAAGTAACCATAACATGTGACAAAGTCATGTAAACATAGAAGGTTCTAGAAGAACATGTGATCATGTAATAATAGGGCACAGCCACTTGTAAAAGTAGTATAAGTAGATAGTAGAATCCAATGGAGAACTCCATCAAGTTCTTCCTAAACACTCATCTCGAGTGATCCTTGAGTCGTCAAGACTTAGTGATAACGAGGACTCTAACAAGTTCTCTTTGTCTAATGCTGATAAAGAGCAGTTGGCTTAATTCCAGCTCAGAGTTAGCTTTCCTGACACTAGAACTCATTATTATTACTATTACCCAACCTTGTACCACGTAACCTTATATTCCACTTACTCTCATCTACTCGTTACCTGTCACAGTGACAGGAAACCTCTTGGATAGCGGACCCTAGCTATAAAGGGGTACTACCAGTGGGGAGACACTGGAGGAGAATGCACTTCAATTAGCTCAGGATAGTTGTGTGAAGTCCAGACCTGATTAATCTAAGGAGGTAGTAAAGTAGCATTTCACTAGATACTCCATGCTGCTGTGTGTATTGTCACAAGTCCACGCAGGGGATTGACAGTTACTCCTCAAGAGGCTGTCTAGAAACTAGGGGTGTCCTTCTTAAGGCTAATATTGTTTTACCCTTTTAGTTAATTGAGTTTAGCTACAATTCTCTCAGACGAAGAAAACCGCGCATCCTCGTACGAGGAAACTTCTGATGAAGAAGAATTTTCACCTCTCCCATCACCATCACTTGTTCTGATGTCACAACAACAAAGTGCTGCTCCTACTATAGAGCAACTTCTTGCATTCATACAACAACAATAGGAGACGATCAATACTCTCCAACAACAACTCCTTGCTGTACAAACAACAACTATCACAGCTGCAACAACACCAGCACCAGCACCAGCACCAGTTGCAGTACCCATTCCGGAGGTAGCCCTACCTCCAAAATTCAGTAGAGATGTCACAAACTTCATTCAGCCATATCTCCATCAATTCTTCATCGATTCTCACGGTCTCAACGGCTACGGAAAGCCCTTAAAAAGACCTTTTGATAGATACTAGTCACGTCTCGAGGAAATCAATAATGGCCGAGATATTAGGCAGATCAACTGGTAACCACTATGGTACCATTTATTAAATCGCCAATATCTTGGAAACCGCCATGATCTAAGCTTCGCTTTTAGGCATCAGAGAAGCCCTCTTCATACTGCTCAGAATGAGTTTAAAACAGTGCCAAGGCAATTAATATTAGTGGAGATATGAAGACCTCAATGTTTGCATATAAACTTCATTAATTACCCATAGATAGTCATCTGTCCTTTTCTTAGAACAAAGGACAGCCTCCATAAGGTTAAGTTATTGCATTTTCAAGTACAAAGGCACTACCATATGTAGAACAATAGGTAG
>Ga0157361_1000705_pt1 | contig 12180 bp, 8 predicted proteins | sample AttlaeALBM2_FD_111481 | JGI IMG/M metagenome (GOLD analysis project Ga0157361, IMG submission 111481) | Fungus gardens microbial communities from leaf cutter ant in Ribeirão Preto, State of São Paulo, Brazil - Atta laevigata ALBM2 | ecosystem: Host-associated > Fungi > Mycelium > Unclassified ...
ATCCTGGGGGACGCGTAGCTGAAACCGGTGGCGCGCCTCATCCATAAATCCACATGCCACCAAATCGGTGACGCAAAACACCGCGTCCGGACGCTGGTGGCGCGTCAGCAGGCGGTGCGCCAGAATCTGCCCACTCTCATACGAGGTTGTACCAAAACGCTCGACGCTCACCGCTAATCCCGCCTGTTCGGCAGCCGCGATAAAGGCCGCTTCGCGCTTCAGCAGGCTGGGGGTGCCCGCCAGCGAGTTGGCGAAAGCCAGGTGACGACAGCCAGCGCGCTGAAACGCCATCACCGCCGTGGCCGCGGCCGATTGTGCATCGAGATTGATGCTGAGCGAGCCGGGTAACGCTTCATCACGGTTAATCAGGATGATGCGCTGGCCGTGCTGATAACACTGACGCGTGATCGTGCGATCCGGCATGCCGGAGAGAATGATTGATGCATCAGCACGAAAGTTGATCGCCTGCAGCAGCGCGGCGGAGACGCTGTTATCGGAGCGATCGGTATTGATCAGCATGGCAATTTTGCCCGCCTCCTGTAAAAACTGCGTCAGCCAGCGCACCAGGCTGGCGCGATAGGGGGTGGCGATCTCCGAGACGATCAGGCAGACAATGCCGCTGCGATTACGCACCAGCCCGCGCGCCAGATGGTTAACGTGATACCCCAGCTCAGCGGCAGCTTTCATGATGCGCTCACGCGTGGCGGCGGAGACGCTGGCGCCCGGCGTAAAGGCGCGCGACACCGCCGAACGCGAGACCCCTGCGCGCTGCGCCACATCCTGCGCGCTCACACCCGCCTTATCATTCTGCATGCTTAACTCCTGTGCGATTACTGGCTAAAAAGAGTCTGCCGTAAATTGCAAAGCTGTGCAAACTGTCTGAGATCACATTTGTTGCATTTTTGTGACATAGCCTGCCAATTGCGATAATAGCTATTTGACAGGCTATTTCTTGTTCATTACTAATTTGCACACACGTGCAAATAAAAATCTCTGTTAAGCACGTTCCCTGCCAACCAAGGAGAACATCATGCGCTACACCTCACTGGCCATTGCGCTGTCCCTCTGCTGCACCGCTCTGCCATTTGCTGCCTCGGCAGCGGGTAATCTCAATATGGTCTGCTCGGCCGATGTGGTGGTGTGCGAGCACATGACGCGCATCTTTAGCCAGGCGCACCCGGATATCAAAGTCAGCATGGTGCGTCTCTCTGCGGGCGAGGCCTATGCGCGACTGCGCAGTGAAGCGCGCAACCCGCGCACCGACATCTGGTGGGCGGGCACGGGCGATCCGCACATGCAGGCGGCGGCGGAAGGGCTGACGCAGGTGTATAAATCACCGCTGCTCGATCAGCAGCAGGAGTGGGCGCAGAAGCAGGCGGAGAACGCAGGATATCGCACCGTCGGTATCTATGCCGGTGCGCTGGGCTGGGGCTATAACACGAAGCTGCTGGCGGATAAAAAGCTCAAGGAGCCGAAGTGCTGGGCCGATCTGCTCGACCCGGCGTTCAAAGGTGAAATCCAGATCGCTAACCCAAACTCCTCCGGTACCGCCTACAACACGCTGGCTACCCTGGTGCAGATCATGGGCGAAGATAAGGCGTTTGACTACCTGAAAAAGCTCAACGCTAACATTTCGCAATACACCAAGTCCGGCTCAGCGCCGGTTAAAGCTGCTGCGCGTGGCGAGACCACCGTGGGTATCGTCTTTATGCATGATGCCGTCGCGATGCAGGTTGATGGCTTCCCGATTAAAACCGTCGCGCCGTGCGAGGGCACCGGCTACGAGATCGGCTCCATGTCGATTGTTAAAGGCGCGCGCAATCTGGCCAACGCCAAAGTCTGGTACGACTGGGCGCTCAGCGCTGAGGCGCAGTCGCACATGAAAGAGGCGAAATCCTTCCAGCTGCCGTCAAACCGCAACGCGGAGATCTCTGAGTACGCGCCGCGCTTCGAAAATATCAAACTGATCGACTACGACTTCAAAACCTACGGCGATACGGCCAAACGCAAAGCGCTGCTGGGCCGCTGGGATAAAGAGATTGGCGCCAGCGCGCAGTAAGCCGGTTGGAGAACAGGCGTGGTGCCGTAGCGACTGCTGCGGCGCCGATGCAAAGCGCAATGATCGTTGATTGAGGTGTGATATGAAGGCAAATAATCGCCGACTGACAGCGGTGCTGCTGCTGGGCGCGGTCGCGCTGACGCTGCTGCCGTGGTACAGCCTGGAAGCGGGTTTCTTTGACGGGGGCTGGCTGTCCGGCTTATGGCGCGACGAAACCAGCGCGCCGGCGCTGTGGCAGCTTGCGACCCATCCGTGGCTGGCGATTGCCGTGGCCCTGCTGGTGCTGTGCGCTGCCAGCGCCGGGTTAGCGGGCAGGGCGCGTAGCCGTCTGCTGCTGCTGTTTAGCGTATGCGGCGTGCTGTTTCTGGTCATAGAGGGCCACGCCATCGGCTATAGCGGCTGGAGCTGGACGTGGCTGGAGAACCGTTTTGGCGCGCTGGCGCAGGGGCAGCCGGCGATGGGAGCCGGGGCACTGCTGCTGCTGACGGTATTTCTGTTGCTGTTCTCCTTTGCGCTGGCGGAGCGCGGCGTACTCAAGGGGGATGCTTTTGTTGTCGCCTCGCTGGTTCTGCTGACCGCGCTGGTGAGTGTGTTCGTGCTCTATCCGGTGCTGAGCATGTTTGTGGTCTCCGTTCAGGACGTTGACGGCAGCTTCCAGCCCGCCGGGCTGATCAGCAACATTCAGGACCCTTCCATCTGGAGCCTGGCCTGCATGAAAGGGGGCACCTGCGGCACGGCCTGGCGTACGTTGTGGCTGGCCCTGATGACCGCCAGCGGTTCAACGCTGCTTGGTCTCGCTTTTGCGCTGGCTGCCACGCGCACGCCGCTGCCGTGCAAAAAAGCGCTGCGTATGCTGACCATTCTGCCCATCATCACGCCGCCGTTTGTGATTGGCCTGGCGCTGATTCTGCTGTTTGGCCGGTCCGGCGTGGTCACAGAGCATCTCGCCGCGCTGTTCGGGATTGAACCCGGGCGCTGGCTGTACGGGCTGACCGGCATCTGGATCGCGCAGGTTCTGTCATTTACGCCGATTGCGTTTCTGGTGCTGATCGGCGTGGTAGAGGGCGTAAGCCCCTCGCTGGAGGAGGCTTCGCAAACCCTGCGCGCCAACCGCTGGCGCACCTTCAGCCGCATCTCACTGCCGCTGATGGCACCGGGACTGGCCAATGCGTTTCTGATTAGCTTTATCGAAAGCATGGCTGATTTCGGTAACCCGATGGTGCTGGGGGGCAGTCACGGCGTGCTCTCCACCGAAATCTTCTTCTCGGTAGTCGGCGCGCAGAACGATCCGAGCCGCGCCGCGGTGCTGGCGATGATTCTGCTCTGCTTTACGCTGGCGGCCTTTGTGCTGCAACGTTTGTGGCTGGGCGGGAAAAATTTTGCCACCGTTACCGGCAAAGGGGACGGCGGCAAACACGGGGAGCTGCCGCGAGTGCTGCGCGCTGGCGTCTATGGCATGGTTATCCCCTGGGGCCTGTTTACGCTGGTGATTTACGGCATGATTCTGGTCGGCGGCTTTGTCCAGTCGTGGGGATTAAATGATGCGCTGACCCTCGATCACTACGTGCGCGCTTTCCGCGTCACCGTCAGCGACGGTCATCTGCTGTGGAGCGGCGTGGCGTGGAACTCCTTCTGGACCACGCTGGAGATCGCGCTGATTGCCGCACCGCTCACCGCGATTGTCGGTCTGCTTACCGCCTGGCTGATTGTGCGTCAAAAGTTTGCCGGACGTCAGACGTTTGAATTCCTGCTGATGCTCAGCTTTGCCATCCCCGGCACGGTGATCGGCGTGAGTTACGTGATGGCGTATAACCTGCCGCCGCTGGAGATCACCGGTACCGCGATGATCCTCGTCGCCTGCTTTGTGTTTCGTAATATGCCGGTTGGCGTTCGGGGCGGCATTGCGGCGATGAGCCAGCTGGATAAAAGCCTGGATGAAGCCTCACTGACGCTGGGCGCTAACAGCTTCCGCACCCTGCGCAAAGTGGTGCTGCCGTTGCTGAAACCGGCGATTAGTGCCGCACTGGTGTACGCCTTTGTGCGCGCGATTACCTCCATCAGCGCAGTTATTTTCCTTGTCAGCGCCCAGTACAACATGGCGACGTCTTACATTGTCGGGCTGGTGGAGAACGGCGAGTACGGCGTTGCGATTGCCTACTCCACCGTGCTGATCGTGGTGATGCTGCTGATCATCGGCGCGTTCCAGTGGCTGGTAGGCGAACGCAAACTGCGCCGTGTCGTCCGCCCCGTTGATGTTGCTACGCCCGCTGCCCCGACTTCATTAACTCAGGAGAGTGCCGTATGACCGCCATCACTGCTGGTTCCGTGGTGTTTGAACACGTTTCGAAACGCTTTGCCGGGTTTAACGCGCTGCCGGATCTGTCGCTGACGGTGGAGCCGGGCACGCTGGTGACGCTGCTGGGCCCCTCCGGCTGCGGTAAAACCACCACGCTGCGGCTGCTGGCCGGGCTGGAACATCCCACGTCCGGGCGCATCCTGATTGGCGGTAAAGATGTGACCCAACTGCCTGCGAATGAGCGCGATGTGGCGATGGTGTTTCAGTCTTATGCGCTGTTTCCGCACATGAGCGCGCTGGATAACATTATGTATGGCCTGCAATCCTCCGGTCTGCCGAAGCGGGAAGTGCAGGATCGCGCGCGTGAGGGGCTGAAGCTGGTCGGGCTGGAGAACCAGGGGCAGCGCTTGCCGTCGGAGCTCTCCGGTGGACAGCAGCAGCGTATTGCCGTGGCGCGCGCGCTGGTGCTGGAGCCGCAGGTACTGCTGCTGGATGAGCCGTTATCCAATCTCGATGAGCGGCTGCGCCGCCGTGTCCGTACCGATATTCGTGATCTGCAACAGCGTCTGGGTTTTACCGCCGTGTACGTGACGCACGATCAGGAGGAGGCGCTGGCGGTGTCAGATAAAATTATTGTCATGAAAGAGGGGGATATTGCCCAGCAGGGCGCGCCTGAAACCCTGTATAACGCGCCGAACTCGGTATTTATCGCCGACTTTATGGGTGAGGCGAATATCCTGCCGTGCGAAGTTGAGCAAATTGAGGGCAGCGAAGCGCTGGTGCGGCTGGGCAACCAGCGCTACCGCGTGCGTGGCAACGGTCTGCGCACTGGCGCAGCCCAGCTCTCGGTACGTCCGCAATTTATTACGCTGCACGACGGCGCGACGGGCGCGCTGCGCGGTGAGGTGACGCACAGTACCTGGCTGGGCGATCACATCGAATATGAGGTGGCAACCGAACTGGGTTCTCTGTTTATTGTGGATGCGCAGATGGAGCAGCAGCGACCGCTCTCCGCCAGCGTGGCAATTGATTTTAAACCTCAGGGTCTGGCTCTGATTACCGGCTAATGTAAGGAAAAACCATGAGTGACACGGTAGATGATGCGCTGTTATCGCGCCTGATTGCGGCAGAGAAAGTGGCGCGTGCCGGAGGGGAGAAGGCGCTGGCCTATTTTCATCAGCGCGACACGCTGGTGGTGGAGACCAAGTACGATTTACAGGATGTGGTGTCCCGCGCTGACCGTGAAGTGGAACAGATGATCGATCAGCAAATTCGGGCGCAATTTCCGGACGACGGTTTTCTGGGCGAGGAGTACGGCTTGCAGGCCGGCTCATCAGGATATACATGGGTAGTTGATCCGATTGATGGCACCAGCCCTTTTCTGAATGGCATGCCGAACTGGTGTGTTTCAGTGGCGGTGCTGCATGACGGTGTGCCGGTGGTGGGTGTGATTTATGCGCCAACGTATCAGGAGTGTTATGTGGCAGCGCTGGGCCATGGCGCGACGCTGAATGGCCGCCGCCTGCAGCTTGATGCGACGCGCACCTTGCAGAATCATGTCACCGGCTTCGGCGCCAATAGTCATGTCAGTCCGGACGAGGTCGGCAGGATTCTGGCATCGATCCTTGCCGCGGGTGGCAATTTTATCCGTATTGGTTCGGGCGCGCTGATGCTGGCCTGGGTGGCGGCAGGGCGCGTGGTCGGTTATTACGAACCCTATATGCACGCCTGGGATTGTCTGGCCGGTTATTGTCTGGTGAAAGAGGCGGGAGGCTGGTATCACCCGTTCAATACGGAGGGCGAGCGGCTGCTGAAAGGCACCCAGGTGCTGGCGGTCGCCCCTGGCGCAGAGGCGGATTTGAAACGGATTGCGGGGTTATAACTCCGCGCCCGCTATTGCTGAACGTAGCGCTCGTTCCTGGCGGCCCTGGCGGGTCGCCACTCCAGAGAAGCCGTATGATATGTCCGGGTAAAGCCCATCCCGCGAAACCACTCCCACCGCACAATTAAATAACCGGTTTTGTGAAGTCGATCATCTCCCACAGGCTCGCTTTATTTCTGTCCCACTATAGTGCTTAACAGCGCGCCGCTGACGCGCGTTTTTTCTAATAACTTCCTTTTTATCGCGATCTGTAACGCGAATATTCCGATTATGGTGGGACAAGATGAGTGGATACCCAAAAACAACCGGCGGTGGTTTAGCATCGTCGCTGAGCGTGGCATTATCACTGGCTCTTTATACGCTAGCGGGGAGTGCTATGGCGCAGAATACGCAACATCAGACAGCTTTAGTGGGCACATGGACCAGTATCCCGGATGCGCCTGCGGTGCAAAAACCGGCACATCCGAGCGAAGGGCTCTATCGTCTGCAGGTGAACAGTGACGGCACGTTAACGCCGCTCGATGTGATCAAAATGAAAAGCCCCTCATGGATTGTGAAATCGCGTGACGGTCGCTTTGCTTACACCACTAACGAAGAGAATGCTGGCGCCGTCACCGCGCTGGCGATCGATCTATCAGGCGCGGTGCGGGTGTTAAATGTGGTGGATAGCCACGGGCAGCAGCCAACGCATGCGACCATCAGTCCGGATGGCAAGTTCCTGTTCGTCGCCAACTACTCCGTCGCCAAAGGCGGCGCGGGCGTGGCGGTTTTCCCGATACACTCTGACGGGAAACTGGGCGAGCAGGCGCAGCACTTTCCCTTTGAAGCGGGCAGCGGCGTGGTGAAAGATCGCCAGGATGGCGGACACGCGCACTCGACGACCTTCACGCCGGACGGCAAATACCTCTATGCCGCCGATCTCGGTGCTGACAAGCTGCATGCCTACCGTTATGAAGCTGGCCGGGCTGAGCCGCTGCAGGCTGACAGCACGCGCGACGTCACTTTTGCGCCGGGTAGCGGCCCGCGCCATATGGTGTTCTCACCAGACGGCAAACACGCGTATGTCATTACGGAGATGGCCGGTGAGATCGTGGTATTTACCGCTAATGATGATCGCCTGACCAAAGTCACCAGTGTGAAACTCAACCCGGATAATAGCGCAGCAGAGTACAAAAGCGGCGGCGGCATTATTCTCAGTCCGCAGGGCCACTATATTATCGCTGCCAATCGCGGCTCTGATAATCATCTGCTGGTATTTAAAATCGGGCAGGATGGATCGCTGGGTACGCCGAAACGTTATAAAGCCGACGGTATTGAGCCGCGTGCTTTCTCGTTTGATGCCAGCGGTAAACATCTGTATGTCGCTAACGTGTTCACAAACTCCATTACGCTGTTTGACTTCGATGAAAGCAGCGGCGAATTAAAACCCCGTGGTGTGGCCGCCACTATCTCTACGCCGACGGACATCAAGTTTTTTAATTAACTGACCTGGCGCGGCGCAGCAGGGTGCGCCGCGTGCATGTAAGTTCAGGGCGCTAAATTGGCCATATCCATCAGCGCGCTATCCAGCGACGCCGGGAACATCGGCCCATGACTCAGGCCCGGAAACAGCTGATAGCGAACTGAGATGCCGCGGTCACTCATCTGGCCGATCGTACGCTCGATCCTCTCCAGTTTATCGGCGACGCCAGCACGCGTGTCACCATCCCCCTCCATGAGTACCAGCCGTTTGGTGCGTAACGGCAACGGTGCAGCATCGCGCATCTGCTGCATTAAGGGCGTGTCTCCGCGCAGCGAAGGGCTGGCAGCATAGTAGCGCTGAAAAAAGTGCGACGACAAATAGCTATCGAGAATAAACAGGCCGCCATAAGAGTGGCCCCAGATGCCACGCTGCTGCACATTGATGCGCAGCCCTTTTTCAGCTTCGGGCGCGATGGTGTGCTCCAGCAGCTGACGAAACACCGGGCTGCCGCCCGCAGGTCGGCCGCGCTTGTCACTGATCTGCTGCGGAGGCGTGTAATCATAAGTTCGGGCGTTGAGATCAAAAGGAAGCGGCGTTTGATAACCAACCGCGATCAGCACCGGCGCATTGCCTGCCGCCAGCGTTTGCAGCAGATCCGGTGATAAGTGGTTCATGGCTGCATTCCCGTCCAGCATGTACAGCACCGGATAGCCACCCGCCGGCGCGGCTTTACGCGGGACGGCCGTCCACACTTTGTAGTGCCGCTGACCATCCGCCGAGTTAAACATTCTGATGCTGAAACGGTAACTGTCCGAGCCCTTGTCAGCAATGTTTGGCCCCAGTGGCTGCATGTCCGGACGGGCAAAAACGTCATGGCTTATACCCAACAGGCTGGTCAGAATAATCAGTGACAGGGTAACGTAGCAGCGCATGAGATCTCCTTAGCAGGTATGCATACTTCCATGTTAAAGCCCACCACCTTAATGATAATGATTATTAATTTCAACCGAGTCTGGCTCTTTTATCCTGCATCGCTGAATGTAAAGATTTCGTCAAGATAGCCGATAACGTACGGGTATAGTGCTCATAAGGAATAGTCAGGATGATTAACGGTATCGGGCTTTACAATCATGCCTCTCTTAGCCCCGGCGCCAGCGGGCGAGTGGTACAGAGTTCAGCAGTAAATCGGGCCGCGCAGAACACGTTAACGGCAGACGCCTCGACAAAAGTGACCTTCAGTGAGGCCACGGAAGCTATCTCCGCTATTTATAAAATCACGCCGGCGCGCGTCACGGCGAGCAGCAATATCTCCGCCGGGATGCAGAGCCAGGCGATGGGCGCGCTGCACGCGAAAGGCGTGGGCATGAACGGTATGGGAAGCGCGTTGTTAAGCGCTCTTACCACTCAGCGCGCCGATACCGTGATCAGCGTGCCGGCCAGCGCGGCAGGGAGCAGTGATACGCAAAGCGCCATCGCCCTGGATATCACTACGCAATCCGGCGTGAGCGTTAGCCTGCAAATGACGCGACAGCAGGATGGCGTGGCAATGGCGCTTAAAACCACCCACGGCAAATTGAGCGATGACGAAGCCGCGGCGGTGAGTGCGCTTTCGGGTGCGCTGCAGAAGGCGCTGGATAGTCTGGACAGCGACGGCGGTAAACCTGACGTCAGCGAATTGCTTAAATTTGATGCGCAGCAGTTGAAAAGCGTTGATCTGAAAACCGATGTGCGTCACGGCGATACCGTGCTGCAGTCACTTAACCTGCACGCGGATGACACCACGCGCTGGCTGGGTTTCCACAATGCCGATGCCAGTTTCAAACTCACCACCGACATGCGCAGCCTGGCGCAGGCCAGCAACGCCGGGCAGCAGCAAAGCGCCCTGAATCAGTGGAGCGATAAGTTTGATAAAGCGGCGCAGCGTGGGCACGGCGATCGTGACGCGCTGGCGCTGTTTAAAACCAGCTTCGCTCAGTTGAATGGCACCAGTGAGCAGGCCAGCAAGGCCATCAGTGGGCCACAGTCGATTACCGTGGGCGCCAGTGCGGCCCAAGCCGGCGCCATTAGCGGACTGGCAGATTTCTCTGCCAGCTATCAGGAAACGGCGCGCTCTGTAAACCCGATGAAGCCGGAAGAGGAGGATACGTTTGGCATCGAGGTGGCACAGCAGAGCAGCGAGCAGAAAAATGGCAGCACGCAGAGCATGAAGCAGGACACGCTGTTTAAACTCAATGCCAGCTTCCACACGGCGCTGGACGCCTCACATCCGCTGGCGCTGAATGAGATGAAGTCCTCGCAGAACTATCACTATCATCAGGTTCATGATGAGGAGCGCACCTCAACCGATGTCACCCAAGATGCCAAAGGCAATCTGACCGCCCACTTCTCGCAGCAGCTGACGCAGCGTGAAACGGTTAAAACCTACCAGATGGCGAAGCTTGTTGAGAGCATTGAGACGCCACACAGCGAAAAGAGTGAGTGGACGCGCAGTTACGTGCCGGCGATGTTCCATGCTAAAGCCTGATTAACCGGGCAGGATGTTACTCCTGGCAGACAGTTAACGGGTTGTGAGTGGCGCATGATTTGCGCCACTCCATGCAGTTATTACGCTTTCTGCGTTTCATTATCAAAATAATCATTAAGAATTATCGCGGGCAAATTTTAATTATTTTCTCGCTGCTTCCCCGTCCGCTAACGCCTTATTAAGGCGTCATTTCTCTAAAGCTTATTCCTGCATGTTAATAACCGGATATAGCATAACCGCGCTATTTACCCCGGCGATTGCTGCTGTTTATTATCGCGTTCACGCCATTATTAACGACGTGGCGCGTAACCCGTTTCCGGGCGAGCCTCTTATTCACTGCGCAGTAAAAAGTGACGAAAACAATGACGCAAAATAGCCATGTTTTATTAATGCCTGCGGCCGTTATTACCGCTGATTCTGTGGCGATTAAGGCAGCACAGCATGTGGCTGCACAGGCCAAAGAGGGTGCCGTGGAACGCGATCGGCAGCGTATCTATCCGCTGGCGCTGCTTGAACAGTTTACCCGGCTGGGATTAGGCAGCATCAGCGTACCGCATCGCTTTGGCGGTGGCGGATTATCGTTCCAGACCGTGGCAGAAGTGTTTCGCCTGATCGCCGCCAGCGATCCGTCGCTTGCGCAGATTCCGCAAAATCACTTCGGTCTGATCCAATTCATCCTTGGGGAGGGCGCACCCGGGCAGCAGCAGCGTTTACTGCAGGCGGTGGTGAGCGGTAAACGGCTGGGCAACGGCGGCCCGGAGAAGAACAGCAAACATACGCGGGATGTTCAGGCGCAGCTGGTGACAACAGCCGATGGACTGCAGCTGAGCGGTGAAAAATTTTACTCCACGGGCGCGCTCTTTGCCGACATCCTGGTGACCACCGCGCAGCATAACGGGCAGCCGGTTATGGCGTTTATTCCGCTGCCAGCGCCGGGGGTCACGATTGTTGATGACTGGTCCGGTATCGGTCAGCGCACCACGGCCAGCGGCACGGTCAGACTGCACCAGGTTCCGGTGGATGCGGCGCTGACTATCCCGTTGCCCTCAGGGGAGAAACCGACGCTGCGTGGCGCGGTGTCACAGCTGATTCAGGCGGCGATAGACGCCGGAATTGCTCAGGGTGCGCTGGATGATGCGCTGGAATTTGTGCGCGGCAGCTCGCGCCCATGGGTTGATGCTGCTGTCAGCCGCAATGCAGATGATCCCTATATCGTTGCCGATGTCGGTCGTCTTGCCACTGAACTAAGCGCGGCCAATGCTTTACTGGCGCGCGCGGCACGCCTGCTGGATGCTCTCGATCAGTCAGCGCTCACTGCGGAGGCGGGAGCGCGGGCTTCCATCGCCGTTGCAGAGGCCAAAGTGCTGACCACGGGCGTGGCGCTGCGGGCCAGTGAAAAGCTGCTGGAGTGGGGCGGTAGCCGCGCCACGCTGCTGAAACACGGGCTCGATCGCCACTGGCGCAATGCCCGGACGCACACGCTGCACGATCCGGTGCGCTGGAAAACCCATGCCATTGGCAACTACTACCTCAATGGCGTGCTCCCGGCGCGTCATGCGTGGATTTAAGGAGCAGGCATGACTCAGATTGCAGCTAAACAGCAGGCACGCCCTATTACCAGCGCCGGGCAAGCAATACAGATCGCGCATGCGCTGGCGGAGCGCTTCCGCCACGGTGCGGCCCAGCGCGATCGCGCGCGTGATTTGCCGCACGCGGAACTGCAGCGCTATTTTCAGTCCGGGCTCGGTGCCATTACCGTCCCGCGCGATTATGGCGGCATTGCCATTTCAGGTGCTGAACTGGCCGAGATTTTCGTCATCCTTAGCGCCGCTGACGGTTCAATTGGTCAGGTGCCGCAAAATCACTTCTACGCGCTGGAAGTACTGCGCATCAATGGCAGCGAGGCGCAAAAACAGCGTTACTACGCCGAAGTGCTGGCGGATGCGCACTACGGGAA
>Ga0157361_1000706_pt1 | contig 12174 bp, 12 predicted proteins | sample AttlaeALBM2_FD_111481 | JGI IMG/M metagenome (GOLD analysis project Ga0157361, IMG submission 111481) | Fungus gardens microbial communities from leaf cutter ant in Ribeirão Preto, State of São Paulo, Brazil - Atta laevigata ALBM2 | ecosystem: Host-associated > Fungi > Mycelium > Unclassified ...
GTACTTATAGTACATGCAGAATAGGAGGAGAGTAGTCTACTACGCTATTTTACTATTATTAATTCTAGGAGATTTGTTAGGAGAATTAAATTACATAATTATCATATTTCCGGAATATGACAGTGAGCTGATGTAAGAGGAAAAGAGATATGGTAAAAGCATGACAAGATCTATGTTATTATCCTTAATCCCTTCCATGTGATCTGGTTATCTAGACAGGGTATCAGCAACCACAATCTGTGTTCCAGGCTGGTGTATCAATTGAATAGGGAATTCAGAAAGATATAACATCCACCTGGCTTGTCAAGGGGTAAGTTTCTGTGGAGTCCAGTAGTAAGTGAGGTTTTGATGGTCACAAAAGATAGTTGTGGTGAATGGAGACCCTTAAAGATAGTGTCAATATTCCTCTAATGTATGAATGATGGCTAAGAGTTCTCAATCATAAACCTGCCAGTGACGTTCAGTCTCAAATAGGCTCCAGGATAAGAAAGAGATAGAATAAGTTTTTCTACTCTTGTCCTTTTGCATGAGTACTGCTTTAGTTGCAAACTTTGATGTATCTGTTTCCAAAAGAAAAGGTCAGGAGGAGTCTGGTATAGTAAGGACAAATAGTAAGGTAAATTGAGATTTAAGTGTATCAAATACGTTTTGTTCAGATGGTCCCCAAGAAAACAGTTGGTCCTTTTTGGTGAGGTTGATGAGAGGTCAAGCCAGCTCAGAATAGTGGTGGATAAAGTGACGATAAAAATTCCCAAACCCAAGAAATGAGTATACTTGGCAGACTGTCTTTGATTCAGGCCAACACAAGGTTCCATAAACTTTCTTTGGATCTATCTTGATTTGTCTACTACTAATGATAAAGCCCAGGTATTCTATTTCTTCTTTTTTGAACTTGCATTTTTCTAAGTTCAAATAGAGGTTGTTATTGGCCAGGATTTGTAGGATCTTACAGGTATACTTCTTAAGGAGCTCTTTGTTAGGGGCAAAGATCAGAATATCATCTATGTATACTAAGATCCAACCTTTCATAAGTGGGACCAGAAACAAGGTATTTATCATCTTTTAAAAGGTTGCAGGAGAATTGCAAAGACCAAAGAACATGACTGTAGGTTCAAAAAAGCCAAGTTTGGTCTTGAAGGCTGTCTTCCATTCATCTCTCTCTTTGATCTAGATATTGTTATACCCCCAGCAAATATCTAATTTAGTAAAATATTTGGCATTCTTGAGTTTGTCTAAGAGATCAGAAACCAGTGGAAGGGAATATGGTTCAGTCATTTAGATGTCTGTAGTCCTGGCATGGACGCTTCTTTCTATTTTTTTTATCCACAAAAAACCACCCAGATGCTTGAGGAGATGTTGATGGTTAGATTGTCCTCTGAGCTAGATAACTATAAATCATTTCTCAAGTGAGTTCATCCTTTATAGAGCTTAAAGGATAGATTTTGCTTGATTTAGGAACAAAGCCAGGCTTGAGATCAATGACATGGTCCCAAGGTTTGTGTTCTGGTAAGCACTCTGATGACTTTTCTGAAAATACTTTGAGAAAGTCATAGTATTCCATTGGAATTTGTTCTTTTAGGTCCTGGTCTTGTTGGTTCTTTCTAGGAATGAGGTTGATTTCAAGATCATGAGGGGACTCTAATTGGTTAGATAGGGGAGAGTTTTCTTTAACTATGATTTCTCCCATTCACCAGTCAATATTAGGATTGTTTATAGTAAGCCAGGGGTAGCCAAGAATTGCTTCATTTTTTCCTAAATTTGCAACCAAAAAGGAAGTAGGGGTATTCAACCCAGCATTCAATATACCTGTGACTGATTTCACAATAGGACCTCCTTGGTTAAGGAATCCATTTGCATTCCTAGCATTGATAGGTACCGGTAGGGTACTTGTTAGCAAGTTATGTTGATCCACAATATTGTTGTGTATTAGGTTATTCATGGCACCTGAATCAATCAGTGCATTAATTGGAGTGGACTTTGTCTCAGTTTTGAGTACTATAGGGAGAATCATTGGTTTTTTCTCTACTTTACCTAACAGAGATCATACATAGACAGAAAGGGAACTGGATGCCACTGAGTTCAGTTCTCTCTGGGAAAATCCTCCATTGATGAGATCAACAGAGACCATTCTTCTTCTGTTAATGCTTCAAGAGTAGCTTTGATAGTAGCAATATTGATAGTGTGAGTGCAAGGTTGGGATGGTATTTGATTGTTCTGAGAAGAATTTTGTGGGAAATGAGTAGGTGAGTTGTGATTGGGTGCATAGTAATTGGTCCTGGACTTTCTGGGGCAATTACGGACTAGGTGTCCTTGCTCCTTGTAGTAAAAGCATATACCAGCATGCATAAGAGTCTCCCTATCATTAGTCTGAAGAACATCAATGTCCATGGCATTAGGGTCTTGAGTTGGTAGGTCAGTAGTATAAACTGGGGATGGAGAATAGTTAGCTAAGCTTCGAAAGTTTTTCTTAGAGTTTGGTTGACCGATAATAGCTTGCATGCGATGCCAGTTTCCATCAGCCTTGGTAGTAGCATCACACTATCCCTGGATAGTATTAGGAGGAGAGTTGAGTTCAAGGACCCTTTTGAGAAGTCCTTGGTTCAGAGTGGGCATGAATAAATTGATAAGAGCTTGATTGTTATTACTAGTAGGAATACTGGTTTTGGAAAGGAGAAGCTTAAACCTAATAACAAGTTTATCAGCCTTCATGGTCCCTTGTTGTAGCTGATTAATATCATGGATGGCATTAGCGGCTTCATTCTTATCCTCAAAGGCTTTCTTGAGATTATTTCACATAATCTGCAGGAAAGAAAGCATATATATCCCTTTAATAGTGTTTGAGGAAATCCATTGGGTTTTCCAGGCTGTAGGAAGGCCAGGTGCCAGTCAGAATAGTACTAGAAGAATGTGTTAGTCATTTGACTAATATACATATTGGTTCAAATGCAGGAAGAGTTCATAGTCTTGTTTGAATTAGACATAATCAGTGGGTTTACCAGTGAATAGATTGGGTTTGGTGCCGATTTCATAGGATAGATCAGGGAGAGTAGGGGCTGGGGTATGTGCAGGGGGAGTAAGATGAATAAGAAAATGTTGTGGGGGTTTACCCAATACCAAAAGGAGGTTGATATCCATAAGTTCTGGATGCTGGAAATTGTAAGGGGACATCTAGTGTCACTTAGATAACCTGGTAGGGTTTGCATTATCTAGCATTCCCATGGATCCTCAGAGTCCACAGTATATAGTTCCTATTATCCTCTAGTTTGGGTCTCTATCATAGATACTACATAACTATATCTGGTAGTGTAGTTATTATTGTCCAGTGCATGTGACTATGGCAATGGTGCACAGACTGGCTAGTCTAGTATAAGTAGCTAGTGGTGTATGGTAGAATACCTTACCTCAACAATGATTGAAGCTCCTGGGCTATCCATCGCTTCTTCTTAAGATGCCTGCTTTACTCTACTGCAGTGTGACTGGGTACCTCACCAAGTGTGCCTCTTACAAAAATGGGGGCTTCCAGTAGAACAAACAATACTTGGGGGGTTGGAGGAGTCCAAGATTTCTCCATTGCCATTGGGATTCCATAAGAGAGGAGGGACAGAATTGGTGGCCATATTCACAATGAGTTTCTTGATCTAAGGTTTTCTAGTAGATCTGGATGTCAGGACAGTATTGCTATGGTGGTAGCAGTTCTTGAAAGTATAGCTAGTTCTTTTGTTGTGGCTTCTACTTTATCTGCCAGCCTGCTGAGAGTCTAAGGTCTTGAATCAATAAGTTGTCAGAGCGAATATTCAATAAAGAACTAGCTAAGGTACATCTAGTATGTATGCTACACCAAACATGGGAGTAATGCCGCTGACTAAATTTTACCTAAGCATTCCCACACCCTCTCTTTCCACTCAAAAATGCAAATAAATTCAGGAGAAATTCAAATAAATTGGAACAGGCAGTGGCTTTACTGTTGTAGGAAGGGAGCAGAGCGACCTGACTTACAACAGTGCAAATTACCAGTGAAGGAAGGGAGCATAGCGACCTGACGCATAATATTGCTCACTGTGTCACAGACCATTGTTGGAAGGGAGCAAAGCGACCTGATCAATGACACTATCTGCAGCTGCACAGACCATTGTTGGAAGGGAGCAAAGTGACCTAATAGACAACACTACTTACTGTTACACAGAATGTTGTAGAAAGGGAGCATAGCAGACTGACTTCAGTACAAACTTACTTAGTAGAGGGTTCCAGAAGGGCTGGAGGCCCAGATGAAAACCTTGTCTACTATGTATGCAAGACTGAACGTGGGATGATGGCTGCTGACTCAGAACTGACCAAGCAGCTTTCTTCACATACTCTCTTGAAAAATTCAAATAAATTCAGTAAAAATTCAAATAAATTAGGATAAGTTGAAATAAAATTGGAACAGGCAGTGAGCAAAACGAGCTGGCTGTGGCCTTACTGTTAGAGGAAGGGAGCACAGCGACCTGACTTATAACAGTGCAAATTACCAGTAAAGGAAGGAAGCATAGTAACCTGATGTACAATTTGTGAGCTAACTATGGCCTTACTGTTGTAGGAAGGGAGCACAGCAATCTGACTTATAATAGTGCAAATTACCAGTGAAGGAAGGGAGCACAGCGACCTGATGCACAATATTGCTCACTGTAACACAGACCATTGTTAGAAGGGAGCAAAGTGACCTGATGGACAACACTATCTGCTGCTGCACAGACCATTGTAGGAAGGGAGCATAGTGGACTGACTTCAACACAAACTTAATAATACAGAATTAGTAGAGGGTTTAAGAAGGGCCAGAGGCCCAAATAAAAACCTCGTTCTGTATACACAATGATTACAGCTTTAGATGACTAAGCATATCAACTACATCAGCCACTACTGCCACAAAGTAAGAGGGTGTTAGAGGGAGAAAATGTGTATAACACTAATATCTTCACTAAGTGACATATATAATTATTGAAGTGATGATATCACCATATATCAACTTGTCATCACTATGTCATTTCATTTCTCTCTACTTTCACCCATTACTCATTGTATCACTATAGTTACACCTGAGTCCACCATTCAATTCTACCAGTATATAACTACAGTTACGTTGTTCACTGGGACCCAGTCTTTGACACTTAGTCCTAGGTATATTATCTTATGTTCTAATCTATTTACTTACTTACCTAGTCTTTGACATTCAGTCCTAGGTGACTTGAGTATAATAACATCTTCTTCATCCCAACATTTACTACTGTTCTGCTGTTAATAATTGCACTGCTGATTCTAAAGATTCTTCCCTATACACAAGTCAATCATAAATGAACCACTTTATGCATGGTCACCTGTCTTATGCTCCTTTTACTACTACTCAATCTTGTTCATAGAATATGGATATTATATCCTAGGAAGACAAGTAGATGGTCCATGTGAGTACAGCACTTGTATAATCATAGTAGTACTGGATCTAGTCCTGGAAGCTACCTTGAAGCTCTTTGCTGGCTAAGTCAGGTATTGTTTGGCTGGTATCTTTTAAGAAAGTGCTTCAAGTTATCAGATATGTAAGCTCAGGCATCACAAGGTAAAGTAGATGACTGAGGGAGTATAAAGGACAATAACAGGGATTAAGTAGATGAACAAAAATAAAGGTACCATATACCATATTTGTCAAGGATGGGACAGAGTAGGGGTGAAATTACCCTAGAATGAGCAGGATTTGACAACAAAATGGGAACAACCTTGGCCTCAGCTTGTGCACTGTGCCTCGATCTGCTATCACATGTATGGTTGCATATTTCAGAAAGATGGGGTTGTTGCCAGGAGATCAGAAAAAAAGTGGTGTATAGATTGATAGGAATGGAGGTGGGTATTAAAGATGTAAAATGACTTTAATCTATGAACTAAGGAACTAGGATGTAGCTACTGGAGTACTTATACTAAGTCTGGAATAGGAGGAGTACAATTAACTAGTCTACATCGTGATCCTATAGGAGTAGACAACAGGAGTTTAGGAGCGAAAAATTAGTAATAATATAAAATAAAAAGGAAATTATATTATTAAATGGGTATTTTCCGTTATATGACAATATTAGTGGATATCATCCCAGTTTGGTAATGATATAGCAATAGATGCGAAGTATAAGTAAAGGATCACTAGACCATTTCAACACTCCTCCTGGTCTAGTATACCCTTAGTAATAAGCTGTAATTGAAGTTCTGTGGTGAATTGGTGGATTTTCTCTCAAGATAAGGATTTGGTAAAGAGATTGGCAATGTTTTCAGAAGATGGTATGTATTGGAAGGTAATGTTTCCACATTTGACTTTGTCCTTAATGAAATGGTGCTGCACATCAATGTGCTTTGTTCTACAGTAATTTTTGTCATTTAAGCTATGAGATATTGATCCATTATTATCTGTGTGAACTATGATTGGTTTTGGGGTTGGCAGTCCAATCTTGGTGAAATATTTTGATATCCAGAGTACTTGTGTTATTGCCCTTGAGAAACCTATATACTTTGCCTCTACCATTGACAATGCTACTGTTTCTTGTCTCTTACTCTTCTATGATACTGGTCCTCCTGCTACAATAAAGATGTTTCTCTCTGTGAAGCAATGTGTGTCTTTGCAACCTGCAAAATCAGAATCCACATATCCAGTAGGATTGAGTTCAGTATCAGCCTTGTAGGTTATTCCATAGTTTAATGTCCCTTTAATATAGGCCAGTACGTATTTGATTGTAGTCCAGTGTGACTGTAAGGGCAACTGGGGCACCAGACTCCAGGAGAATCCTCAGTAATATTACAGTCTGCAATTATGATACAACTCACCTCCAGGAGAATCCTCAGAGATTAGGATGAGGCTCCTGGAGAGATATTCTACATTTTATACATCCCTTAGTGTCAGGGTCAGCAGGATTAGAGCTAAACTAGTGTGTTTAAGTATCACTAGTAAACAGGCTAAGATAGCTCTGGAGGGTTATCATGGTATTTAGGGGTAGAAATGGAGGTGTCCCCTTACATTCATCCCCTCTTTAAGATTGCTATGTCTCGGAGCAATGGACTTAATGTGAAAAATGCTGTCGAACTCCATACGCTAGATATGTCTCGGAGCACCAGGGTGTTTGCGGTGGAATTCTGCTGTTAGTTCCAGAGTGAAAACTTCAGGGGCAGACTCCCAGGAATTGTGTTCGCGGCCGTATCCTTTCCACTTAATGAGATACTGGAACCTTCTCCGGTGCCAGCGACTGTCGAGTATCTCTTCCACTTCCCACTCCGGTTCTCCATCGATGATTATGGGTGGTGGGTAATCCATCAGTTTCCATCCTGAAATCAGGTCGTCTGGAGCCGGAGTGAGTTTTACTACGTTGAACACTGGGTGGAGTTGCTTCATCCAGTGTGGCAGTTTTAAGCAGTAGACCATAGGTCTGATCCGTCGTTCCACTATGAAGGGGCTGAGATGTTGATGTGAGAGTTTTTGCAAAGGGCGCGTAGTCCGGATGTCCAATGCGTCGAGGAAGACTTTATCGCCAGGGTTGAACACCGGAGCCAGAGTTCTTCTGCGATCGTAGTACCTTTTCATGTCGTCCTGTGCTTTGCGGATCGCGGATTTTGCTTCCTCGATTGCTGTTCTCATTCTCTCTGTGAATTTGTTGACCGTCTCCAGACTAGAGGGGTTTTGTCGGGGTTCAAAGCCCATGCGAGGAAGCCTTCCAGTGTCAAGCAGGAACAGAGGGTGTTGAGTGGTGGAGTGGACATGATTGTTATGCTAGAACTCTGCCAGGGGTAACAGGTTATACTAATTGTCCTGCCTTTTGTTCACGAAGAGCCGGAGATACTGGTCTAATTCCTGGTTGACGTGCTCTGTCTGTCCATTGGTTTGGGGATGCCAGGCCATGGAAGATGCCAACTTTATTTACTAACAAGCGGTAAAGTTCTCTGGTGAAGCGAGCTACAAATTGAGGTCCGCGGTCCAAGACTACACACGTCGGAAGGCTGTGGAGCTTCCAGACTTGGTGTAGGAAGAGCCTGGCCACTCCTTCCGCTGTCACTGTCGTGTGTGTCGGAATGAAGTGTGCTCGTTTTGACACTGAATCTACCACCATCATCACTGTATCATGTCCGGAGGAGAGGGGGAGTTCCACTACAAAGTCCACACTAAGTGTGTCCCATTGCGAGTCCGGGATCGGGAGAGGGTATAGTTTACCTACCAGAGCCTGCCTTATCGGTTTTGTTCGGAGGCATAGATCACATGTGCCGATGTACTGTCTGATATACCTTGACATTTGAGGCCACCAGTAATCCCTAGAGACTAAATCCAGTGTTTTCTAGTGTCTAGGGTGTCCAGCGACCTTTGTGTCATGGCATAGGGAGACTACTTGCCTTTGTAAGTCTACGTTCCGGGGAACGTAGATCTTGCCTCTGAACCGGAGTACTCCATTGTCTTCTGACCACTCCGTGGAATGGACTGTCTTACCTGATGCTTGCTGGAGTTCTTTTGCCACCTTTGCCACTAGCTCTTCCTGGTTGCCTTTCTGGTTCCCTTGACAAATTTTGCAGAGAATGTCCCTCTCCGGCCCTTCCAACTGAATCCCTTCGAGAGCTTGGATTGCTAAGAGCTCTGGTCATAGGAGGACCATGTCTTCATTGTTGGAGGTTCCTTTGCCATGGTCTGGTCTCTGTGATAGCGCGTCTGGCTTCCCCATGGAACGTCCTGGGCAGTGGGTCAATTTGAAGTTGAAACGGGCTAAGTACAGGGACTAGCAAGCTTAGCGACAGTTGAGTTTCTTAGCCATCATGAAGTACTCCAGGTTCTTGTGGTCCATCCAGATCTCTATTGGATGTCGGGCTCCTTCCAAGAAGTGTCTTCACTCCTCCAGTGCATGGATGATAGCGAGCATCTCTTTGTCGTGAATCTTGTAGTTCTGTTCCACCGGAAATAGGGATTTGCTGTAGAAGGCCACCGGGTGTCATTTCTCCTCTCCGGGTAGTTGCTGAGAGAGGACGGCTCCAGAGGTGAAGTCAGAGCTGTCAGCCTCAATGCAGAAGAGCTCCAAATCTTGAGGCGACACCAGGACCGGAGTGGTGGTCACCGCCGTTTTGAGATGTTCAAAGGCTTCCTGTTCCTTGGTGCCCCAGTTCCAGGCCTTGTTGGAGTGAGTGAGGTCGAAAAGAGGCCTAGCAATGGTTGGGAAGTCTTGAATAAAGTGACAGTAGAAATTGACAAAGCCTATGAAAGCCTGCACGTCAGTCCGGTTCTCCAGGGTGGGCCAATTGTGGACTCCGGCAACCTTAACAGGGTCCATCTCGACCATGTTCTCTGAGATGACCAGTCCGAGGTACTCAATCCATTTCCGATGGAACTCACACTTCTCCAGGCAAAGGAATAGCTTATGTTCTGCCAGCACTTCCAAGACCCTCCGGACCACTTGTTCATGCTCTTCCTCCATCTCTGTGAAGATTAAAATGTTGTCCAAGTACACTACCATGATCCCTTCAGCTATGAGGGTCCTGAAGATGTCATTCATCATAGTTTGGAAGATGGTGGGACTGTTGGTCATTCCGAAGAACATTACAAGGGGTTCAAAGAGGCCGCGATTGGTACGGAAGGCTGCTTTCCATTCATCTTCAGGCTTAATTTGTACGTTATTGAAACCCCATTGGACATCAAGCTTTGTGAAGTACTTGGCTCTGCAGAGTTGGGAGATGAGTTCAGAGATGAGGGGGAGGGGGTACCTGTTCTTGACGGTTACAGCGTTCAGCGCGTAATAGTCTTAGACCAGCCGGAGCAAACCATCCTTCTTTTTAATGAAGAATACTGGGGCTGTGATAGGGGACTTGGAGGGTTGGATCTGTCCGGTATGCAGGTTCTCCTCTAGGAAGGTGTCCAACTCCATCTGCTCCAGCGGGGACAGGGAGTAGACCTTCGACGACTTGGGCTCTGCTCCAGGGATCAGTTCAATGGCATAATCCCACTTGCAGTGCTCTGGCAGTATGTCAAAGTCTTCTTTGGCGAACATGGATTAGAACTCCGTGATGTAGGCAGGCAACGGAACGGTGGCGGCCTGCATCTCTTTGCTACGTCTGGCTCCCTTCGCAAGACGCTAGGAGGTCATAGCCATAGCTCGAAGGTTGGTCTGGGTGAGCTCCAGGAGGAGGTGCGTAAGGAAGAGTTGGTCCCCAGGCTCCCAATCAGGGGCATATGGTTGCAGAGTCGTTTCTTTAATTTCTTCCATCTCTAGCTCTTCCTGGAGCAGGGGCGTGGGTCTGTCTCGACACAATCGGAGAGCTCGGAGTTCAGTTCTTTTCTGGTGGGTTTGTTCTTTCCAGAGGGCGTGTCCTCCTTCACACTGGAGGGGACAACAGATCATCCCGACTTCTCTTTTTTCCCAGTCAATCTTGGGGTTGTGGTCCTTGAGCCAGTTGTAGCTGAGGATCAGGCTTTGTTTCCCAAGTCTGGAGACAGCCAAAAGCATCCTCTTGGAGTGAGTCTTGTACCAGAGAACCACATTCACCACCTCGGAAATTTGTCCTGCCTCGTTGGAAGAGCCATCGACATTGAAGACCAGGATATTGCACGAGAGGGTCCGAGTGTTCATCCCTTTTGAGCGGACAAAATCTCTGTCGATGAAGCTTCTAGTTGCTCTGGAGTCTAGGAGGGCCTTGACGGAGTGGAGTTCACTTGTGTCTATAGTTCCAATTTCTACTGGCAGGAGGAGGGAGGTTTCTCATGTGTCCAATATGCTGATCACGAAGAGCTTGGGCAGCCTCTTCTCCCACTTGGGTTTACAGAGTAGAGAAGGGACTGGAGGGTCAGGGGATGGTGCGTCTATCAGTTCACTGCTAATCGTATTGGGATCCTCTATAGTCAATACAGTGAACTTATTTACTGGCAACTGGGGTGCACTTATCGCCAGCCGCACTATGCAAAATCCTCTTCTTCTTCTGGGGGACAAGACTGTTCAACCGGAACCATGTCTTTCAATGCCAGCAATTCTTCAAACAGCTCTTCCTGCTGCTCTGAGGTGAGTTGACGGACATCTATGCGGTAGGGGCAGTCACGGACTGAGTGGTTTGCATCTCCACATTGGTAACATCCTCATGGAGGCAGAGATCTTGCTTTCCTAGTCGCGTCGATGTCCATAGGGACTCCCATAGATGGAGCAGGTGGCAGAGGTTTTGGAGTAACCAGAGGAGGCAGAGCAGGGGGCAATCTTACCACGGACATAGGTGGGGGTCAGGCAGAGACAGTTTTGGTTGGTCCGGAGGGAGTGGAATGCGACATGGATTGAAAGGCCTTATTGGCGAGGTGCGCCTGGTCAATCCTCTGTGCTTCTTCGTACCACGCATCGGGATTAGTGTCGGCTGGTTGTCCATATGGCATGGTGGCAATTTGGTTCTGGATGCCTAGTTTGAGACCTTGTCAAAACTTCACCACCAGTGTCCGGTGATCTGTGTAACCCGCGTCAGAGACCAGGGCCTGAAAGTTGTCCAAATAGTCGTCTACTGTCCGACCTCCTTGGTAGTAGGAGATTCCTTCCAGAGTGTTGATTGCGTCCACTTCCACATTTACCAGGAAGAAGTGAAGTCGGAATTGCTGCTCAAAGTCCCCCCAGGTTGGTATGGGGAAAATGCTAGTGTCTGCTTCCTGACGGAAGACATTCTCGGACCACTTGGCGGCACGACCATCCTTGAAAAACATGAGAGCCCAGAGGATTTTATCCTGCTCATCGTAGAACTGCTCTGGGGCTAGGTGAATGTAGAGGGCATAGGAGTTTAAGAATGCACGGCCATTGTGACGTTCTCCACTAAAGTCCAGAGGAGCGGAGAGCTTAGGACAAGTTTGTCGTGCCGTCAGTGTGGGGGACGGAGATATTGGAGGAGACGGTGCAGGTGGGGGAGGTGTGTTTGGTATGGCTGGAAGGGAGGGGTTAGCTACTAACTGCGTGAGCTGCTGTAGCTACACGGTCAGAGCTGCCAGGGTAGTGTTAATGTTGTTTTTGGAGACATGCTGTCTCTCCGTTGTTACGCCGCTAGAGAATTTTCTGTGGAAATGTAGCATGGGATACATTTTATACCCCTGAATTTCATTATTGGAATTCACTCTAGAGACTTCCTACAAGCCCCAGACATAATCTAGACCCAAGATTGGGTACTTCTCTTAAGTAGTGA
>Ga0157361_1000707_pt1 | contig 12171 bp, 9 predicted proteins | sample AttlaeALBM2_FD_111481 | JGI IMG/M metagenome (GOLD analysis project Ga0157361, IMG submission 111481) | Fungus gardens microbial communities from leaf cutter ant in Ribeirão Preto, State of São Paulo, Brazil - Atta laevigata ALBM2 | ecosystem: Host-associated > Fungi > Mycelium > Unclassified ...
ACCCAATTAAATAATATAATTTTCTTTTTATTTTATATTATTATTAAATTTTTGCTCCTAAACTCCTGTTGTCTACTCCTATAGGATCACGATGTAGACTAATTACTTGTACTCCTCCTATTCCGGACTTAGTATAAGTACTCCAGTAGTTACATCCTAATTTCTTAGTTCGTAGATTAAAGTCATTTATGGCTTTCTCTTGTTCTATCCTTACTCCTATCAATCTATACCACTCCTCTCTAAAACTTCTGACAACAATTCAGTCCTCCTGAAATATACAACTACACACACGACAGTAGATCGAGGCACAGTGCACGAGCTGAGACCAAGGTTGTTCCTCATTTTGTTGTCAAACCCCATCCATCCCGGAGTAATTCCACTCCACTCTGGCCTACTCCACTCCTGTTCTGCCCTGTACTTGACAGGTGGTGTTATGACTTAGCAAAACAGCTAAGTCATTATTTATTTTTCTTTTCTTTTCTTTTAGATTATTACTAAGGTGGAGCATGGGAAATATCACATGACAGCCACAGAGTCACAAAAAGATATGACACCTGTCACAGAATGGTCACAGTTATAGTCACAGCATATGACAAAAAAGTCAGCTGACAAATATGAGGACTGTGGGAGACAAGGTGCATAGCCACAATAGTAATTGTATATATAGTGTAGCAAATCTAATGGGAACTCTATCAAGTTCTCTTTGTCAATCGCTGAGCAAAGAGCAGTTGGCTTTATTCTCGCTTGGAGTTTAGCTTTCTTACAAAGCTCATTAATTTGAATAGAAACCCAGCAGTTATAGTTATATGATACTCTTGCAGCTCTACTTTATTAGTCAATACAATTGAGTGACTTCTGTCTAAAAGCATCCTGGGCACTATAAGCACAAATAGATATTATGAAAAAAGTGCTAATAACAAATAAATCATATATTTAACATCTAGACTTAAGCCAGAAATTGCAGTGCCAAAATGAGTAAGAACTAGAGCTTTAGCATTGCTATTGACCTAGATTAGTAAACACACAATATCAATGGTACCAATACTGACCTTATTTCATGTTTGACTAATAACTGTGCTTTGAGGTAATAATCTGCTATTCTGATACTAACTACTGCTACAAATAAAAGAGAAAAACATACAAGAAAGAGTTAATCTTTTCTAGAACTTGAGGAGTTGAGACTAGGTCTGATCTAAAGTGTTGAGACTTAGACTACTCATTTCTATGGTTTTACTCACTTCTAGAGGATTTATTTTTTGTTATTTGATTTGTAGTATAGTATGATGATCATTGATTGAATTAGTCATATAGGTTATAAAAATTCATATCATGATCCAGCACTTATACACCTCTCTGCACTAGGTGCTACATTAGTCAGGCTGTCTAATAATGGATTGTATAATAGTATGATAGAATTTAAAAGAGTAAGTCTAGACTAGAAAAATGAAAAACAAAAAACTTACCAAACTATAAAATCATGACAATTACTGTTCACTAACCCAGTCAATTATGCATTCAGACCTGGTGCTTGAACCAGATCTTCAGAAGTTCAAGCTCTAATACCAGACAAGCCTTAATATGCTGTGTTGCTTAAAGTGTCACATACTATTGACCTCTCAAACAGACTTAACTCACATTCATAGTTGCTTTGCTATCTCATATAAAAAACTGTCAAAAGAAAAATATCAAGAAGTTTACATTCAATTCCAAATTAAAGAAGAATATCACACACAGACAATCTAGATGGAATTCATGCCTTTAGTAGACTTGAGCTATACACAATGGCATTGGTATGTAACTATAAAGGTTGTACAGTAATAATAGCTTTAAGTAGATCTATAAGAAAACATTATCAAAAATCTCATGGTTTGGAAGGCAAACAATTACCTTTTCAGTGGCATTTTGTTACTACACAACAGCTTAACAAATCTTTATGCAGAACATATTTTCGTGTTTATATATCTCAACAGTCTCTATCTCCTTTACAAAAAGATTGGTTTGAAGCACTCAAGCTAGATATCCATTGTATCACAAATTACCCGAGTGCTGATGCAACTGATATATGCAATATAAACACCTTCTTAGTTTAATCTGGGTGGAGCAACCATGTCTAGAATTCCTACTTTTAAAAGAAACAGTTTCATAGGTCTTTGATATTATAATGTCTACTTTGTGATGTACTTTGAATTCAATAAGGAGATGACTGGGTTTCAGAAAATCAAAGTGAGTCTTAAGTTCCAACTGATCTCAATTACTTATACATCTACAATTAAATCTCAAATCAACCATTTCAGAAGTTACAAACACAAAATTCTGAGTACAGCTATGAGCAAATCCTGGGCTGCTTAATAGCCTTTCTACTCAAGGAAAAAGGGAATTATATGCTCCAACTCCTAGCTTTGATTGTTAACAGGATTTATCAATTCAAGAATATCTCTTTGCCATCCCAGTTTCTACCAGTAGACATGGCTCATAGATGAAAACCATATGCTATGCAGCTTGTAGAGCTTCTGATTTCAATTTGAACTCAAAACTGGGACCTCTACCTGCAAAATTCTGTTAGGGACCCAGCTATCTGTTTTCTAATCTTATATTGCATTTAATCAGATGACAGCTGGGCTCAGCCCAACAAAATCACCCCAATCATTGCAAGGATCATCTACATCATCTGTACAGTCTTTTTATATCATATATACTTCAATGATAGGGATACCAATGTACAGGAGAGATTTACAGAAGTTAAGGAATAGATTTTTGAGGATAATGACTTCACATTCTAAAGTTTTTATTCTATCCAAAATTATGCCTCATCAATTACTTTATCAGAAACTATTCTTTCTTGTCTCTATTGGGTTGATAAGCATCATAGTAAATTCAAATGGAAAAAGTTAAAAGAAATTATCATTCAGCAATTTAGAAAATTTGATTAAGACTTAATATGATATGTTTATAATACATTTGTATTTAATGTATTCCTTGGTATTAAGTGGAATGTACCTGGGGATATCTCAGATAATTTGTCAAATAAAAGACCTGGTTATATGTTTTTTACTAATACTCACAATATGAATCAAATCAATTATAGGGCCTTCTTTAACAAAGTTATGGAGACTTCTCACTTAGATAACAAATTTATTACTACTCACTTGACCAATGGAGAACTAGTTTTTGACACTGTATAACTATAAACCTAGCTTCAATATTACTCCAAAGTACTATCTATTTTGATGACTGCTGTTAATGTATTGATAGGTTTGCCAAGCTGAAGAACTGAATCAATATTCCTATAGCTATAAAACACATCTTACCAATCAAGAAAAATTGATGCAATTGAATGTCACATAGTTATTATTGTACAATATTCCAAAAGATTAGTAACTACAAAATGCAATAGCTTGATTCCACATGTACTTAATACATTTTGCTAAGAAATTATCAAGGTTGTCACATTCAGAACATTTGCTCAGCAAGTTGTCAAAATTCTTTATCCTGGCAGTAATGATATTCTAAACCTTTGGAATAACTATCTATTTGTCAATGAAAATTGTCTATTCACTACAGAAAACTTGTCTGGCATATTGGAAACTGTCAGCCTAAAAATAATGGGGATTCCAGTTGATGTTAAAGCATACAGACACATCTAAGTCTTTATCAGACAAACACATTATTCAACAATATGGAGTTCTCTTGGGCTAAGGGATGAGAATTTTTATCAAAGAACTGTGATAGTTCTTAGTAATCACTCTAGGTAGATGTTTAAGAAAAACTCAATAGAGTTCTTTGTTGCATTAAACTACTACTTATACTATTTTACAGTAGTTATACTACTATAAGTCTATAGTCACATGTCCTTCTAGAATATTTTATGATCACCTGACCTTGCCACATGGTATGATTACCTAAGTTCTCATGTGATTTATATCTCAACTGTCATGACTTGGCAAAATAGCTAAGTTATTTTTTATTTTTCTTTTTATTTTCTTTTATTTAGTTAGATCATTACTAAGGTGGAGTGTGGGAAGGTATCATGTGATAGTCACATAGTCACAAAGCATAACATTGGTCACACATTTTGGTCATGTCACATGTCACAGTTATAATATGTGATGAGATAAACACATGACAGGAATAACATGAGGACCATGGGAGAATGCTGCACAGCCATTATAGTAAAATATATAAGTAGTATACAAAATCAAATAGGAACTCTATCAAGTTCTCCTTGTTAACTCAGACTTGAAGTGAATTTAAGTTGTCATAACTAAAGTCTTACAAAAAGAATAAAACACTATCAAAATAAACAGACTACTGTAAGAAAGCTAAACTCCAAGCCAGAATAAAGCCAACTGCTCTTTGCTCAGTGATTGACAAAAAGAACTTGATAGAGTCTCCATTAGATTTTGCTATACTATATATACAATTACTATTATGGCTATGCATCTTGTCTCCCACAGTCCTCATGTCTATCAGCTGACTTCTTTGTCACATGTTGTGACCATAACTTGTGACTGTGTGTGACGTGACCATAATGTGACCTTAGTCACACCTTTGTGACTCTGTGACTGTCATGTGATATTTCCCATACTTCATCTTAGTAATAATCTAAAGAAAAGGAAAAGAAAAGAAATATAAATATTGACTTAGCCATTTTGCCAAGTCATGACAACTACAGAGAATATATTAATGAATAAGTAATAGAACTCAAACCAGAGTAGTTGACACATATAAAAGATATTGGCAATATAGGCTAGCTCTATTTATAGGCCAGCTAAAATTAAGATAGCCAGACAAATATGACCAAAGGTCAGAATATCTGCAGCTACTTAAGGCAATGGTAAAAATGTAACAACTCACCACAATGAGCCAACCTCCCCTACTATGATTACTGTTCCTCCAATGAACCCAAGATGCATAAGCACAAAGCAGAGTTCCCAGAACAGTCCCCTTCAGTTGTCTACAAGCCCTGTAAATTGATGGCTGTGACAACAAAGGCAACAGTAACTCCAACCCCACCCCAAAAGACTATTCTCCTAACACCCATGATAATGAAAGCTAACAGCAAGATAGAGAAGACCTTATCCTCAGACAGGGACTTCTTTGTTAAAGACACCCCAGACAAAGCTCTTGCCTGGAGTGCTACCCCCCCAAAAATTAAAGCCCCACCACATCATCACTAGTAACATTTATCCTGACAACTGGGAGAAGGAAAAGATATTAAGCAACATAATTAAAAAGTGATATAGAGAAGCCAATGGTGAAAACAAAGTCCTGGCTACCTACTATAGTCAATTAACAAATGCAGTCAAAATCAGTTACATTGTGAAGGCCATCAAATTCTCAATAAGCAGCATCATTAAAGAAGAGAACATTGAGAGTTAAATCCAGCAAGTCCCTGGATCACTGTGGATGTCAAAGACCCAGCAAAAGCCAAGGTATTAATAAGGTACAGAGCTGTAATGACAATGGAAAGGAAAGACCCAGTAGCTTTCCAGTCTATCACTAACAGATAAGTGATAGCAAAACCCCCAAAAAGAAAAAAGCCTAAAAACAAATAAGATCCTCCAGCTATGTTATGACTTGGCAAAATGGCTAAGTCATTTTCTATTTTCTATTTTCTTTTCTTTTATTTAGTTGAATCACTACTATGAGGGTAAAGCATGGGAAAGGAGTCACATTGTTATGTCCCAAAAGAATCTTCCACAGAAAATAACATTTGATCCACTTTATACCAATGGATTCTTAATTAGAATTCACTCTAGAACCCTTTCTATATCCTCAGAACATAATACTATATGATAAGTACATTGAGCAGGTAATAATCGACCTAGAGCTTGTGTTGAGACCTTGAGAAGCAATTAGGATGAACTGGTATCAGGTTACTAAGAGAGTTACTGAGAGACTATGCTCTAGATTCACTTTTGTACAGACCAACTTAGAAAGATGATAAGCTTGTACTCTAGAACCAGTACTACTCAGATGAAGAACTTAGACTGATAGACTTTATGCTTGTAAATAAGCATTGATGGCATCAGATCAATTATATTTAGATAAATGATCTCTAGGATGTGACTTGGAGATACTAGACATTTATTGAGACTTACCAACAGCTTAACAGGTAATCAATGAAGTCCAAATTACAAAGTAGCATCAAGAGCATAATAGAAAAAGACAAAAGAATATTCTAGAAGAAAGTGGCGATGAAGACACGTCATCTTTGACAGGAAGGACTTAGTGAGGGAACATGTCATCATAAAGAAAGGAGAGGGCTATGTCATTAGTGGGAATTTGGGAGGACTTAGAACAGAAAGGAGGTGATGGAATCCTAAAAGTAGTAATAGTTTCCCTTTTATAATTTATTTCTTAAGTTTCAGGGCTTTGTAATATTTTAATATAGTATCCAGAGTGCAGTTGGATTAAAGAAGAACCTCTTGACTCCTACCTCTATCTACACTGCCTCTGGAATCGTAAATGCAGATCTATTGAGAGTAAGAAGACTGGGACTAGTGGGATGTCTTGAGAAGAACACAGAATATATCCAGAACTCAATCTAGGGAGAAGATGCAAATGCAACTCGGGCAGGTTTCAGAGAGGACAGCAGACTGGGAAAGCTTGGCTAGGTGCACACTTGGATTGCATCACACCCATAAGGTTCGGTGTTGGGGGTGCAGACAAGGGAGCAACTGAGTGTGGAGGGTCCATGGGTGATCAACTAACTGTATTTTCCAGAGGAACTTTTGTTACAGTATGTAAAGGTTGACACCTTAGGAAGGCTATGTGACAACGATCTAGAGAGATCTTACGATCCTTTTACAACCACCAACTTATATTTTACTGGAGCTGCATATAATTCTTATTTCTCTAATTATTTATAAATCTTCAACTTTGATAATCTCCCCTCAGACCTTTAGCACACAATTGGGAGCTGGCACATCATTGTTTTGTTTGTCCCAGTATACAATTCCCTTTTGCACCCCTTTAACATCACAGTCACAAAAGGTGTGATATTGGTCACATAATGGTCACATAATGGTCACAACACATAACAGAGTAGTCACATGACAGGTAATATGAGGACTGTGGGAGGTAAAGCACATAGCCATAATAGTAGTTGTATATATAGTGTAGAAAATTAAATGGGAACTCTATTGAGTTCTCTTTGTCAACTCAGACTTGGAGTGGATTTAAGTTATCACAGTGTTATCGAAGGACTGTGATAGTTCTTAGTGATCACCCTAGGTAGATGCTTAGGAAGAACTCAATAGAGTTCTTCATTGGATTAGTCTACTATTTATACTATTTTACAGTGACTGTATGACTACTAGTCCATGATCACATGTCCTTCCAGAATGTTCTATGATCACCTGACCTGGTCACATGATCTGATTATCTAAGCTCCCATGCTATTTATATCTCAATCCCATTGTACAACTTGAGGTTATAGATCAGATGTTCAAACGCGCAAGAAGTTAGTTCTTTTTTGGGACTCTCATAACATGGTCCCCCCTTCAAGTTTCCTCGTCCTGAGGAATTTTTCCATCGACTCCAATTCTCGTCCCACCTCTTTTCCCTTTCTCTCTCATACTTCTTTTTCCCCCAACCATATAGTAATTTTACCATAAACTCCCTTGGTAGTTCTTGACTAAATTCCTTCTCTTCTTCCTCCTGCTCCTGTCGTCTTAGTTCTTCAGCCTCTTCCCCATACTCCCTCTCAAACTCTTCTACCAATTCTTCTGTATTCTCCAAGTTTTCTCTACTCTCCCAAGTATCTTCTTCTGCCGTATAGCCCTTCCATCTTACCAAGAACTTTTCTTTCCCTCATACTATTCTTTTGTTTAAGATTTTCTCTACTTCGAATTCCTCCTCTTCTTTAATAATGACCGGTTTTGGTGGTATTTTCTTCTGTCCCTCTACCTGTGGTTTATAGAGTCATACTCTACTTACGTTGACTACAGGATGTATTCTAATAGACTTAGGTAGTTCTAATTCTATTGCATTACTAGAGACGATTCCTGTAAGGGGACCCCTAATCTGTGACTCCGGAGCCCGTTCTAGTCCTCTGGAGCGACCCTGCAGCCGATCCAATATTACTACGTAATATTGGGTCTTACTCCCATCATTCCAAGAGCACTCCATTGCCACCCAACACACTTTCCTTGTTCAGACCCTGGTTACCGATGCAGGGACGCAAAGACACTGTAGTATATAATGTAGATTATTTCCTCCAGAAGCCTCATCTAATTCTCTGAGGAATCTCCTGGAGATAGGTTGTAACTATATTCCATAAATGATAATTAACTGAGGAATCTCCTGGAGTCTTCCACTCCGGTCACCCTTACAATTCCCTTGACTTTGTAGAGACCTACAAAATGCTCTGTCAACTTCTCCGATCTCCTTTCTTTCATTTGCCATTTCAAGTCCTTCGTACTTAGCAGTACTAAGTCCCCTACTTTGTATTCCTCCCCCTCTCCTCGCTTTTTATTCGCAAACTTCTTTATTTCTTCTTGTGCTTTCTCTAGTGCTGCTTTTGCTTCCTTCTGGATTTTTTTCCTTTTTTCTACAAACTTTCCTGCTGCTTTGTACTTCCCCTTTCTTCTCTCCTCAAATCACATCTGCAGGTTCTGACCGTAATTTACTTTAAATAGCAATATTTTTGTAGTGGAGTGAAGTTTATCCTCTTAGTCTGCCCATCTGTTTGAGGGTGATAGGCCATCGAAAGTTTTGTCTGGATTCCCAATAAGTTATCCAACTCTTTCATCATTCCCGCTGCAAACTGTACTTCTCTATCTGATACAATACTTTCTGAAAGTCCATGCAACTTCTATATATGGTCTTGAAATAATTTGGTGAGTCCTTCTGCTGACGTTTTCTCTATTGTTACTATGAAATGCGCCATTTTACTGAAGCGATCACATACTACTAAGATAGTATCGTATCCCTGAGCTAATGGCAGTTTGGTGATGAAATCTGCTGAAATATAACTCCATGGTTTCTCTAGGATTGCATTAGGCATTAGCTTCTCTGCTGGTGCTTCACTTCAATTCTTGTATCTCTGACAAGCATCGCATCTATCCACATATCTTCCTACTTCTTTTGTTACTCCTGGCCACCAATAGTTTCTAGTGACCAACTCCGTTGTTTTCTATCTCCCTCCATGCCCTCCTACTGGGGTATCATGGTACAACCATATTATCTCCCTCCTGAGCTCCCCTTCTGGCACATATATTTTTCCCTCCTTTATAACTATTCCATTCTCTATCTCCCATTCTTTATCTTTCAATGTCTTTATTCCTGCCCTTTTCAATTCCTCTACTGCTTTTTATCTCCTTTCTGCGCCCTTTTTATTCTTTCTTTCAGGTTTCCCTCCTCTACTAGTGTTTCTACTCCTCTAATCCATTCTGGCTTTATCAACATCTGATCTTCATTATCTCTTTCTACTCCTTCCTGCCCATCTGGTCTCCTGCTTAATCTGTCTGCCTTCCCCATGCTTTTTCCTGGAACATGCTTTAACACAAAGTTGAATCGTGATAGGTATAGGGCCCATCTCGCTTGTCTTTGGTTTAACTTTTGACTCATCATAAAGTACTAGAGGTTTTTATGATCTGTCTGTAAGGGCGCACTCAGAGGTACACCAGAACACACTCCAATATAATAGAGGAGGCATCTTAAGTCAGAGCAATGGATAGCCCAGGAGCTCAAACTATTGTTGAGGTGAAGTATTCTACTGCACATCACTAGCTACTTATACTAGTCTAGCCAGTCCGTGTGCCAGTCGCTATGGCCACGTGCATCCAGACAATAATAACTACACTACCAGATATAGCTATGTAGTACTATGATGGAGACCCGAACTAGAGGGATAGGGAACTGTAGTCCATGGACTTACAAGGATCTGTGGGAACGCTAGCTGATGCAAACCCTACCAGGTAGTCTAAGCATTCTCAGGGTTGTCCCCTTATACTGTCCAGATTTCAAATTCCAGTTTTGCCCCTTTTAGATAGTGTTTCCATGCTTCTAGACATCTAATTACTGCCAGCATCTCTTTGTCATGAATTTTGTAATTTCACTCTGTAGCATTTAACAACTTGGAGATGAAGGCCACCAGTCTCTATTTTTCACCCTTACATTTTGTTGACAGTACTCCCCCTGTTGCATAGTCTGAGGCATCTGCTATAAGGGGACTACCATAGTATTGCTTAGATAACCTGGTAGGGTTCGTATTATCTAACGTTCCCACTGATCCTCAGAGTCTGCAGTACCCTATACCCTTTCCTCTAGTTCGGGTCTCCATCATAGATACTACATAGCTATATCTGGTAGTGTAGTTATTATTGTCCGGTGCATGTGACTATAGCAACTAGTGCATAGACTGGCTAGTCTAGTATATATAGCTAGTGATTGTAAGGGGACTACCCTAGGGTTGGGCTTAGTGACGTGAGTAGGTTCCCACCTAAGAGCCATTGTCTCTCTGATTGCCTTCCCACTGTCTTCCTTTCTCTCTCATGATTGACATGTTGTGTGATCCTGTATATCTAATATTGGACTATGTGAGAACGTCGGTCAGGTACCATGAGAACGGTGCCTGGCTACCTAGTAGTATAAGTACTAGTCAGCTATCGTAGATCTACTTCAGTTGAATATCACCTTAGCTTCCGGATCTACTCATTAGCTTAAGGGTCATTCGCCTAAGTGTGAACTAGTGCCCTAACAGTGATGTATGGTAGAATACCTTACCTCAACAATAGTTGAAGCTCCTGGGCTATCCATTGCTTCTACTTAAGATGCCTGCTTTACTCTACTGCAGTGTGACTGGGTGCCTCACCAAGTGTGCCCCTTATATCCGCCTCTACTCTTATCTCTCTATTGATGTCTAGGATAGCCAAGACAGGTTCTGTTGTGAACACTGTTTTGAGTTTTTCAAATGCCTCCTCCTGCTCCTTTTCCCACTTCCATTTCTGTTCCTTTCTAACTAGTACATGTAGTGGCGCAGCTATTTTGGCGAAGTCCTTTATGAACCATCTGTAATAGTTGGCTAGGCCCAAGAATTTTTGCACCTCTTTGATGTTTTGGGGTGCTAGCCAGCTTAGTACTCCTTCTACTTTCTCCTTCTGCATTTCTACCTCTTTTGGACTGACTACTGCTCCCAGAAATTCTACCTCTCTTACTTTCCATCTGCATTTTTCTGGTTTTACAAACAGGTCATTCTCTTCTAATCTTTTTAGTACCTCTTCTACTAGCTCATTGTGCCCTTTCTCTGTATCTGTAGCCACTAGGATTGTCATGACTTGGCAAAACAGCTAAGTCAATATTTATATTTCTTTTCTTTTTCTTTTCTTTTCTTTTAGATTATTACTAAGGTAGAGCATGGAAAATATCATATGACAGTCACAGACTCACAAAGATGTGACTGAGGTCACAGAATGGTCATGTCACAGTCATGTCACATAGTCATAGTCACAGTCACAGCATGTGACACAGAAGTCAACTGATGGGCATGAGGACTATGGGAGACAAGGTGCATAGCCACAATAGTAATTGTATATATAGTGTAGCAAATCTAACAGGGACTCTATCGAGTTCTCTTTGTTAATCACTGAACAAAGAGCATTTGGCTTTATTCCGGCTTGAAGTTTAGCTTTCTTACAAGGATATCATCAATGAATGTCACCGTGTCTCCTTGGTTTATGAGATCTCGGAATAAATCATTCATTATCATTTGGAAAGTAGCGGGGGAGTTTGTTAACCCAAAATACATAACTGTGGGTTCATATGCTCCAATGTGCGTTGTAAATGCTACTTTTCATTCGTCTTCTTCTTTGATCCTGACGTTGTTATATCCTCACCTTAGATCTAGTTTTGTGAACACCTTTCTTTTTCCTACTCCGTCCAGTATGTCTGCAATAAGGGGTAAGGGGTATCCATTCTTTATCGTCCACTGGTTTATGTGATGATAGTCTTGTACCATCCTTTGTGTTCCATTGTCAAGAACGCGATCCAGAGGAACGGAAGTGAAAGATAATAGAAAGAAACTACACTCCGTTCCAGAGTAATGTACAACGTCGGAGGGGAATGTACTTAGCGATAAGAGAAAGAAGGCTCTGGCGGCGAGACAAGGATGTCGGGGCGAAGAGCGACTTATTGAACGACCTTGGCTTCAACTTATGTGTTGCGCCC
>Ga0157361_1000708_pt1 | contig 12160 bp, 17 predicted proteins | sample AttlaeALBM2_FD_111481 | JGI IMG/M metagenome (GOLD analysis project Ga0157361, IMG submission 111481) | Fungus gardens microbial communities from leaf cutter ant in Ribeirão Preto, State of São Paulo, Brazil - Atta laevigata ALBM2 | ecosystem: Host-associated > Fungi > Mycelium > Unclassified ...
AATTAATATTAGTGGAGATATGAAGGCCTCAATGTTTGCACATGGACTTTATTAATTACCCATAGATAGTCATCTGTCCTTTTCTTAGAACAAAGGACAGCCTCCATAAGGTTAAGTTATCACATCTTCAAGTACAAAGGCACTACCATATGTAGAACAATAGGTAGTAGCATGTGATGCTCTGTCCTAGTGCACAAACCATCACTTTTCTGTATTTAAGAACTCATAGTCTGAGGATTAGACCTCAGACTTAACAACATCTTTTGTCATTGTCTAAAACTTGCTCTTGAATCTTTTTGAAGAATACTTTCTCAATCACAAATCAAGTAAGTGACCATTTGTGATACCAAGTTGACAAGAAGAACTTGATAGAGTCCTCTTCTATTTCTTGTACATTACTTATACAACTACTACATGGTCTGTGCACTATTTTTCCACACCTATCATGTGACTATGACTGAGTGACACTTGTGACATGACACTTTCCCATACTCCTTCCTGTGTAGTTAAAGAAAAGAAAAGAAAAAGAAAAAGAAATATAAGTAATGACTTAGCTATTCTCTCCAAAGCCTGCCTGAGTTGTATCTGCTATTCCTCTCTAGATCGAATTCTGGGTATATTCTGTGTTCTACTCAAGATATCCTACTAACTCCAAACTCTTATACTCAATAGTTTCGCATTTCACAATTCCAGAGGTAGTGATAATGGAGGTATAGTACCAAGAGGTTCTCTTTTTCCATTCTCTCTGCCTTGGATACTATATTAAAGTTATTACAAATGATTGAAACTTAAAGAATAACATATGAAAAGGAAACTATTACTACTTTTAGGATTCCCTCAACTCCTTCCTACTCTAAGTCCTTCCAAAGTTCTATGGATTACACATTCCTCTCCTGACTCCTTCCTATCAATGACATGTCCCCATCACTGTTTCCTTCTAGAATCTTCTTTATTCTTTGATGTTCTTCTCTCCATTGTTGGCTTGTGACTTAGAACTTCTTAGTTACCTGTCAAGTGTCAATAAGCTCCAACTACAGTCCAAATTCTCTAAGTTGCATCCTAGGTATCATTTATCTAAATATATCTAATCTGATACCATCAATGCTTATTTGCAATCAACAGCATATCTAAGTCTGTCATTGGCACACTGCTGGTTTTAGAGTACAAGTATCCCATTTCTGTCATGACTTGGCAAAATAGCTAAGTCATTTTCTATTTTCATTTTCTATTTCCTTTTCTTTTATTTAGTTAAATCACTACTATGAAGGTGGAGCATGGAAAAGGAGTCACATCACTGTCACAAAGTCACAAAATGGTCACATCACAGGTCACAGTCACAAAATATATGACAGGTAGTCACATAATAGGTAATATGAGAACTATGGGAAGTGAAGTACATAGCTACGATAGTAGTTGTATATATAGTGTAAAAAATCAAATGGGAACTCTATTGAGTTTTCCTTGTTAACTAAGACTTGAAGTAGATTTAAGTTGCCTTGGCTAAAGTCTTACAATCTCTATCAAGGTGTATCCAATACAAAGTAGATCTAGAATATCTCTATTCGATAACTCTGTTTATAATCTAATGCTAGCTCATCTTATTTGCCTCCCAAGGTATTTTCATGAGCTTTAGGTCCAGTTCTACCTGCTCACTATTTCATATAATACTTTGGTATGTTCTAAGGACCCATAATGGGTTCTAGGGCAAATTCTGATTAGGAATTTGTTAGTATAAAGTATATCAAATACTACTTTTCACTACAAATTTACTGGCAGCATAATAGCATAGGGGCTGATAACCTATCAAATCAAGTGTCTTAGGAGTCACCTATAAAGGTAGACAGCTGAGGAATTTACTTCGTACTGTCTAAGTTTTATAGAGGTCTATTTCTTACTTCAGTTGCCTAGTTGCTATAAAGGAAAAAATAGAGAATATTGATGTTACTAAGAATAAAGGGAATATAAAGTATGTTATATTAGTTCAGAGAGCAATGTAATAGTAAAAGGGAAACCAAGCATTAGTTTGTGACTTCAATAGATTGATAATAACTATAGTCCAACTTGATGTTTATAACACCATGTTTATTTTCCTAGTCATGGTCAAGATGACTCATGACATTTAGATTGTTTCATTGAGTTTATCACTTAAGTAAGCCTTAACTACATCCATTGTATGAATATTAAGCTTGTAGCAGGCAGCAATGGCCATAAGGGTCTAGAAAGTTTCAAGTGAAACTATAGGTGCAAAAGTTTCTGTAAAATCAATACCAGGGATCTGAGAAAATCCCTTAGTGACTAGGTGGCCTTTGTAACATATAATAGTACTGGTATGGTCTTGTTTTACTTTAAGAACCCATTTACATTTGATGAGTTTGCAATCTGCTAGTAATTTGGTGAGTTTCTAGGTACAGTTCTTCAGTTGGATAACTTTTTTTGTTCATTGTGTCTTGCCATTGTGCTGCATTGTGTTGAGATATAGCTTTATAATAGGAAAAGGGCTTGTTTGGAGTGGTAGGGTTACTTGAGAGAAGTGCAAACTTATTGGTAGATTTATGATTAGGGCTAAGTGGAATAACAGTTTCCTAACCTGGAGGTTTGTTCCTGGCTTGAGGATTGTTAAGGATTTGATACTCTATTGATGGTTAGGATGCAATACAAGCAGAGCATTCACAGGGTAGTAGAGCTGGTTTAGGGATATGTAACTTTGATAGTGCATTGAATAATTGGATAAAATAGTTTGTAGTTGCTTATTTTGGGATCTGAGTTAAATTTTGGATCAAGTTGTAAACCTGAAATTTGCTTGGATATTTTCTGCTCCCTCTCAAGTGATAAAGGGTTCAAAGTATCAGTAACATTGTTGGAGCTAGCAGAATTTGGGATAGTATAGTGGTACTCATGTGTTTGATTCTCAAAAATCATGTTCTGGGATATCTGAATCTGGTATGAGTGGGAGTTCTAGTATCTCTAAGCTTTGCCATGATCTGATAAGCCAACAAAAATGAATTCTCAGGATTTTGGGTTGAGTTTGGAGTTTTGGCCATCTTGTTGAAGGACCTAGTATTTGATTCCAAATTCTTGAAGCATTGAAATATTGGGCTTTTTTCCTGTGAAAGTTTCTTCTAGGGTAATGAGTTCTTTGAGGGCTCATGTTAGTGATCTATTCTTAAGATAGCAGGTATAAGTGACTGCTTCTGGCCAGAGGAAGTAACAGATATTGTGTTTAAGCATCATAGTATGTGTGTGCTCAATTAGGGTACAGTTGAGGTGTCTGGCAATGCTATTTTGGGCAGGTGAGTGAGCAGCTGTAATTTCATATTGTATTCCACAAGATTTGAGATAGTCAATTACCTCATGATCAACATATTCTCCTCTACTGTTAAATAGCATAGCTTTGAGATTTTTGCTAGTTTGAGTCTTGATAAAGGCTTAGTAATCTTTGATGTGTCTAAGAATGTTCTTCTTCTTTATGAAGTGGATCTGAGGATGTCATGTTGCACCATCAGTAAAGCTAACATAATAGTGTTTACCTTTAATTTGAGCTGGCTCTCAGACACCAGTAAATGTCATGTTGTCAATTTCTTTGTATTCAGGCTTGGATTGTTGTAGGAATAGTATGATGTGGGATTTGGCCTTGATATATGATATACACTGAGATGGTGAAATATCTGGGTTAATCTTTATTTTCTTGATTATGTTTTTTTTCTTTAATATCTTAACTGATCCCATATAAATATGTCCTATTGGCCTGCCTATGTGCTTTGTGTAACAAATTGTTGATTTAAAAAAAAAGATATGTTCCATGACTTTATATCAGTTATGCTATGTATAGTTTTGTGGAATTTGGACAGCACAAACATGTAATATCAAGCATATATAAGCTACTCTGTTTTGGTTCTGACATGATGATTTTATCTTAGTTATTTGGTGATATAATAGTGATCTCCTTCTGATAGAAATTGACCCCACAGTTCATGTTTGTGATGTGACTAATGGATACTAAATTAAATAAAGTGATGGAACAGTAGATAGTATTACATAGTAGTATAGGATAAGATCAGTTTCCTACTATAGTAGTAAGTTTAACATCTCCTTTACCTATGCCTTTGGTAGTACTACCAATACCCTGGATTAGGTGATCTTGTAGTTTTGTGTAGGTAAAAAAAGCAGAATAGTCTTGAACAGGATGTAATGTGGTACCTGAATCAGTGATCCAGGTAGTGGAAGTGAGTGCACTTGCTAGGAGGGCTATATCTTGTGCAATGAATGAAAAATTCTCTTATGACCACAAAAATTGCTGTTATTGTTAGAATTATTTCTAGGTTCTTCTTTATTCTGGAGATCTTATTTCTTGGTCCAACACTCCTTTTAAATATGGCCAACACATTTACAGTAGTGACAAGTAACATTGGTATTGTATTTTGACCTGTGAGAATGATTGTTAATTGTTGATAAGCCTTGATGATTGTAATTATCATAGGCTGAGAGTACAATTTCAGAAGAGGTATTCTTGGATTTTTTGTGCAGGTCTTCTTCTAGGATCTTAGATATGAGTTTAGATGAGTTAGGATCAGCAGTGTCCAAGATAGTAGACTTGTTGATAGTAGATACAAAAAGATCCCAAGAGTTAGGTAGTGATGTGAGGAGTATAGTGGAGAATTCTGATCCTAGTATATCTAAAGAGGTATAGGCAGGGAAACGAATGTGTACATATGAACCTCAACAATCAACAGGATGATGCCTGAAGTCTGAACAAAGTGAGTCAGACTTCAACTGAAGGTGTGTTTACATTTTAAGGACTAACAAAAATTTATACTGACAAAGAAGAAATTTTTGTGATAGGAATGAAGTGATACCGGCTACTGAAACTCTCTGAAACCGGTCTTGAATTGCAACCTTCAATACTCCCACTCAATGAGAGACCTTGACGATTCTAAGAGCCTTACAAAATCTTTTCAATGCCTCACAAGAGAGAGCTTTGGTGAGAATGTCGGCAACTATTTGATAAGTAGAAATGTACTATAGTTTTATTTCATTCCTCTCGATATGTTCTCAGATAAAATAGAAGCAAATGTCGATATGTTTAGCTCTAGAGTGAGATGTGGGATTTTGAGCAAGGGCTATTACACCCTGATTATCAGCATGCACAATAGTTGCCTGGGATTGAGGATAACCGATTTCCTTGAGGAGTGTTTGAAGCCATACTGCTTCTTTTGTTGTATTTGCTGATGCCATATATTCAGCTTCAACTGAAGAGGTAGTGACAGATACCTGTTTCTTTGAAGACCAAGAGACACATCTTCCAGCTACATCAAATACAAAACCTCCTACTGAGTGTCTTGAGTCAACATCACCAGCCCAATCTAAGTCAGTCCATTTAACAATATCCACAGCACCTTTCCCTTGGCAACCTAAAACCAGAGAAAATTCTTGAGTGCCCTTCAGATAGTGCAGAATATGTTTTGTAGCTTCAAGATGAGAAATACCAGGATTCCCACTGAACTGAGCGATGAGGTTGACAGAGAATTGAATATTTGGATAAGTTTGTATGGTATATAGCAGTAAGCCAACCAGTGATAGATAGTGAATACCTTTAGAGAAATTTGAGTACTCATTTAACTCTGCTTCAGAGGATGGAGACTAGGATGTAGATAGACTATGTTTGACAGCCAAAGGAATTGAGACAGGCTTCACATCAAGCATTCCAAACCTCACGAGAATTTGTGTGATATAAGCAGACTGATTGAGATAGAGGAGATGATTAGAACAATCTTGAGTGATCTGAATGCCAAGGATAAACTTCATTTTACCTAGATCCATTATTTCAAAATCATTTGACAAATTCTGCTTGAATAGGACAATTCCAGGGATTTATTTTCCAGCAATGGCTATGTCATCAACATAAATCAGGACCATTAGGATGATCTTGTCATGCTCCCAGAGGACATAAAGGCAATTGTCGGCCATTGCACAAGTGAAGCCAAGCTTAGTCATCACCTGATGTAAGCACTTCTTCCACTGTCAACCTGCTTGTTTCAAACTATACAATGCCTTTCTCAGTCTCCAAAATTTTTAGTCACTCTTATACTTCTCGGCAAGTCTATCAGGTACCTTCATATAAATCTCTTTATCCAAATCCTCTTGAAGATATGCCCCAACAATGTCAACTTGATGAAGTTCAAGATTCAAAAATGCAGTAAGTACTAGAAAAATTTATAGTATCATAAATCTTGCCACTAATGAGAATGTATCAGTAAAATCTAAACCTGGCACCTACGAGAAACCTTGAGCAACAATCCAAGCCTTAAACTTGATATGTTTTCCATAGTCATCTAGCTTCTCTTTAAACATAATGTGACTGTTAACAGCTTTCTTGTTATTAGGTAAGTGTTCAATCCAGTCAAAAACTTTAGTCTTGACTAATTGATTGAACTCGGACTTGACAGCTTTCTCCCACTGTTTTGAGTGGGGTGACAGTAGGGCTTCCCTTAACGTTCTTGGTTCTGACATTATGGTAACAAAGGCAAATGCAGTGTTACTGAGGTAAGCAGATTGATCTTTATTATGAAACTTGGCAGGCAGTTGACGATTTCAACTCGAAGGCTCTTTCTTAGACAGACTTTGCCACTTGGAGACCTTCTTTGGTGCAGGGGGAGGTAATAGTGGCTCTTTGACAGGCTTAAAAAGGAGAGTAGATGAATGACTTTCAGATAAGTATATCTTGGTTGGATCAGGGGCCAAAATTGATGGAGAAATGCTGTCAGTTGATATTGCATTGTAGACAAGCTTGTCAATGCTTTTCAGAAGGGGTGATATATTGTCAATGATAGCCAGGTCATTTAGTGAGGAGTCTTTAATGAAATCAACGTCACAAGAACTGATCAGTTTTTCAGGTGTTTCTAGATCCTCAAGACGATATCCTTTTGATTCATCTGTCCACCACCCAAGCATCCAAACCTTGACTGCTTGAGACTACAGCTTCCCATCACGTACTAGCTTTAGTATATGGGCCCATCCAATCGATCCAAAAATTTGCAAGTGGGATACATCTAGCTTTTGTCCTGTCCAGGCCTCATAGGGGACCATAGAGTCCAATCCAGAGGTGAGTAATATGGATAGCATACAGAAATGCTTTTCCCCAATATCTCAGGCTCAAACTGGCAGAATGCAACATATATCTAACTATCTCAAAGATAATGGCTATAGCTCTTTCAGCAATACCATTTTGCTGAGGGAGGTAAGATAGTGTCATTTCATGAATGATATCATTTTGCTGACAAAATTTGTTCATAGTCGAGTTGATAAACTCTGAACCATTATTGCTTTGTAATCTTTTGACCTTGAGCCCAGATTGACGTTCCAACATAGCAATCATATCCTTAACAGTACCTCCAGCTTCCTTCTTTGACTTCAAAAGACGTCTAACAGGATATCAGCAACTGACTTCAACAATAACGAGAGCATAGACATAGCCATCCCAGGTGGGTACTGATATTAGGCCTGTTAAATCCATGACAACCAATTTCATCTCACCATATTCTGTGTTGCTAGTACCAGGCATAGGTTTCCAATGAGATTTTCCATGGGCACAGCTAGTATAAACATGATCATAATCATTAGGTACTGTGAGATCAAGTCTATTGACAAAGCCCTTCTGTTCCATCAAGTCAATTGTTCTAGAACCAATATGTCCCATTCAACAATGCTAGAGCCTCATAGACCCTTCATGGACAGAGAATGCAGCACAATTGGTATTTTCGGCACAAGTGATGAAATATAAGAAACCACCAGCATTCTTCAGGACAGCATGGAATAACTTTTGACCACCCAAGAAGATGATAACCCCATCACTTTGGCTAGAGTAAGAGGCTCCTTTGTGTTGTAAGACACCTAAGCTGACTAGATTTGCACCTAGGGAAGGAACATAAAGGACATTTTGGAGTGTAACCAGAGTGATTAGACCAGATGGAAGCTTGGCTCAAAAGGAAACTGATCCATAACCAACAACAGGTGTGTGATTAAGACCACCGACAGTCACCAACTGACCATCATTAGTCTTAGTATAGCTGATGAAACACTCTCATTCAGAGAACATATGAGAGGATGCTCCACTATCAAGAAAGAGGCCTTATAAACCCAAACTGGTATTGTTTATCGCCATCCACACCATTCCAACTTTTCTGTTATCTTCTACTAATTGAGACAACTCTATAGCCAAATTTGCTGATCTGCCTCCACTACCTCCACTTGAACCATCTTTCTTTCCTTTTTGAGGACACATTGGACTCCAATGACCTTTTTGACCACAGGTGCGACATATATCATCAGGTTTTGGGTTGAAGGTTTTTTTTTGAACTTTTTCTTCTTTCCAGCAGTATTACCATGGTTCAAAGCTCCCTGTGACTTAGCAACAAGTGCCAGATGCTCAGTCTTTCTCTTATTTTGAGTTATGCGATCATAAAGGCCATTCAAGCTCATCATTGCTTGAGACAGAGTAAGGCTTGACCCTTTTTTGATAAGAGATGTCTTGAGAACATTCCACTCAATATTGTTGTTAGGAAGTGAGTGAAAAATAGCATAGGCGAGTATCATATCATCCATGATACCCTTTTCTTTGATGATCCAATGATGAATATCAATCATCCTTCCAATATGGTCAGGCATAGGGGTAACACTATTCCAATTTATGCTCTAGATCTCCTCCACAAGTATGTAAACATTAAGGCTTTGTTGGTCTTTGACATTGATCTGATGAAGATTATCCCAGATCTCCTTTGAAGTAGACAAGTTTGTGACATGATCTAACTGAGTGGAATCAATAGAACCATTAAGTAACTCTATAGCAGTGCTATCCATTTACAACCAGATTTTATACTGTTCTCGATCTTCTTTCCAACTCTTGTAATCCTTTGATATTTTATTAGTCGAAGAGGGAGTAGATTTGACAACTGTGGGCATATCTTCTTCACCATTGATATAGAGCCATAAAAAACATGATTGAAGAGCAGACTTCATGCTAGTAGTCCAAGAGTCATAGTTGGAGCCATTTAGTTTGGGAAAATGAAGAGTGTCAGACATATTGATGTTAGCTTTAAGAGCAGGGCCCATAACTTCTAAAGAGGTATAGGCAGGGGAACAAATGTATGCATATGAACCTTAACAATCAACAGAATGACACCTGAAGTCCAAACAAAGTGAGTCATTTATTAACAAAGGAAAAATAACTAATATACATCTGAAGTCCAAATGAAGTAAGTCGGACTTCAACTGAAGGTGTGTTTACATTTTAAGGGCTAACAAAAATTTATGCTGACAAAAAAGAAATTTTTGTGATAGGAATGAAGTGGTACCAGCTACTGAAACTCTCTGAAACCAGTCTCAAATTGCAACCTTCAACAGTATAGCTTGTCCTTAACTGGTACATTGTTGATGGAGTCCACAGAGAGTATGGATATACTCTTCAATGTTAGTCTCTTTTGGGCAGTATGTCCTAAAATGTTTCCAGTGAGTAGCAATAATACTTATAGTACCTGTAACCTTATACATCCTCTTGAGTATATCCTAAGCTTCCTTTGATGTTTTTGCACCTGCAATGTGGACAAGGGCACTATCATCTATATGCTAAAGAGGCGGCTCTGCCAGAGGTGTTCCTGTTCTCTTTTTGTTTTATAGAGTTCCCCAACTACAGTTTAGGTAGTAGTAATTATAAGTCTTAAAATAAATAAGATGTGTGTTCTCAATGGGAAAGCACCCTAGCTGAAACTATGTTTCAGCACAATGTTCCTCATGCAAATTTGTGGGGAAATGAATTCAAATTTAATGAAAGGAAGATTGAATAAAACTTTGCTGATGAACTGTTGTAGTGGTGGTCTTGTTTTGAAACCCAATTCTCTGTACTAGACTACTGTCCTAGCCCTGATCCTGAGTCCTGCCTGTCTGGTGTTGCCCTAACTCTCTGTTTCAAAGCTGTTCTCATAGTAGCACTCTCTGGCTATGTGATCAGACTATCCTCACAGCAGTACTCTTGATTATGTGATTAGATATTGGACTTTGAATTCTCTCTGTATAACTTGACTCCTTAGTAATACTAAATTCTGTCTTAGAGCTCCTATGATGTTGCCTCTATGGCTAAGTCACTAGTCCTATAGTCTCTTTGTTTTGACTCAGTCTTGAGTCGAAGCATCTTGATCATTGATCTGATCACCCTAAAATTAGATTTTCACTTTTGAAAACCCAAATAGAGAAAAGAGGTGACTGAGATTGCTTGCCCTCTCCCTACTAAGTAGGGGTTTTTATATGTTTAGAGAAATACAAAAAAATATACAAAAAATAGAGAAAAATAATAAACCTAGTCATAAGCCTATTAATACAATGATTGTTCCAGTAGTGATAGGGAATCCTGTATCTCCTTGACTTTCTTGATTATTTCCTATGGTTTTTTTAGGTCCGTTCTGCCTTTTCTGAGTTACTAGGTTACCTACTGCTGATTCCATAGCAATCTCTCTCATTCTTTGCTTACTTCAGTGACTCAGGACCCATTTTCCCTTATCCCTTAGGGAGTCTCTGATGCTGTTTCCATAGCTTCCTAAGATTCCTTGTTACTCTTTTTGTTTAATTTCTTTGTTTCTGATTATGGAGGATCAGTTTTTGATTGATTTCCTATTTTCAGCTACAACTAATTGGGTGGGTGATGTTGTATCCTATTCTTATCTCCTGCTAGGCTGCTAGTCTTATTTCCTTTAATGGGCATCTTTCTAGACTTTCCCACATAAGGCTTCTTTTCCTAACTAAGTTGTTATTTTTGGCATTAACGCCATGAGACCATAGGCTTGACTCTGCTGGTTCTTGAGTAATTGGCCTGTTGGTGGTAATGACCTTATGTTGCTGGGTATATGGTTATGTAGATAGGTAGCTAGCTTTGCTGGTAAAGTCCTCTGTGCTTTTCCTGTTACCTAGCAGTAGGTTCTATCCTAGTCCTAATATTGGGGTGTGAAGTCACAAAATTTGTTTATTTTTAGGCCTGAATATATTTTGGGCCTTACAATGCAAACTGATAGTAGAGAGGGCCTTATGATCCTTCTCATTCCAAATTTTGATAGCAGATTCATCATCAGCAAGAGGGGATACCATGGATTTGACATATTTGAATAAGCCAAGATCAATCAAGATATATCTCATCTTGATATGCCAGACATTGTAGTTAGCCACACTATGTAGAGGTTCAATCCAATAGGTAAATGTTGAGTCTGTGCCAGTAAATATTATGATATGGGTGCAATGAGGAGGTGTATGTAGTTATGTGAGGTTGTTTTTGAAAGAGAGAGATAGGTAGCAGGGACAGAAGTGGAATAGTAAGCAATTTCAGTGAGGGCCAGGGCCCATAACCTATTGTAATGCAAGTTTAATGTATTAATTGTAGTCTGAGTTTTTATAGTCTACAGTTGGTACATCAGATGCTATCAAGTTCCAGAAGGCTATGTAGCTAGTAGACTGACAATGAGTAATATGGTATACATGTTACAAGTGTCTGATGGTGAAGATCCAAAGTTGTTATCTAAGATTATCACAACACAGTAGAGGAGCAATTTGGAGCCTATTGACAAAGTATGATACCATCTAAATTATTCATCTTATCATCATTTTGTTCACTGCTCTTAGCTTCACTTATCACTCTTATATCCTTGTCATTTCTTCAGCAATGCATAGGCTGTTAAGACTCTAGACCTGTCAAGAATGGAATTCCGGAGGACAGAGGTATAGAATGATAGATAAAAACTACACTCCGTTCCGAAATAAGGTACTATGTTGGAGAGGAATGTACTTAGCGATATTAGAAAGAAGGCTCCAGCGGAGAGACAAGAACATCAGGGCGGAGAACGACTTATTGAATGACCTTGGCTTCAACTTATGTGTTGCGCCCCGGTCTCCGGTTGTGAGATTGGTTGCGTATTTTGGAGTGATGGAAGTCATCAAGACAGAGGTCCTAAGGAGTCGAGCGAAGGAGTCAGAGTGGACAAGACGAGATTAGGACCAGATGACGTTAATTTACAGACTGAGGAATTACACTGTAACTACTCAGTACTTATAGTAAGTGCAGAATAGGAGGAGAGTAGTCTACTATGCTATCCTACTATTATTAATTTTAGGAGAATTATTAGGAGAA
>Ga0157361_1000709_pt1 | contig 12158 bp, 17 predicted proteins | sample AttlaeALBM2_FD_111481 | JGI IMG/M metagenome (GOLD analysis project Ga0157361, IMG submission 111481) | Fungus gardens microbial communities from leaf cutter ant in Ribeirão Preto, State of São Paulo, Brazil - Atta laevigata ALBM2 | ecosystem: Host-associated > Fungi > Mycelium > Unclassified ...
GTGTCATGACTTGGCAAATCGGCTAAGTCATTATTTCTTTTCTTTTTCTTTTTCTTTTCTTTTATTTTGAATATTGTTTTTCTTTTCTTTTTCTTTTCTTTTAATTTGTAATATCAACGGACGTGTGAGAGCAAGTTGACTTATAAGGAAGCATAAGATAAAAGGACAGGGTTAGGGTTACTCTGCTTGTATAAATAGTGTACAGAATCTAACAGGAACTCTATCAAGTTCTCCTTGTCAAACACTGATAAAAGAGCAGTTGGCTTAATTCCGGCTTTGGAGTTAGCTAGTCTGACAAGTGCTTACTTGTTTAGTGCACAATTGTGAGACATTTTGAGGACTTCTTATATTCTTATTTGTTATCACTTTTGTTTTGTGATCAATTCCCTTTGATCCCCATCAACAGAAGGTATAGGAACACTGTAGAGAAGGCATCCCAGATGAGGTGTACCTACTAGAGCTGGGGTGGTATACCAGAGAGGTGATAGTAATGTATGTGGAGTATAAAAGGTATGGGAAGAAGGAGTGTCATATAGACGAGAATAGAGGACAGGGGGTGATTTCAAATAGACAAAGATGGTGTGGGTGCCAGAAGAGAAAAGAGGAAAAAGTGGTGTGGCCCAGAGAGACAAAGGCACAGCAAAGCAGTGCACAGCCAAGAGAGCCAGAAGGTGCAGCAAAAGAGAGGGGTAGACAAAGGGAGGTCAGGAGAACCTTTAAAATACTAAGAGAGGTGTGGTTAAACATTGGTGTGGAAAAGATTGATAGGCATGAGGGAGTTACGGTCAAAGCACTCTTGGATAGTGGTGCAATAAGAATGTTCATGGACAAAAGAATAGCAGCAAAACATGGGTTCAGACTACAGAAGTTAGAAAGACCAATAATGGTCAGGAATGTCGATGGAATCAATAACAGTGGAGGGGCCATTACACATCAGGTGGAAGCAAACGTGTATTATAAAGACCATGTAGAAAGAATGAGAATAGATATATGCAACCTAGGGAAGACAAAGATGATACTGGGAATGTCATGGTTATAGGCACATAACCTAGAGATGGATTGGGAGACTGGAGAAGTAAAGATGACAAGATGCCCACCTTTGTGTGGTAGGACAGTACTAAAGAAAGAAGAGAAGAAAGTCAAAAAGGGAAAAAGGGTGGTAACTCTAGAGAAAGAAAGAGTTGTTAGATGGTGTAAGAAAGCTAAACTCCAAGCTGGAATAAAGCCAACTGCTCTTTGTTCAGCAATTGACAAAGAGAACTTGATAGAGTCCCCGTTATATTTGCTATGCTATATATACAATTACTATTGTGGCTATGCACCTTGTCTCTCACAGTTCTTATGTCCATCAGCTAACTTCTTTGTCACATTCTATGACTGTGACTTGTGACTCTGTGTGGGACATAACTATTCTGTGACTGTCACATGATATTTCCCATGCTCCACCTTAGTAATAATCTAAAAGAAAAGAAATATAAATATTGACTTAGCCGTTTTGCCAAGTTATGACAGATAGGCAATAAACAATAAAAAAGATTGGGAGAGGAAAGAGGAGATTGAAGAGAACCATAGGAAAATTGAGGAGATAGTCCCAAAAATTTTTTTGAAGTAGAAGAAAATATTTGGGAAAGTAGAATCAGAGAGAATACCAACAAGAAAAGTTTGGGATCACACTATAGATCTCAAGGAGACATTTAAACCATGGAAGAGAAGGATTTATCTGTTGTCTAAAAACAAGAGAGAGAAAGTCCAAAACTTTGTGGAAGACCAACTGAGGAAGGAGTATATTAGACCTTCAAAATCTCCACAAACATTACCAGTGTTCTTTGTTAGGGCTTGAGCACTCAAAGGCAGCTTAACCCTAGAGCTAGGTTATTGTCCTGGAAGCTAAGGTAATATTCGAGTGAAGCTAGATCTAACTACACAAGCGATCTTATATACTAAAACCAATTGTCATATTCCAGAAATATGATAATTATGTAATTTCTTTCTCCTAATAATTCCCCTAAAATTAATAATAGTAGGATAGTGTAGTAGACTACTCTCCTCCTATTTCGCACTTACTATAAGTACTGAGGAGTTACACTGTAACTCCTTAGTCTGTAAATTAATGTTGTCTGGTCCTAATCTCCTTTTATCCACTCGGACTCCTTCACTCAACTCCTTAGGACCTCTGTCTTGGCGACTTTCTACCACTCCGAAATACACGACCAACCTCACGACCGGAGACCGGGGCGCAACACATAAGTTGAAGCCAAGGTTGTTCAATAAGTTGCTCTCCGCCCCAATGTTCTTGTCTCACCACCAGAGTCTTCTTTCTATTATCGCTAAGTACATTCCCTCTGAAATAGTACATTACTCCAGAATGGAGTGTAGTTTCTATCTATCATCCTATACTCCTTATTCTCCAGGATTCCGTCCTTAATACCAATGGTCCGTGCGCTGCAGTTATGTAAGCACTAACTAATAATACCTCTGTTCTATTTATAGATCAACAGACACATCAAGGCAGAGCTAGCAGATGTAAGGGCGACTGGACATAAGACTCCAGAAGAATCCTCAGATAATATTACAGTTAATAGTTATAGTACAACTCACCTCTAGGAGAATCCTCAGAGATTAGGATGAGGCTCCTGGAAGGATACTCTACATTATATATATCCCTTAGTGTCAGGGTTAGCAGGATCAGAGCTAAACTAGTATGTTTAAGTGTTACTAGTAAACAGGCTAAGGTAGCTCCAGAGTGTTGTCATGGTGTTTAGGGGTAGAAATGGAGATGTCCCCTTACATTCACCCCCCCTTCAAGATTGCTACGTCTTGGAGCAATGGACTCAGAATGAAAAATGTTGTCGAACTCCACGTGTCAGACGTGTCTTGGAGCTCTGGGGTGTTTGCGATGGAACTCTGCTGTGAGTTCTGGTGCGGAAACTTCGGAAGCAGACTCCCAGGAATTGTGTTCTTGGCTGTATCCTTTCCACTTAATGAGGTACTGGAATCTTCTCTGGTGCCAACGACTGTCAAGTATCTCTTCTACTTTCTACTCTGCTTCTCCATCGATGACTACAGGCAGTGGGTGGTCCTCTGTCTTGTATCCTGTAATTGGGTTGTCCGGGGCTGGAGTAAGCTTCACTACGTTGAACACTGGATGGAGTTACTTCATCCCGTGTGGCAGTCTCAAGCGATAGGCCATAGGTCTGATCCGCCATTCTACTATGAAGGGGCTGAGTCGTCGATGAGAGAGTTTCTGCAAAGGGCGCGTAGTCCGGATGTCCGATGCATCAAGGAAGACTTTGTCGCCAGGTTTGAACACCAGAGCCGGAGTTCTTCGTTGGTTGTAATACCTCTTCATGTCGTCCTGTGCTTTGCAGATCGCGGATTTGGCTTCGTCGATTGCCGCCCTTATCCTCTCCGTGAACTCGTTGACCGTCTCTAAGTCAGAGTGGTTCTGTCAGGGTTCAAAGCCCATGCGAGGAACATGTCCAGTGTCAAGTAGGGACGGAGGCTGCTGGGTAGCAGAGTGGACGTGGTTGTTGTGCTGGAACTCCGCCATGGGTAAAAGATCATACCAATTGTCTTGCCATTCATTCACAAACAGCCAGAGGTATTGGTCCAACTCCTGGTTGACGCGCTCTGTCTGCCCATTGGTTTGAGGGTGCCAAGCTGTAGAAGATGCCAACTTTATTTCTAGGAGTTGGTAAAGCTCTCTGGTGAAACAAGTGATGAACTGAGGTCCGCAGTCTGAGACTACATACTTCGGAAGGCCATGGAGTTTCCAGACTTGATGTAAGAAAAGCTGGGCTGCTCCTTCCGCTGTCACCGTCGTATGTGTCGGAATGAAGTGTGCCCATTTTGACACTGAGTCTACCACTGTCATTACTGTGTTATGTCCGGAGGAGAGAGGGAGTTCCACCACAAAATCTACGCTAAGGGTATCCCATCGCGAGTCCAGGATCCGGAGGGGGTGCAGTTCGCCTACTGGAGCCTGCCTTATTGGTTTTGTTCTAAGACAGAGGTCACAGGTGCTGACGTATTGCCCAATGTACCTAGACATTTGAGGCCACCAGTAGTTCCTGGATACCAACTCCAATGTTTTCCAGTGTCCGGAATGTCTAGCGACTTTTGTATCATGACACAGTGAGACTATCCACCTCCGTAAGTCCGAATTCCGGGGAACGTAGATCTTGCCTCTGAACTGGAGTACTCTGTCGTCTTCCAACCATTCCATGGAATAGACCGTCTTACTCAATGTTTGTTGGAGTTCTCTCGCTGCCTTTGCTACAGGCTCTTCCTGGTCACCTCTCTGGTTCCCTTGGCGGATTTCTCTAAGCATATCTCACTCCTGTCCTTCCAGATGAAGCCCTTCAAGGGCTTGGACTGCTATGAGCTCCAGTTGTAGAAGAACTATGTCTTTGTTGTCGGAGGTTCCTTTGCCATGGTCTGGTCTCCGCGATAAAGCGTCTGGCTTCCCCATGGATCGTCCTGGGCGATGAATCAACTTGAAGTCAAAGCGAGCCAAGTACAGAGACCAACGGGCTTGGTGACAGTTGAGTTTCTTAGCTGTCATAAAATACTTCAGGTTCTTGTAGTCCATCCAGATTTCCACTGGGTGTCAAGCTCCTTCCAGAAAGTGCCTCCATTCTTCCAGGGCGCAGATGATAGCGAGCATCTCTTTGTCATGGATCTCATAGTTCCGTTCCACCAGAGACAGGGATTTGCTGTAGAAAACTACCAGGTGCCACTTATCTTCTCCAGATAGCTGTTGAGAGAGGACAGCTCCAGAGGCGAAGTCCGAACTGTCGGCCTTAATACAGAAGGGTTCTAAGTCCTGGGGTGACGCTAGGATCGGAGCAATGGTCACTGCCATCTTGAGATGTTCGAAGACTTCCTGTTCCTTGGTACCCCAGTTCCAGGCCTGATCAGAGCGAGTGAGGTCAAAGAGGGGTCAAGCTATGGTCGAGAAGTCTTGGATAAAGCAACGATAGAAGTTAACAAAGCCTACAAAGGCCTGCACGTCAGTCCAGTTCTCCGGGATGAGCCACTTACGGACTCTAGTAACTTTAATAGGGTCCATCGCAACCTTGTTCTCTAAAATAACCAATCCAAGGTATTCAATCTGTTTCCGATGGAACTCACACTTCTCCGGACGGAGGAATAACTTGTGTTCTGCCAGTATCTCTAAAACTCTCTGGACCGCTTGTTCGTGCTCCTCTTCCATCTTCGTAAAGATCAAGATGTTGTCCAAGTACATTACGACAATCCCTTCCACTATGACGGTTCTGAAGACGTCATTCATCATAGTCTGGAAGGTAGCAGGGCTATTGGTCATTCTGAAGAACATTACAAGGGGATCGAAGAGGCCCCAGTTGGTGTGAAAGGCCGCCTTCCACTTATCTCCGGGCTTGATGCATACATTATTGAAACCCCAGTGGACGTCAAGTTTTGTGAAGTACTTGGCTCCGCAGAGTTGAGAGACAAGTTTGGAGATGAGGGGGAGAGGATATTTATTCTTGACGGTTACGGCGTTCAGAGCACGGTAGTCTTGGACTAGACGGAGCGAACCATCTTTCTTCTTGATGAAGAATACGGGGGCTGCCATAGGGGATTTCAAAGGTCGGATTCGTCCAGTATGGAGGTTTTCCTCCAGGAAGGTGTCTAACTCCGCTTGCTCTAACGGGGACAGGGGGTACACTTTCGACGACTTAGGCTCCGCTCCGGGTGTTAGCTCAATCGCATGATCCCATTTGCGGTGCTCCGGTAGTATGTTGAAGTCCTCCTTAGCGAACATGGATCGGAACTCTGCGACATAGGCGGGCAATGGAGTGGCAGCGGCCTGTGCTTCCATACTGTGTCTGGCTCCTTCTGCGAGGTGCTGAGATATTGTGGCCATGGCTTGGAGGTCAACTCAGTTGGGCTCTGGGAGGAGACATATGAGGAACAATCGGTCTCCGAGCTCCCAACTCGGATGATGCGTTTGTGGAGACTCCTCTTCAGACTCTGATTCTTCTTGGAGCAGGGGTGTGGGTCCGTCATGACAAGATTAGAGGGCTCGGAGTTCAATCCTCTTCTGGCGAGTCTGTTCCTTCCATAGGGCGCATCCTCCCTCACACTGGAGGGGACAATGAGTTATCTCTACTTCTTCTTTTTCCCAGTCAATCTTGTGGTTGTGGTCTTTGAGCCAGTTGTAGTCCAGGATCAGACTCTGTTTCCCAAGTCCGGAGACGGCCAGTAGCATCCTCTCGGAGTGAGTCTTGTAGCGGAGAACTACGTCCACAACCTCGGAGATTTGTCCTGCTTTGTTAGGGGAACTGTCGACATTGAAGACCGGGATGTTATGCAAGAGAGTCTGGGTGTTTATCCCTTTTGAACGGACAAAATCCCTATCAATGAGGCTTCCGGTCGCTCCGGAGTCCAGGAGGGCTTCGATGGAGTAGAGTTTGCTCGTGTCCGTAGTTCCGATTTCCACTGGCAAGAGTAGGGAGGTCCCTCGTGCGTCTAGAGCGCTGATTGAAAAGAGTTTGGGTAGTCTCCTCTCCCACTTGGGTTTGCGGAGCGGAGCTGAGACAAGGGGGACAAGGGGCGGTGCGTCTACTAGTTCACTGTCAATTGTATTGGGGTCCTCTATAGTCAATACAGTGAACTTATTTACTGGCGACCGGGGCGCACTTATCACCGGCCGCGCTACGCAAAATCCTCTTCCTTCGGGGGACAAGACTCTTCTATTGGAACTGCATCTTTCAACACCAACAAATCTTCAATCAACTCTTTCCGCTGCTCCGTGGTGAGCTGGCGGACATCCAGGTGATGGGGACAATCTCGGACTACATGGTTCACATCTCCATATTGGTAGCATTCTCTCGGAAGCAAGAACTTTGCTTTTCTAGCGACGTCTACGTCCATGGGGACCCCCATAGACGGAGTAGTCGGTGGAGGCTTTGGAGTGACTAGAGGGGGCGGAGCGAGGGGTAACCTTGCCACGGACAATGGTGGGGGTCAGGCGGAGACAGTTTTGAGTGTTGCAGAGAGGGCAGAGCATAATACAGACTGGAAGGCTTCATTTGCGAGGCACGCTTGGTCAATTCTCCGTGCTGCTTTGTACCACGCATCGGGGTTGGTGTCAGCTGGCTGTCCGTAAGGCATGGTGGCAGTCTGGTTTTGGATGCCTAATCTGAGACCTCGTCGAAATTTCACCACCAATGTCTGGGGATCCGTATAACCTGCGTCAGAGACTAGGGCTTGGAAGCTGTCTAAATAGTTGTCCACTGTCCGATTTCCTTGGTGATAGGAAGTTCCCTCCAAGGCATTGATTGCGTCTGCTTCCGCGTTTGCAAGGAAGAAATGCAGCTGGAATTGTTGTTCAAATTCTTCCCAGGTTTAAATGGGGAAAACACCAGTGTTCACTTCCTGATGAAATACATTTTTAGACCACTTGGTGGCACGACCTCCCTTGAAGAATGTGAGGGCCCAGAGAATCCTTTCCTGTTCATCTTGGAACTGCTCCGGGGCTAGGCATATATAGAGGGAGCAAGAGTTCAGGAATGCGCGACCATTGTAATGTTCTCTGTTGAAGTCTGGAGGGCAGGAGAGCTTGGGGCGTGTTCGTCACGTCGGCGGAGCGGGAGATGGAGACACAGGAGGGGACAGTATGGGTGGGAGAGGTGTGTTTGGTATGGCCGGAAGAGGGAGAGGGGAGTTAGCTACTAACTGTGTGAGCTGCTGTAGCTGCGTAGTCAGGGCTGCCAAAGTAGAGTTAATGTTACTTTCTGAGACATGTTGTCTCTCTGTGAGCTCCTGCAGATGGTGTTGCAGGTATCCTAGGGCGTCGGCTACGCCTTGAGGGGTGTCCAAGGGCAACAACATCTGAAGAGCGGAATTTTCAGAGGGTTGGGTATGGCAGGGGAGGGCGACCTATTGGGTAGCTGTCCACTGGGATAGTCTAAGGCTCTGCTTTAAGATCCTAATCTGCTGTAAGGACAACTGGACATAAGACTCCAGGAGAATCCTCAGATAATATTACAGTTAATGGTTATGGTACAACTCACCTCTAGGAGAATCCTCAGAGATTAGGATGAGGCTCCTGGAAGGATACTCTACATTATATACACCCCTTAGTGTCAGGGTTAGCAGGATCAGAGCTAAACTAGTGTGTTTAAGTGTCACTAGTAAACAGGCTAAGGTAGCTCTGAAGTGTTGTCATGGTGTTTAGGGGTGGAAATGGAGGTGTCCCCTTACAGCAGAGAAGGTAGGGAAGTGTGGAAGAGCATCTCACGAGTTAGGTTAGCCCTTTAGGTTGGAGCTTACTTATAATCTAGGCTGTTCCCTAAGGTATCCCCTTACATTCTTTGTAGGGAAAAAGGATGGAAGTAAGAGGATGGTTATGGACTATCGCAATCTAAATAACCAAACAGTGAAGAACAACTATCTGCTACCATTAATCACAAACTTAATAGACAACATGAGTAGCAAGAAAGTATTCATGAAAATGGATTTGAGATGGGAGTTCAACAATGTGAGGATCAAGGAAGGAGATGAATAGAAGAGAGTGTTTACAATGTATGTAGGTCCTTTGAGCTAACAGTAATGTTCTTTGGGATGACAAACTTGCCAGCTACATTCTAGATGATGATGAATAAAATTCTGATCAATAAAGGAAAGATTGCTGCATTTGTAAATGATATGTTGGTGTCAAGTATGGAGTGGAACAGGAACAGAGTGGCCCAGAGTGAAAGGAATTTGACAACAAAAGTGGGAAACAACCTTGGCCTCAGCTCATGCACTGTGCCTTGATCTTCTGTCGCATGTGTGGTTGCGTATTTCAGGAGGACTGAATTGTTGTCAGGAGTTCTGAAGAGGAGTGGTATAGATTGATAGGAATGGAGATGGATATTAAGGATGTAAATGACTTTAATCTATGAACTAAGGAACTAGGATGTAACTACTGGAGTACTTATACTAAGTCCGGAATAGGAGAAGTACAAGTAATTAGTCTACATTGTGATCCCATAGGAGTAGACAACAGAAGTTTAGGAGCGAAAAATTAGTAATAATATAAAATAAAAAGGAAATTATATTATCAAATGGGTATTGTCCGTCACATGACAGTTGGTAGGAACAGAAACTGAGGAGGGACACAATGAAATAGTGGAAGAAGTATTGAGGAGATTAGAGAAGAATGACTTGTATGTCAAACCAGAGAAGTACATATGGAAAGTGAGGAAAATAGAGTTCTTAGGAGTGGTTATAGGACCTAACAGAATAGAGAAGGAGAAAGAAAAAGTAGATAACATACTAAGTCAGCCAGAACCAAAAAATATGAGAGATATCAGGAAATTTTTGGGCCTAGCAAACTATTACAGGAGGTTTATTAAAAACTTTGCTCAAGTGGCTAGACCAATAAATACGTTAACACAAAAAGATGTGAAGTGGCAGTAGGGGGCAGAGTAACAAAAAGCATTTGATGAGTTAAAATGAGTCTTTACAACAAAACCAGTACTAGTAGCACTGGACTTAGACAAAGAGTTCAGAGTAGAAGCCAATGCCTCAAACTATGTAACTGATGGAGTACTATCAATAAAGTGCTCTGACAAACTGTGGAGACTAGTGGCTTTCATCTCCAAATCTCTAAGTGATACAGAGAGAAACTACAAGATTCATAACAAAGAAATGTTAGCAGTAGTTAGATGCTTTGAAGCATGGAGGCATTTCCTGGAAGAAGCAATAGTTAAATTCGAGATTTGGACAGATCATAAGAATCTTGAATACTTTATGAAGGCACAGAAACTAAATTGGAGACAAGCAAGATAGGCTCTGTACCTATCTAGATTTAATTTTATGTTAAAACATGTTCCAGAGAGTAAAATGGGAAAAGCAGACAGTGTAAGGGGACATCTAGGGTTGTGCTTAGTCAGTATTGAGGGTCTGTTCTATTAGTGGCCCAGTGACAGTACGTGTATACATTTCCATCGTTCCTATCTTCTCTCTGTCTGTATCATGCAGTATGACACCTTGTATTCTATTATTAGGACATTGTGATTACTGATCCATGTACACATGTGACTGTGCGTGGGATCGTCTAGTGTAGAAGTATATATACTAGTAAGCTGTTGTAGATATACTTCATTTGAATCTTAACTTAGCTTCTGGGACTATTCACTAGCTTGAAGGGTGATTGCCTCTGAGTGGTTCCCTGACAGACAGCTTGAGTAGGAGACCAGATTGGAAGGTTGGAGTAGAAAGAGACAACAAAAATGAGACATTGGTAAAGTTGGAGTGGCTAGAAGTGAGAAGAACAGAGGCAGTAGAAATCATAGTAGATGTAAGAGGACACCTCTATTTCCACCCCTGAATGGCATGATAACACTCCGGAGCTACCTTAGCTTGTTTACTAGTGGTACTTAAACATACTAGTTTAGCTCCAATCCTGCTGACCCTGACACTAAGGGATGTATATAATGTAGAGTATCTCTCCTGGAGCCTCATCCTAATCTCTGAGAATTCTCCTGGAGGTGAGTTGTACTATAACTACTAACTGTAATATCAACTGAGGATTCTCCTGGAGTCTTGTGCCCAGTTGCCCTTACAGTAGAAGGAGTAGACCTACTAGAAAAGGTTAAGCAATTAAGTGTGAAAAATGACAAAGTGGTAAAGGCTGTGGAAGAAATGAAGCGAGCAGGAGTAAAGATACTGAGAGATGAGGAATGGAGAGAAGTTGACGGCGTAATGTACAAAAAAAGGAAGGTCTACGTACCAAAAAATGATAAGCTTAGAGCAGAAATTGTTAGGCTACATCATGATATACCAGTAGGAGGACATGGGAGGCAGTAAAAGACAGTGGAACTAGTCACTAGAAACTTTTGGTGGCCAGGAGTTACAAAAGAGGTGAAGCAGTATGTAGAAGAGTACAATGCTTGCCAGTGTAATAAAAACTACACAGAACAACCAGCAGGAAAACTAATGCCAAATTCAATTCTGGAAAAACCTTGGGCTCATATATCAGCAGATCTCATTACTAAGCTGCCTCTAGCTCAAGGATATGACTCAATTATAGTAGTAGTGAATAGGTTGACAAAGATAGTGCATTTTGTACCTACTACAGAAAAGACATCAGCAGAAGGACTAGCTAGGTTGTTTAGGGACAATGTGTGAAAGCTACATGGTTACCTGAAAGTATCATCTCAGATAGGGAACCTCAGTTCATAACAGGAATAATGTAGGAGTTGAATCAGATGTTGGGGATTGAGAGTAAATTGTCGACAGTGTTCTATCCTCAAACAGATAGACAAACAGAGAGGGTGAACCAGGAATTAGAACAGTACTTAAGGATGTACATCAATCATAGGCAAGAACAGTGGCTAGAATGGTTGGGAACAACAGAGTTTGCATACAATAATAAAACACACTTGAGTACTAGGACTATCATGACTTGGCAAAACAGCTAAGTCATTATTTAATATTTCTTTTCTTTTTCTTTTCTTTTAGTTTTGAATATTGTTTTTCTTTTTATTTTATTTTATTTTCTTATTAATGGACACGTGAGAGGAAAGTGACTTATAAGGAAGTGCAGGATAAAAGGAAGGGTTAGGGTTACTTTTCATGTATAAATAGTGCACACAATCTAACAGGAACTCTATCAAGTTCTCTTTGTCAAACGCTGAACAAAGAGACAATTGGCTTAATTCCAGTCATCGGACTTTGGCTGCTGACAAGGACATTGCCTTTCAAGGCAAATTATGGACAAGACCCAAGGATAGGATTTGAGAGGAGGAAGAAAGGGAAATATGAAGGGGCAGAAAAATTTGTGGAAAATATGAAGGAAATACAGGAAAAGGCAAAAACAGCGCTAAGTAAAGCGCAAGAGAAAATGAAGAAGTATGCAGATAGAAAATATCACAAATGGTCACTTACTATTTGTGATGGGTGCTTTGATACTTCAAAGAGCTCAAAAATGCGAAGTAAGGCAAGTGACAAAAGATGTTGTTAAGTCTAAGGTCTAATCCTTAGACAGGGAGTCCTTATATACAAAAAAGTGATAGTCTGTACACTAGGACAGATCATCACATGCTACTACCTATTGTTCTACATATGGTAGTGCCTTTGTGCTAAGAATAATGATAACCTAACCATATGGAGGCTGTCCTTTGTTCTAAGAAAAGGACAGATGA
>Ga0157361_1000715_pt1 | contig 12087 bp, 10 predicted proteins | sample AttlaeALBM2_FD_111481 | JGI IMG/M metagenome (GOLD analysis project Ga0157361, IMG submission 111481) | Fungus gardens microbial communities from leaf cutter ant in Ribeirão Preto, State of São Paulo, Brazil - Atta laevigata ALBM2 | ecosystem: Host-associated > Fungi > Mycelium > Unclassified ...
ACTGGCGCACAGACCAGGCTAGTCTAGTATAAGTAGCTAGTGATGTATGGTAGAATACCTTACCTCAACAATAGTTTGAGCTCCTGGGCTACTCATTGCTCTAACTTAAGACGCCTGCCTTACTATACTGCAGTGTGACTGGGTGCCTCACCAAGTGTGCCCCTTACAGTAATTGTATAAATAGTGTATAGGAATGAATGAGAACTCCATTGAGTTCTCCTTGTCAACTTAGACTTGGAGTGGATTTAAGTCATCTAGGCTAAAGTCTTACACGTTATCCCTGAACAACCTTACCAATCTTTCTGCTGATATTTTCTCCATAGTAGGTATAAAATGTATTATTTTTGCTAACTTATTGACTACTACCAAGATTGAGTTGTATCCCTGGGCCAAAGGCAGTTTTGTGATAAAGTCTGCCGATATATGTATCCATGGTTTTTCAGATATTGAATTGGGCATTAGCTTGCCCACTGGTTGCTCTGTGTGATTTTTGTTACGTTGGCAGATATCACACCCCTCCACATATCACTTGACCTCCTTTGTTGTAAGACTTTAGCTGTGACAACTTAAATCTACTCCAAATCCAAGTTGACAAGGAGAACTTAATAGAGTTCCCATTTGATTTTCTATACTATATATATAACTATCATCGTAGCTATGCACTTTACCTCCCACAGTCCTCATGTTACCCATCATGTGACTACCCTGTCACACATTTTTTGTGACTGTGACATGACCATTTTGTGATCAATGTCATACCTTTGTGACTTTGTGACTATAACATGACTTCTTTTCTATGCTCTACCTTCATAGCAGTAATTCAACTAGATAAAAGAAAAGAAAATAGAAAATAAAAATAGAAAATGATTTAGCCATTTTGCCAAGTCATGACATTTGTGACTCTTGGCCACCAGAAATTACGGATGACTAACTTCACCATTTTCCACTGCTCTCTATGGCCTCCTACCGGCGTATCGTGATGTACCTGATGATTTCTGCTCACAATTTATCATCCTTAGGTACATAGACTTTTTCCTCTTTATACATAACACCATCTGCTTCTCTCCACTCTTCATCTCTCAACATCTTTACTCTTGCTTGCTTCATTTCTTCTATAGCTTTTATTACTTTATCATCTTTTACTTTTGATTTTCTAACTTCCTCCAGTAGATCTACCCTGTTTACTATTATTTCTACTATCTTACTTCTTCTCACTTCTAACCACTCTGGTTTTACCAACGTCTCATCCTCGTTATCTTTCTCTACTCCAATTTCCCAGTCTGGCCTCCTACTCAGACTGTCAACTTTCCCTATCTTGCTTCCTGGAACATGTTTTAGCATAAAATTAAACCTAGACAGGTATAAGGTCCATCTAGCTTGTCTCTAATTTAACTCCTGTGCCTTCATAAAGTATTCAAGATTTTTGTGATCTGTTCAGATCTCGAATTTAACTACTGCTCCTTTTAGGAAATACCTTCATGCCTCTAGACATCTAACTACCACTAGCATTTTTTTGTTATGTATTTTGTAGTTCCTTTCTGTATCACTTAAAGACTTTGAAATGAAAGTGACTGGTCTCTACAAGTTGTCTGAGCACTTTATTGATAGTACTCCTCCCATTATGTAGTTTGAGGCATCAGTCTCTACCCTGAATTCCTTGTCCAAATCTGGGGCCGCTAATACTGGTTTTGTAGTCAAGACACCTTTTAACTCATCAAATGCCTTTTGTTGGCTTTCTTCCCATACCTACTTCACATCTTTTCTAGTGAGCATATTCATTGGCCTAGCTACTCAAGTGAAATCTTTGATAAACCTCCTGTAATAATTTATGAGGCCTAGAAATTTCCTGATGTCCGTTACATTCTTTGGTTCTGGTATGAGGCCTAAAATATATTCAGGCCTAAAATTAAACAAATTTCGTGAATTCACATCCCAAAGTCAGGACTAAGATAGAATCACCTGCTAGGTAGTAGAGAAGGCACAGAGGACTTTACTGCCAAAAAAGCTGGCTACTTAGCTATGTAGCAGTATACCCAGGGATATAAGGTCACTACCACTGACAGGTTAATCACTCAAGAACCAGTGGAGTCAAGCCCACAGTCCCACAGCATTATTGCTGAGAATAGCAGCTTAGTCAGAAGAAAAAAGCCTTATGTGAAAAAGTTTAAAAAGATGCCTATCATAAGGGAACAGGACCAGCAGCCCAGCAGGAAATAAGAATAGCCATGGCATTACTTAATCAGTAATAGCTAAGAATAGGAGCACATCAAAACTGATCTACTATGATCAGAAACAAAGAAGTAACAAAGAGCCTCAGGGAGCTGTAGAAACAACATCCAAAACTCTCTAGGCAAGAAAGGAAAGAGTCAGGTCCTGAGCTGCTGAGATAAGCCAGAGAAAAAGGGAGATTGCCACGGGATCGGTGGTAGGCAACCTGGTAACTCAGCAAGGACGAAACAGACCTGGCAAAACTAATAGGAAATAATCGAGAAAAAACAAGGAGGCATAGGATTCTCTATCACTACCAGAACAATTGTTGTAATAATAGATTATGACTGGGTTTATTATTTTCTCTATTTTTTTGTATATTTCCTTTGTATTTCTCTAAACCTATAAAAACCCCTACTTAGTAGAAAGAGAGCAAGCAATTTTAGTTGCCTCTTTTCTCTATTTGGGTTTTCAAAAGTGGAAATCTATTTTTAGAGTGATCAGATCAGTGATTAAGGTGCTTTGACTCAAGACTGAGTCAAAACAAAGAGACTACAGGACAAGTGACTTAGCTGCAGGGGTGATGTCATAGGAGCTCTAAAACAGAGTTTGGCATTGCTAGGAAGTAGGGTTATACAGGGAGGATTCAAAGTCTCATATCTGATCATATAGTCAAGAGTACTACTATAAGAATAGTTTGATCATATAGCCAGAGAGTGCTACTATGAGAACAACTTTGAAACAAGGCGTTAGGGCAATACCAGGCAGGCAGGACTTAGGCACAGGGCCAAGACAGTAGTCTAGAATTGAGAATCAGATTTTGAACATTACCACTACCATGGTACATCAGTAGAACTTAATTTAAATAACTTCTTTTCATCTTCAACTTCTAAATTCATTTCCCTACAAGTTTGCACAAGGGATACTGTGCTGAAACATGGTATCAGCTAGGGTGCTTTCTTAGGAGATCACACACTTCATTTATTAAAAATTTATATTCACCGCTATCTATATAGTAGTTGGGGAACTCTACAATAAAAGAAAACAAGAAAAAGTTCTAGTAGAAACAGCCTCTTTAGTGGTACCAGGTCCCAATTGCATGCTCAAGAGTTTGTGGGAATAAATCAAGAATGAAGATATTAAACAGAGAATATAGAAACTTAGTATGATAATTAAGATAAAATTGTTCAAAAGGATGGTAAGCTTGATCAAGCAAATCTACCTCTTCTACAATTATCTCTACTGCCTCTGTCCTTTTTACTTCTAGCCACTCTGGCTTTACCAACATTTTATCCTCATTGTCTCTTTCTACTCCTACTTCTCAATCTGGTCTCCTACTCAAGCTATCTGTCTTTCCCATTTTACTTCCTGGAACGTGCTTCAATATGAAGTCAAATCTTGATAGGTACAGTGCCCATCTAGCTTGTCTGCGATTTAACTTTTGTGCTTTCATGAAGTATTCAAGATTTTTATGGTCTGTCCAAATCTCAAATTTAACCATTGCCCCTTCTAGGAAGTGCCTCCATGCCTCTAAGCATCTAACAATAGCCAACATCTCTTTATCATATATCTTGTAGTTTCTTTTTGTATCACTTAAAGATTTCAAGATAAAGGCCACTGGTCTCCACAATTCATTAGAGCACTTCATAGATAGTACTCCCCCAGTTGCATAGTTTGAGGCACCTGCCTCTACCCTAAATTCTTTGTCTAAATTTGGGACCGCTAGTACTGGTCTGGTGGTAAAGACTCTTTTGAGCTCATCAAATGCCTTTTGCTGCTCTTGTCTCTACTGCCATTTCACATCCTTCCTTGTTAGCACATTCATCGGTCTTGCTACTTGAGCAAAATCTTTGATAAACCTCCTATAGTAATTTGCAAGACCTAAGAATTTTCTGACATCTTTTATATTCTTTGGCTCTGGTCAACTAAGTACTCTGTCTACTTTCTCCCTTTCCATTTCTATTCCATTAGGTGTCAGGAATGACTCCAGGAGGGAAATTTACTCTAGGGAGGGGCTTGGCCTCAACAACTAGTTGTGTCCACCTCTACACTTGCCTCTTCTGGATTTCAGTAAGATTATATTTAAAAGGAAGAAGTAGAGTAACAAGTAGAGTGGAGTTTTTCCAAGGGAGAACAAAACTAAGGTAAATTACAATAAATTGGATTATTAAATAATTTGGAAGATTCCGGGGTGGCTGATAGTCAGGTGACTAAGCCATGCATGTACGTCACGCATGTGCAGTGCGCATCATGGTGTCACCATCGTGACATTAGGTCCTATAACAACTCCTAGGAATCCAATCTTCTTTACCTTCCACACATATTTCTCTGGCTTAACATATAAGTTATTTTCTTCTAACCTCCTCAATATTTCCTCTATGATCTTATCATGTCCTTCCTCAGTTTCTGTCTCTACTAATACATTATCTACAAACACTATAACTTTTCCTTTGTTGATTAGGTCCCTTAGGATTTCATTTATCATTGCCTAGAATGCAGCTGGCGAATTTGTCATTCCAAAGAACATAACAGTTAGCTTAAAGAAGCCTATATGCATTGTAAATGCTCCCTTCCACTCATTTCCTTCCTTGATTCTCACATTGTTAAACTCCCACCTCAGATCCATTTTAGTAAAGACTTTTTGCCTCCCATGTTGTCAATTAATTCTGTGATCAATGGGAGCGGGTAATTATTCTTTACCGTCTAATCATTCATGTTACGGTAATCTATTACCATTCTCTTGCTATCATCCTTTTTACCCACAAAGAAGACTGGTGACATCTGAGAGGATTTTGACAGTTTGATGTACCCCTTTCTCAATTGGTCCTTCACAAAGTTCTGGACTTCTTCTTTCTCATTTTTGGATAGAGGATAAATTCTTCTCTTCCATGGTTTGAACATCTCCTTGAGATCAATAGCATGATCCCAAACTTTTCTGGTTGGAATTCTCTCTGACTCTACCTTCCCAAACACTTTCCTCCACTTTAGAAATTTCCTTGGGACCAACTCTTCAATTTTTCTGTAGTTCTCTTTAATTTCCTCTTTTCTTCCCCAATCTTCTTTATTGTCTATTTCCAATCTGACGATTCTTTCTTCCTCTAGAGTTATTATCCTTTTTTCCCTTTTGACTTTCTTCTCTTTTTTCTTTAGTACTGCTCTGCTACACAAAGGCAGGCATCTCATCATCTTTACTTTTTAAGTCTCCCAATCTATCTCTGGGTTATGTGCCTGTAACCATGGTATCCCCAGTATCACTTCTGTCTTCCCTAGGTTGCATACATCCATTCTTATTCTTTCTATATGGCCTTTATAGTACATGTTTGCTTCCACCTGATGTATAATGGCCCTCCCACTGTTATTGGTTCCATTGACATTTCTGACCATTATTGGTCTCTCTAACTTCTGCAGCTTGAACCCATGTTTTGCTGTTATTCTTTTGTCTATAAACATTTCTGTCACACCATTGTCCAAGAGCGCTTTGACTATAACTCTCTCATGTGTATTGACCTTTTCTACACCAATGTTTAACCACACCTCTCTTAGTATTTTGAAGGTTTGCCTGACCTTCCTCTGCTTACCTCTCTCTTTTGCTGCGCTTTCCAGATCTACTGCCCATATGCCATCTTGCTGCACTTTTCCCTCTATAAAGTGTGCCACTTTCATTTCCTTTCTTTTCTGACATCTACACTATTTTTGCCTATCCAAGATCATCTCCTGTCCTCTATTCTCTTCCACATGGCATCATTTCTGTCCACACCTTTCACATTCCAAATATGATACTATGATCTCTTCAGTATACCATCCCAACTCAAGTAGGTATGTCTCATCAGGAATGCCCTCTCTGCAATGCTCCTGTGCTTTCTGTCATAGGATGTGTGCCAGACTTCTCTTCTACCTCTCTTGCTACACTTCTTGTGGCTTGGTCATGCATGCCGCTTCCCCTTCCTCAACTCTCCTCAGCTTCTTTTGCTACGTCTTTTGTGGCATTGCCATATGCGCTACTGCTTTCTCTCATTCTCCCTTCTTTGCCTTTTTCCATAGTAAACACACTCTATACTTATGTCCCTTTTTGCCATACTTAAAACACTCAACTACCTAGCCACTTTCTTTTGTTTTTGTCTCCTTACTTCCACCCCACACCTCATTACTCTACTTGCTAGCACTTTAAATTTATTTGAGGAACCAATTTCCTCTTTTCTCCTCCTTCCTGATTCCTGCAGTTTTGGGCCAGGTGCCTGAACTTCTTGTAACTGAAATACAACTTTTCCTTCCTTCCTTCAAGTTCTTCCCTCAGTTTTGTGTGAGAGTATTTTTGTTTGAGCATACTGCTCATCAAGTTATTGTATTAGGTTAGAGACATTATGCTATGCCTCTGGGTACGGAAATAATGTTGAGTCTTGCTATATAAACTATGTCTGCTGGGGCGCAAGATCTTTATCCAGCCAGAGTTCTACTGCCTTACTTACTACTGCCCTAATACTATGGTTAGACTATCACCTCACAGGGAGGATCCCTAATCTAGACAGCTCCTTAAGAGATAACTGTTACTTCTCTACATGTACCTAGTCACAATAGACTGCAGCACAAGGTTTATACCAAGAAAAGAACAAGTATTCTACTAAACACCACCCAATTACAAGGCTAGGTCTTGGCAATAATACCCAGGCTTGGTGCTACACTTCTACCTGCAGTCCCTAACTGACTGCAAAGTTCCTTTAAGCCAAGGGCCCAGCTATGTATGGAGGTGGCTAGCGATTGCAATGATCACTAGCTGAGAATTGATTTTAAATGAGAATAAGGGTGAGCAAGGTCCAAGGCAGACAGTGCTCAGGTAGTGTATTGAGTTCTAGTGTAAGACTCTAGCCAAGATGACTTAAATCCACTCCAAGTCTGAGTTGACAAGGAGAACTCAATAGAGTTTCCGTTATTTTCTGTACACTACTGATACAATTACTACATGGTCTGTGCACTACTTTCCCACACTCATCATGTGACATGACCATGTGACTATGACCAAGTGACACTTGTGATGTGACACTTTCCTGCACTCCTTTCTGTGTAGTAAAGAGAAAAGAAAATAAAAGAAAAGGAATATAAATAATAACTTAGCTGTTTTGCCAAGTCATGACATTCATAATGCATTTGTATAACTCCTTTCATTCACCTCCATTCCCAACAAGTGTAGGGGTCAGTCAAGGATCTATCCTTTTGCCCATTTTATTGGCCATGTATATGTCTCCTATTCTCAAAACATATCAAAAAAAAATGAAAAATCTAAATAAAGAAATCCTAACAGATATCCTTTCATTCATCAACAATAGTCTTCTTATTTCTCAGGAGAAGAGTTTTGATCACTCCTCTGTCTTCTTACTATATAGTTATAATATTATTTCCAATTTTCTCAAGGGTGCAGGTCTTACTATCAAACATGAGAAGTCGAAAGTGTTTCACTTCTCGAGAGCCCACTTCACACCTACCCATCCTATTGACCTCACAAGTGTTATAAGAGACCCAAAAAGGAAATAACTTCCCACACATTTGAATATCTGATCCATAACCTCAAGATGTACAATGGGGTTAAGATATAAATAAGTGTAATAACTTAGGAAATCAGATCATGTGACAAGGCAGGTGATCATAGAATGTTCTGAAAAGACATGTGACCATGGACTTATAGTGGTACAGCCACTGTAAAATAGTATAAGTAGTAGCCCAATACAATGAAGAACTCTATTGAGTTCTTCCTGAACATTCACCTTGGGTGAACTCTAAGTCTTCACGACTTAATGTTAACAACAAGCATAAACAGGCCCATTCTACATCCCAAGCCCATATAGTGATACCTGGGCTTCTTCTTTGACTATAAACTCACATTTCACCACTACATCCATTTCTATGCCACAAAATGTCTATCTACCCTCAAAGCCATGAAAATGCTCAGCAACTTCTCATGAGGCATTCTACCTCTCCAAAAATGCCTGCTATACCACATGTACATCCTACCTATATGTCAAGGACGGAGGAGTGGAGTAATAGGTAGAAGTATAAGAAGTATACTCCAGAACAGATATAATGTACTACTTCGGAGAATAGATAGTACTTAACGATAATGGAGAAACCTAAAAAAAGGCTCCGGCAGAAGGAAATAACATCAGAGCAGAGTATGACTTAATGAACGACCTTGGGTTCAACTTATATGTTGCGTTCCAGTCTCCAGCCATGAGATTGGTCACGTATTTTGGAGTGAAGGGAAGTTGTTGGGACAGAGGTCCTAAGGAAGCAGAACAAGAACTGGAGTAGACAGAGATAGTAATAGAACCAGATGATGTTAATTTACAGACTGAGGAATTACACTGTAATTATTTGGTACTTATAGGAAGTCTGGAATAGGAGGAGAGTAGTCTACTACGCTATCCTACTATTATTAATTTTAGGAGAATTATTAGGAGAAATAAATTACATAATTGTCAAATTTCCGGAATATGACACTATAGCCATATACAGTTTCTAACTTTGGTTTTTCAAGGGTTCCCGTATAGCCAACAACATCAAGGAACTTAACAAAATGCAATGAAGAGCAGCTCTTTGGATTACTGGTACCTTCAAAACATTCCCATCTGCAAGTGTAAAAACCATTGCAGGCCTTATCCTAATTTACCTCCATTTTAGGAAGCTTAATGGCCGTTGCCACCTCCAATATACATCTGTTCCTCACAACCATACTATCAACTCACTCCTTGACCCTCAACATGCTAAAAATGTCCCACCCCATAGGTTCTTCCTTCCTAAGCTCACAGATATACAAAGAACAAAGCTCAAGAGCTTAGCTTTGGACATCAATAATTGCTTCTCTGAAGTTACTGATTCTTTTATTTCTTTTCATCCCATTTTTTCTCCTGGTTTAAGATTAGTCAATTATTTCTCTAACTGCATCACTTTTCATTCTCCCATATCATCAAATAACAAAGACCTTCAAAAACACATCCAAAATCTTTTGTCAGTCTCAACTCTCCTTCTTCTCTACAACTGTTATATCTGATAGTGGAGTCAAAAAATCCAATGTTGTAACCTCCATTGTACACATCTAGAAAGACAATTATATCACCAATTAAGTCAAGATCCAATTGATGAACGTCAATTCTGTCAAAGCTGTACTAATGGCTATCTGCATAGGCCTTATTCCCACCATAGAAGACAAAGACAATCAGAACATTATTGTCATCACCAACTCCCTCTCTGCTGCTAGAAAAATCATCAAATCTCACATAACCCCCTTCCAAAAAATTATAGTACCACTCGCTACTAAAATCTTCTCTTTCAAGAAGGAGAATAACCATTGCAATGTCCAGTTCTGGTATTGCCTAAGCAAAGCTGAATGGCCCAAACATAAACTAGTCAATGAACAAGTCAAGGAAGCTGACAATGTGCCTGTCTACCCTAACAAAAACTCATTCTCTTTTAGCAAAAAGAAAGAGTGCAATGATATACTCAAGGAATGGCAATCCTCATTTGCAAGAGACAAAAATGAAGGTTAGCTCTTCCTTAACTTTGAAGATGAAAAAGAACATATCATCAAACCTACTTATGCTAAAGAAGACTTATGGCTTCCATCCATAGGACTCACCAATGCCTTGTGTGTCCACTTCACTTGCATGACCACTGGCCATGCCCCTATTAGAGAGTACCAACAATGTTTCTTTCCAAATTCCTGCCTCAGCTGTTATGAATATTGAGTGGGACTATGGCTATTACCAGCCATGGTCAGACAATGAGTGGTTAGTAGACAAGATGATGGCGTTGCTGGATAAAGACATTACAATGTAGTAATGCATTGAATGTCTGAAGGACTCTAGAATGGACAAAGAACAAATGAACAGGACTCTTTTGGAGAAATCTCGGACTATTTTCCTCTTTTATCTTTGGACTCAATCTAAATGGGACAACATTGGACTAATCCATTATAAGACAATGACTTGACTTGTCACCCTTAGTAGCTTCTGTCACTGGACTGTCACTTGACTGGTCACTGGTAGTTACAAGTAGTGTTACCACATTGTAACATAGTCACAACACCTAGTTAGGATAAATACAGACCAGAAAGAGAAGGGAATAACAAGTTCTCTCTTTCTGTATTCCCTTTGTAAAATCATACTCTGAGGAATCAGTACTCTTACTTGTCTTAGGACAACCTCAAGGGTGCTACTCAAAGTCTTGTTGACATCTCTCCTCTGATATAACTTCACTGAAAACCTTAACTGGATCCTCTAGTAAGAAGCGTGAAGATATCAAGTGTTAGATATAAGCTTCAAGTTGAAATGCATATTCAACTATGAGGTTTAGAGTCTTAACATCAGCTGCCCTTACAGCCAAGCCAAGTTACAAACTTGTGAACATATCGTTATGCAATGCAATCTACACAACCCTTCTATGAGACCATGTAACATCATCATTAATAGCTTTGTCCACTTCCTTGTGGATAATCCAGCAGCCTTCAGCTTTGACAATAGATGACCATTAAATGTAGCACATCCCCAAGGAAAAAGCACAGCTTCACTATTTCCCTTTCCTTCTTGTCCCCCTCTCTATTCCTCTATTCTTTTTAGCTAGTCTCTTCATTGTAATATTTCCCCTTTTACAGTCTGGTTATTATAAGTAGATACAGTGCATCTGCTATGGCCTGCCTATGAGCCCCATGTAATGAATTGTTGAATAAAAAAAACATATAGGGAGCTCTTCCATATGAGTGTCATTCAGTGACAGAGTATTTATAGGGCTCTTTTCAAGGGTAGATTTCCTCTGGCCATTAATTCAGCCCCAAGGTGGTGCCCTCTTCCAGCTTCAGTAAAGAGTGGGTACAAAGAGAACATGTTATAGTAGTCATGTCCCAAGTGCATAAATAAATGCACAAACATGCTGTCCCAAAGGACCATGAGAAATAAGATGGATAGGTGATATTATGACAATATTAGTGAGAGGTTTGAGGTAGAGTATGACCCCTGGGGTGAGATGACCCCAGAGGATGGTGATGGTAAAAAGGATAAATGGTTTTTTTGTGGAGTACTTCTCTAACAGTTATTCTTTCCCTTTGAAGTATCACCGATAGGGTGTGTTTTCATGTGTGGCCATTAAATAGGACCGTGATAACAATTTGCCATATAATGACAGTCAGCAGACTCCACTTTGCAGAATATCCGTTCCTGGTTGCTCGGCCTTATTTCGGACTGTGACACTGATTCTGCCTGTCACAATTGATCTCTATAAACTATGTGACAGATGTTTGCAAGTGGAGTCATGGGTTGAATTGCCTCTGTGCCGCAGGTTTCAAGTCTCCAGCGACATCAATACCTACACCCTGGGTACACAATAAGGTCGTGACCTCCGGATGTCCAGCCGCAGTCTGCCGGCTGTCCGGGTCAGTACTGGTGGGTAAAATAGACAGCTGAGGGGAGCCGAACAAGCTGTCAAGCTGTTTTTGTTGACTTTCTTTAGGTCATGAGAATTGTGAATAGTTTGTTGACATGGGGACATAGGCCTCGAGGCGGGCGACGGAACAAAGCGATTATTATCGGCCGGAATCTAACGTACAAATTCTCCATATTATGTCCTGCAGCCTGATGGTATTCCTTCCTCCTGCTACCGCTGGTCGTTCGGGTTAGCTGGCGCAATTGACTTGCGAGCGCTTTCTCTGGCACTGTTTGAATGTCTTATCCTGTCTGTGCTGCAAAATTACAATCATGGTCATCTGTCTCGCATCTACCCAGAGATGTCGCATCCCAAACACCGCTGGGCGATCGTCTTTTTCTCCAGCGCGGGAACACGCGGAGCAAGAGGCAGCATCTCAATCGTGCAGATTTTCTTCGTCCTCGGCAGGCTTCTATG
>Ga0157361_1000716_pt1 | contig 12082 bp, 9 predicted proteins | sample AttlaeALBM2_FD_111481 | JGI IMG/M metagenome (GOLD analysis project Ga0157361, IMG submission 111481) | Fungus gardens microbial communities from leaf cutter ant in Ribeirão Preto, State of São Paulo, Brazil - Atta laevigata ALBM2 | ecosystem: Host-associated > Fungi > Mycelium > Unclassified ...
AACACCTGAAATCAGAGCGATATCTGATATCAGTACAGAATCGGTGGAGCGGTAGTTCAGTTGGTTAGAATACCTGCCTGTCACGCAGGGGGTCGCGGGTTCGAGCCCCGTCCGTTCCGCCACCCTAATTAGGGGCGTAGTTCAATTGGTAGAGCACCGGTCTCCAAAACCGGGTGTTGGGGGTTCGAGTCCCTCCGCCCCTGCCAGAAAATAATCCTTTGCTTCGGCAAAGGATTTTTTTTGTCCAAAATTCAGCGCAGAATAAGAGCCTGAGTGATAAATATCCCCTCAAACTCCCTTCATTTATTGTATTAGTGCGTCAGAACCGGATATTTAAGCAGCTGACGAATATGCGCCTGCTGATCGCTGTTTTGCAACCACACAGCATAGAGTGGGCGTACCGCTACAGGTGTGTCAGGAATAACCATCAGATCGCTATAAATGCCGTGCCAGAAATCCGGTAAAAATGCACAGGCACCTGTTGTGTGCAGTAATTCACGGGTGACGTGCGCTGATGTCGTGGTTAATACCGGTACATCATCGCTGGATAAATAACTTTCATGCTGGTGAAAGTCTGCGCCCCATTCGAGTTTAATGTAATCATACTTTTCCCGTTTCTCAGTTTTACGAGCCCGGAATAAGGCGAGCGAAATATGTCCAATTTGCTGGCTGGTTAACTCATCCATTTTCGGCGCTTCGGTCGTAATCAGCAGATCCAGCTGACGCTCATGCAGCTGCTTTACCAGCAGGTGACGCTGAGCAATGCGCGCTTCAAGATGCAGGCTCTCCCGATTCTCATAAAGCGTCTGCAACCAGGGGGTTAGATAAGCCTCCCACAGCGATGCACTGGCCCCAATGGAAAGCTCATGATGCTGCTGGGTATGCGAGACCTCCTTCTTGGCCATCAACCAGGTGCTCATCAGGCTTTCAGCATAAGGCAATAAACGTTCACCTGCTGAAGTCAGCCGGATGTTATTACGGTGACGGGTGAAAAGGTTAACGCCCAGCTGATTCTCCAGCTGACGGATGCGAAAACTTACGGCTGATTGCGTGAGGTAAAGCGCTTCAGCAGCGCGCCCGAAATGACGCGTTCTGCTCACTTCAAGGAAAGTTTTCAGTAATTCCGTATCCACAGCATTCTCCCAAAAAATGTTTGTCGTACTGATTTAAATGTTTTGTTTTACACTCTGTCAAGCGTATCTAATACTCCGCGCCATAAATAGCACGGCCATATGAGAATCAGGAGCGTGTAAAATGGCGGAAAGCTTCGCAACAACTAATCGTTTCTTTGATAACAAACATTACCCTCGTGGTTTTTCGCGTCATGGTGACTTCACCATTAAAGAAGCCCAGCTTCTGGAACGCCACGGATATGCTTTTAATGAGCTGGATTTGGCAAAGCGTGAGCCAGCTACTGATGAAGAGCGTTCATTTTTAGAAGTCTGCCGTGGGGTTCGTGAACCACGGACTGATGCCGAACGCGTTTGGTCAAAATACACTGCGCGGATCAAGCGTCCTAAGCGCTTCCATACGTTATCTGGCGGCAAGCCGCAGATGGATACCGTAGAAGATTTTAGCGACAGTGACGATTAAAAAAACGGGGCTAATTTCAGCCCCGTTTTTTATTCCAGGCTCTTATGCAGATAGATCATCAAACGATCAATGCTGCGATAGCCCACCGCCTCCTGCAGATGCTGTCGTGTAATTTGCACTTCATCTGATAAATCAGCAATCGTCCGCGCCACCTTCAAAATGCGCTGCCAGGCCCGTACTGACAAGCCCAGGGCATTGAGTACATCCTCCAGCCATTCTGCATCCTGCTGCAGCAATACGCAGTCGCGCGCTATCTCCGGATTAGAGAGCAGCGCATTAACTTTACCCGCCCGCTTTATCTGTATGGCGCGTGCTGCCAGCACACGCTCGCGTACGGCTGCGCTGGTTTCACTCTGCTGCTGCTTCTGGCTTAGCGTACCGCTCGGTAGAAGTGGAATTTCCAGCGACAAATCAAACCGGTCTAGAAAGGGGCCTGATAACCGGCTGAGATATCGCAGAACCTGCTGTGGCGTACAGCGGTTATGGTTCCCCTGATAATGGCCGGTAGGACTTGGATTCATCGCACCAATCAATTGAAAGCGCGCCGGATAAGTAACTTTAGCGCGCGTGCGGGAAATAGCGATCTCACCGGATTCGATTGGCTCACGCAACGCATCCAGTACCTTGCGTTCGAACTCTGGCAGCTCATCCAGAAACAGGACCCCATTATGCGCCAGTGATATCTCTCCCGGACGAGGTAACGAACCACCCCCGACCAGCGCATAAAGCGAGGCGCTGTGGTGAGGCGCCCGGAATGGGCGCCGGCGCCACTGATGATGCAGATTGCCACTGCTGACCAAACTGGCTATCGCCGCGCACTCCAGCGCCTCTCGATCGTCCAGAGGGGGCATAATGCCGGGCAAGCGCGTCGCCAGCATAGTTTTACCGGTTCCGGGAGGCCCAAGCAGAAGCAAATTGTGACCGCCTGCTGCGGTAATCTCCAGCGCCCGACGCCCCTGTTGTTGACCAATGATGTCGCTGAGGTCCTGTGCCTCCCCATCAGGCATTTCAGGCTGGTAATGGGCAACGGTCAACTGGGCCTTATTATGCAAAAAAGCGCAGATCTCCACCAGGTGTTTGCCCACCAGCGTTTCACCCTGCTGAATCAAACCAACATCCTGTTGATTCTGCTCCGCTAATACCATTTGCCGTCCGGCCTGCAGCGCGGCCATGGCTGCCGGAATCGCGGCCTGAACGCCACAGAGCGCGCCGTTGAGCGCCAGCTCCCCCAGGAACTCATAGTGTGCCAGTTTGGCTCCTGGCAGTTGTTCTGAGGCCGCGAGAATCGCAATAGCAATCGGCAGGTCATAGCGACCGCCCTCTTTTGGCAGATCGGCCGGTGCCAGATTGATAGTGACGCGTTTAGCCGGAAACGTGAATCCGCTATTGATGATGGCGCTGCGCACCCGTTCCCGCGCTTCCTTAACAGTCGTCTCCGGCAGGCCTACCAGGGTTAAAGCAGGCAGTCCGTTACTGATATGGACTTCAATTGTGACCAGCGGCGCCTGTACACCCAATGCCGCACGGGTTAACACTCTGGATAAAGACATAACCACTCCTTGTTGTCTTTATCATCTGTCAGCCTGCATCAGGTGGCGACAGGATTTCTGCAAATTGGCGGCGCCGATTCCGGGTTTTCATCGCCATTTGCCGCATGTTCATGTTTTTTCAGAGCAGGATCGCAAATTGTCCCGCGCAATTACGTTACGGTCGTAATGAATTTTTATCATTACCATGAATAACCTTTTACTTACAAAGCGATAACCCGTAATGAACTGCTACAACGTAAAAATTTATGATGAAAATTATTGTAAATGTCCGGCTAACTATGGTAACTCTGTAGGTATTACTTCGAATCAAAGAAAAAACAGACAACACATGAAAGCCCTTCTACAAGTGATTAGCCTAGTCGTGATTAGCGTGGTGGTGATTATTAACCCACCGTGCGGGGCTACGCTTGGAGAAAGAAAGGCTTAAAAATCAAGCCCGGAATTCGAAAAACCCCCGCACCGAAAGGTCCGGGGGTTTTTTTTCGACCACGGGAAATATCAGTTAATCAGCGAGGAACAGTTTATGAGCAGTAGCATAAAATTCTGTTGTTCTACCAGGAATACAGGAGAATAAGCATGACAGGTGCACAATGGGTAGTTCAGGCTTTACGCGCGCAGGGTGTCGACACCGTATTTGGTTATCCTGGCGGAGCAATCATGCCAGTGTACGATGCGCTCTACGATGGCGGCGTGGAACACCTGTTGTGTCGTCATGAGCAGGGGGCAGTGATGGCCGCAATCGGCTATGCGCGTGCCACGGGCAAAACCGGCGTTTGTATTGCTACATCGGGGCCAGGCGCGACAAACCTGATCACCGGGCTGGCCGATGCGATGATGGACTCTGTTCCGGTGGTCGCCATCACCGGTCAGGTCTCCTCGGCCTTTATCGGCACAGACGCTTTCCAGGAGATCGATGTGCTGGGATTGTCCCTGGCCTGCACCAAGCACAGCTTCCTCGTTGAATCTCTTGATGATTTACCCTCCGTGATGGCGGAAGCTTTTGCTATCGCGCAATCAGGTCGTCCCGGTCCGGTGCTGGTTGATATTCCGAAAGATATTCAGATCGCCAGTGGCGAACTGACACCACACCTGCTGCCGGTGGAAGAGGCGCTGAGCCACTCGCCGCAGCATATTGCCGAAGCGCGTGCGCTGATGGCGCAATCGCACAAGCCAATGCTCTATATCGGCGGCGGCGTGGGCATGGCGCAGGCGGTGCCGGCGCTGCGTGCTCTGGCACAGGAGACCGGCATCCCATCGGTATCTACCCTGAAAGGGCTGGGCAGCGCTGATGTCAGCAGCGATCTCTATCTCGGCATGCTGGGTATGCACGGCACCAAAGCGGCGAATCTGGCCGTGCAATCCTGCGATCTGCTGATTGCAGTAGGCGCGCGTTTCGATGACCGCGTAACCGGTAAGCTCGATACCTTCGCACCGCATGCCTGCGTGATTCACATCGATATCGATCCCGCCGAGCTGAACAAGTTGCGCCGTGCCCACGTCTCTCTGCAGGGCGATCTTAATCAGGTGCTGCCAGCGCTGAGTATGCCGCTGCACATCGACGGCTGGCGCAGTGAAGTTAAAGCCATGAAAGCGGAGTTTGACTGGCGTTACGATCATCCGGGCGAAGCGATCTATGCGCCGCTGTTGCTGAAGCAGCTGTCGGATCGCAAACCCAATAGCGCCGTGGTGACCACCGATGTCGGGCAGCACCAGATGTGGGCCGCGCAGCATATGCACTTTACCGCACCTGAAAATTTCATCACCTCCAGCGGTCTGGGCACGATGGGCTTCGGCTTGCCGGCTGCAATCGGCGCGCAGGTGGCGCGTCCTGACGATACCGTAATTTGCGTAACAGGCGATGGCTCCATCATGATGAACATCCAGGAGCTGGGCACCATTAAGCGCGGTAAGCTGCCGGTAAAAATTCTGCTGCTGGATAACCAGCGTCTCGGCATGGTGCGCCAGTGGCAGCAGCTGTTCTTTGATGGCCGCTACAGCGAAACCATCCTCACCGATAATCCCGATTTCCTCACGCTGGCCAGCGCGTTTGATATTCCTGGTCAACGCATTAGCCGTAAAGATCAGGTCGACGCCGCAATTGATGCGCTGCTGAACAGTGAAGGTCCTTACTTCCTGCATGTTGCGATTGATGAGCATGAAAACGTTTGGCCACTGGTCCCGCCAGGTGCCAGCAACGCAAATATGATGGAGAAAACCGTATGAACCAGCATCAATTGTCTATCGAAGCCCGCTTCCGCCCTGAAATATTGGAGCGCATTTTGCGTGTTGTGCGCCACCGTGGTTTTCAGGTGTGCTCAATGAATATGGCGTCCGCCATCAACGCGGAAAATATTAATATCGAAATGACCGTTGCCAGCCAACGCTCCGTCGATTTACTGTCAACGCAGTTAAGCAAACTTATGGATGTCGCCTGTGTCGAGATCCAGCAACAGACAACACAACAAATCCGCGCTTAGTCGCCAAAGGAAATAACGATGAGTACGAAGAAAGCAGACTTTATTTGGTTCAATGGCGAGATGGTTAAGTGGGAAGACGCGAAGGTCAGCGTTATGTCTCACGCACTGCATTACGGTACTTCTGTGTTTGAAGGCGTACGCTGCTACGACTCACACAAAGGTCCGGTGGTGTTCCGTCACCGTGAACACATGCAGCGTCTGCACGACTCCGCCAAAATCTATCGTTTCCCGATTACCTCCAGCGTTGATGAGCTGATGGAAGCGTGCCGCGAAGTCATCCGCGTTAATAACCTGAAAAGCGCCTACATCCGTCCGCTGGCCTTTGTTGGCGACGTTGGTCTGGGCGTGAACCCGCCAGACGGCTACACCACCGATGTCATCATCGCCGCCTTCCCGTGGGGCGCTTACCTCGGTGCGGAAGCGCTGGAAAACGGTATTGATGCCATGGTCTCTTCATGGAACCGCGTGGCGCCAAATACCCTGCCAACCGCAGCTAAAGCCGGTGGTAACTACCTCTCTTCACTGCTGGTGGGTAGCGAAGCGCGTCGTCACGGCTATCAGGAGGGGATCGCTCTTGATACTCAGGGTTACATCTCAGAAGGCGCAGGCGAAAACCTGTTTGAAGTAAAAGATGGCATTCTGTTCACGCCGCCGTTTACCTCTTCAGCCCTGCCGGGCATCACCCGTGATGCCATCATCAAACTGGCGAAAGATATGGGCATTGAAGTGCGTGAGCAGGTGCTGTCGCGCGAATCACTCTACCTGGCTGATGAGATCTTCATGTCCGGTACGGCCGCTGAGATCACCCCGGTACGCAGCGTTGATGGCATCAAAGTGGGCGCAGGTAAACGCGGCCCGGTGACCGAGCGCATCCAGAAAGCCTTCTTTGGCCTGTTCACCGGCGAAACCGAAGACAAGTACGGCTGGTTGGATCAGGTTAATCCATAACAAGATCGCTACGCGGGTGCAGCAGCGCCCGCGTCATTTTTCAGACTGGAGTAAATAGAGCATGCCAAAGTACCGTTCCGCCACCACCACCCATGGTCGTAACATGGCGGGTGCCCGTGCCTTGTGGCGCGCGACAGGAATGACCGACGATGATTTCGGTAAGCCGATTATCGCCGTGGTCAACTCATTCACCCAATTCGTCCCGGGCCACGTGCATCTGCGCGATCTTGGCAAGCTGGTTGCTGAGCAAATTGAAGCAGCGGGTGGTGTGGCTAAAGAGTTCAACACCATTGCGGTGGACGACGGTATCGCCATGGGCCATGGCGGCATGCTGTATTCACTGCCTTCACGCGAGCTGATCGCGGACTCCGTTGAGTACATGGTCAATGCACACTGCGCCGATGCCATGGTGTGTATCTCTAACTGCGACAAAATCACCCCGGGTATGCTGATGGCGGCACTGCGCCTCAATATTCCGGTGATCTTCGTCTCCGGCGGCCCGATGGAAGCGGGGAAAACCAAACTCTCCGATCAGATCATCAAGCTGGATCTGGTGGATGCGATGATTCAGGGTGCGAACCCGAACGTCAGCGATGCCGACAGCGAGCAAATTGAGCGCTCAGCCTGCCCAACCTGCGGCTCCTGCTCCGGTATGTTCACCGCTAACTCCATGAACTGCCTGACAGAAGCGCTGGGCCTGTCCCAGCCGGGCAACGGCTCGCTGCTGGCCACGCACGCCGATCGTAAAGAGCTGTTCATCAATGCCGGCAAACGCATTGTTAGCCTCACCAAACGCTACTACGAGCAGGATGACGTCAACATGCTGCCGCGTAACATCGCGACCAAAGCAGCGTTTGAGAACGCCATGACGCTGGATATCGCCATGGGCGGTTCCACTAATACCGTACTGCATCTGCTGGCGGCGGCGCAGGAGGGCGAGATCGACTTCAATATCTCCGATATTGACCGCCTGTCACGTAAAGTGCCGCAGCTGTGTAAAGTGGCGCCCAGCACCCCGAAATACCACATGGAAGATGTGCACCGCGCCGGCGGCGTAATCGGTATTCTTGGCGAACTGGATCGCGCAGGGCTGATCGACACCAGCGCGCGCAATATTCTGCAGCAGACGATGCGTGAGACGCTGGATCAGTACGACATCATGCTGACGCAGGACCAGGCCGTAAAAGATATGTTCCGCGCCGGCCCGGCGGGCATCCGCACCACGCAGGCTTTCTCGCAGAGCTGTCGCTGGGACACGCTGGATGACGATCGTGCTGAAGGCTGTATCCGTACGCGCGAACACGCCTACTCACAGGATGGCGGTCTGGCAGTCCTGTACGGTAACCTGGCGGAAGATGGCTGTATCGTTAAAACGGCGGGCGTCGATAAAGAGATTCTGACCTTTAAAGGGCCGGCAAAAGTCTATGAAAGCCAGGATGATGCCGTTGAAGCGATCCTGGGCGGTAAAGTGGTGGCAGGCGATGTCGTCGTCATTCGCTACGAAGGGCCAAAAGGCGGCCCGGGTATGCAGGAGATGCTCTATCCAACCACCTATCTGAAGTCGATGGGCCTCGGCAAAAGCTGTGCGCTGATCACCGATGGCCGCTTCTCAGGCGGCACGTCCGGCCTGTCGATCGGCCATGCCTCGCCGGAAGCCGCAAGCGGTGGCACCATTGCGCTGGTGAAAGATGGCGACATGATCGAGATCGATATCCCGAACCGCGGCATTAAACTCGCCGTGCCGGATAACGAACTGCATGCCCGTCGTGAGGAGGAGCAGGCGCGTGGCGAGGCGGCGTATACGCCACATGGCCGTGAGCGTCAGGTCTCCTTCGCGCTGCGTGCTTACGCATCTCTCGCCACCAGCGCTGACAAAGGCGCGGTGCGCGATAAGTCTAAGCTGGGAGGCTAATCTCTGATGGCTGAGTCTCAACCGCTCTCCGCGTCGCCAAACGGCGCGGAGTATCTGCGCGCGGTGCTGCGTTCACCTGTGTATGAAGTTGCCCAGGTGACGCCGCTGCAACCGATGGAAAAAATATCATCACGTCTTGGCAACACGATTCTGGTGAAGCGTGAAGATCGCCAGCCGGTGCACAGCTTTAAGCTGCGCGGGGCGTACGCGATGATTGCCGGGCTGACTGAAGAGCAGAAAGCGCGCGGCGTGGTGACGGCTTCGGCGGGTAACCATGCGCAGGGCGTGGCGCTCTCAGCCAGCCGACTGGGCATTAAATCGCTGATTGTGATGCCGGTTGCCACGGCGGACATCAAGGTTGATGCCGTGCGCGCATTTGGCGGTGAGGCTTACCTCTACGGTGCAAACTTCGATGAGGCCAAAGCGAAAGCGATTGAGCTTGCGGAGCAGCAGGGTTACACCTTCGTACCGCCGTTTGACCACCCGGCGGTAATTGCCGGGCAGGGCACGCTGGCGATGGAGCTGCTGCAGCAGGATGCGCATTTGGATCGCGTGTTTGTGCCGGTGGGCGGCGGTGGCTTAGCCGCAGGCGTCGCCGTTTTAATCAAACAGCTGATGCCGCAAATCAAGGTGATCGCCGTCGAGTCCGTAGATTCAGCCTGCCTTAAAGCGGCACTGGAGGCCGGTGAGCCGGTTGATCTGCCGCGTGTCGGGCTGTTTGCCGAAGGTGTCGCCGTGAAGCGTATCGGCAACGAAACGTTCCGGCTGTGCCAGGCCTACATTGACGACATCGTTACCGTGGACAGCGATGCTATCTGCGCGGCGATGAAAGACCTGTTCGAAGACGTGCGGGCCGTGGCGGAGCCGTCAGGCGCGCTGGCGCTGGCGGGCATGAAAAAGTACATTCAGCAGCACGACATCAAGGGCGAACGCCTGGCGCACGTGCTGTCCGGCGCTAACGTGAACTTCCACGGTCTGCGTTATGTTTCTGAACGCTGCGAGCTGGGTGAACAGCGCGAAGCGCTGCTGGCGGTCACCATTCCGGAGCAGCAGGGCAGTTTCCTCCGCTTCTGTCAGACGCTGGGCGGCCGTGCTGTAACGGAGTTCAACTACCGGTATGCTGATGCGGATAACGCCTGCATCTTCGTGGGTGTGCGCCTGACGCGCGGGCTGGAGGAGCGCAGCGAGATCATCAGCCAACTGACCGAAGGCGGTTATCAGGTGGTGGATTTGTCAGATGATGAGATGGCGAAGCTGCACGTGCGCTACATGGTCGGTGGCCGGCCGTCGAAGCCCCTGCGCGAAAAACTGTTCAGCTTTGAATTCCCGGAAGCGCCCGGTGCGCTGCTGAAGTTCCTGCAGACGCTGGGTGCGCACTGGAACATCTCCCTGTTCCACTACCGCAGCCACGGCACCGATTTTGGTCGCGTGCTGGCAGCGTTCGAGGCGAACGATAAAGAGCCGGATTTCGAAACCCATCTCAATGCGCTGGGCTACGAGTGGCACGATGAAGCGAATAACCCGGCGTTCCGTTTCTTCCTCGCCGGGCAGTAGCTACAGCAGGTTCCAGAACGCATTAATCAGCGGCTCACCGAGCCGCTTTTTTTGTACGCAGACGCCCAGCTCCAGCGGCGCCACCGACTCCACGTTCTCCAGCGTCAGCACGCGATTGCGCACCGGTTCAGGACTGTTCTCCAGCACTACGTCCGGCAGCAGCGCAATGCCGCAACCCAGCGCCACCATCGATACGATCGCTTCATGGCCCGAAACCGTGGCATAGATCACCGGATTAGCGATGCGCCGCCGGCGGAACCACAAATCAATGCCGCGCCGCACCGGGCCTTGTTCCGGTACGATAAACGGAATCTGCGACCAGTCTGGTTGCGCCTGCGTAGCCTGGCTGCGCACCGCACACGGCAGCGCGGGCGCGATCAGCACCAGCGGGAGAATGGCGAGCGGCGTGAAGTCGATGCTGGCGGGCAGCGATTCCGGGCGACCGGCAATCGCCAAATCGGCCTCACCGGACTGCACCATCTCAATTGCGTCGGCCGCATCGCCGGTAGTGAGCTTGATTTCCACCTGGGGATGCTCCGCACGAAAGCGGTCGAGAATCGGTGGCAAATGGCTGTACGCGGCCGTCACCGAACAGAACAGGCGTAGCTCGCCGCTCAGCGATGGCCCGTTCAGATCCATCACGTGGCGCAGCTGCTGGTATTGCAACAACGTTTGTTGAGCAAACTGACGCAGCCGTTCGCCGGCTTCGGTTAACGTCACCGTGCGGTTATCACGCAGAAACAGCGCGTGGCCCACATCCTCCTCAAGGCGCTGAATCTGGCGCGAGAGCGTGGACGGACTCACGTGCATGGCACGCGCGGTGCGGCCAAAGTGGCAGCTCTCCGCCAGGTGGAGGAACAGTTTCAGGTCTCGTAAATCCATGCGCGTTTACCCCGGTAGTGATGTTGCAAATATTGCAATGTGACGTTGTTAATATATCAATTTAAGCAACAGAATTCCTGTCATATGATGGGGTCATTCGCGGCGCTGCTTACAACGCCGTTACTGAACAAAAGCAAACACAACATCTGAGCGGAGTCCCCATGGCTAACTACTTCAACACACTGAATCTGCGCAATCAGTTAGCGCAGTTAGGCAAATGTCGCTTTATGGCGCGTGATGAATTTGCTGACGGCGCCAGCTTCCTGAAAGGGAAAAAAGTGGTGATTGTCGGCTGCGGCGCGCAGGGCCTGAACCAGGGTCTGAACATGCGTGATTCCGGTCTGGACGTCGCCTATGCGCTGCGTGCTGAAGCCATTGCTGAGAAGCGCGCCTCGTTCCGCAAAGCCACCGAAAACGGTTTTAAAGTGGGGACTTACGAAGAGCTGGTTCCGCAGGCGGATCTGGTGGTTAACCTGACGCCAGACAAGCAGCACTCCTCTGTTGTGCAGGCCGTTCAGCCGCTGATGAAGGATGGCGCCGCGCTGGGTTACTCGCACGGTTTCAACATCGTTGAAGTAGGCGAAACCATCCGTAAAGACATTACCGTCGTGATGGTAGCGCCAAAATGTCCGGGCACCGAAGTGCGTGAAGAGTATAAGCGTGGTTTCGGTGTGCCGACGCTGATCGCCGTTCACCCGGAAAACGATCCAAAAGGCGAAGGCATGGCGATTGCCAAAGCCTGGGCAGCAGCAACCGGCGGCGACCGTGCAGGCGTGCTGGAGTCCTCCTTCGTGGCCGAAGTAAAATCTGACCTGATGGGCGAGCAGACAATTCTGTGCGGTATGTTGCAGGCTGGCTCACTGCTGTGCTTCGACAAGCTGGTGGCAGAAGGGCACGATGCAGCCTACACCGAAAAACTGATTCAGTTCGGCTGGGAAACCATTACCGAATCGCTGAAGTTTGGCGGCATCACTCTGATGATGGATCGTCTCTCTAACCCGGCGAAAATCCGTGCTTATGCGCTGTCTGAGCAGTTGAAAACCATTATGGCACCGCTGTTCCAGAAGCACATGGATGACATCATTTCGGGCGAATTCTCCTCTGGTATGATGGCTGACTGGGCGAACGACGACAAAAACCTGCTGACCTGGCGTGAAGAGACCGGT
>Ga0157361_1000717_pt1 | contig 12080 bp, 4 predicted proteins | sample AttlaeALBM2_FD_111481 | JGI IMG/M metagenome (GOLD analysis project Ga0157361, IMG submission 111481) | Fungus gardens microbial communities from leaf cutter ant in Ribeirão Preto, State of São Paulo, Brazil - Atta laevigata ALBM2 | ecosystem: Host-associated > Fungi > Mycelium > Unclassified ...
ATGATCTGTACTAGTGCACAGACCATCACTTTCCTGTATATAAGGACTCATAGTCTGAGGATTAGACCTCAGACTTAACAACATCTCTTGTTATTATCTAAACCTTGCTTGAACTCTCTTGAATGACTCTTTTCTCAAATCACAAATCAAGTAAGTAACCATTTGTGATAGTGTCACAGTAAGCAATATTGTGTATTAGGTCGCTGTGTTCTCTTCCTTCACTAGTAATTTGCACTATTGTAAGTCAGGTTGCTGTGCTCCTTTTCTACAACAGTAAGGCCATAGTCAGCTCACAAATTGTACATCAGGTTGCTATACTCCCTTCCTTCACTGGTAATTTGCACTGTTGTAAGTCAAGTCGCTTTGCTCCCTTCCTTCACTGTTAATTTGCACTGTTGTAAGTCAGGTCGCTGTGCTCTCTTCCTCCAACAGTAAGGCCACAGCTAGCTCGCTTTACTCACTGCTTGTTCTAATTTTATTTCAACTTATCCTAATTTATTTGAATTTATTTGAATTTTTCAAGAGAGTGTGTGAAGAAAGCTACTTGGTTAGTTCTGAGTTAGCTGCCATCATCCCACGTTTGGTCTTACATCATTTATTGTGGTTTCTACCATATTCTTTTGTGCATTAAGGTATCTCAGAGTAATGGCTCCTTTTCCTGTGATATACATAGATCCATTAGCTATTTGTATTGGAGATAGAATATGTAGTATCTCAAAACTTTCAAAATCACTTATTTCTCCTGTAAAGTGTGATGAGGCTTCTGAATCTAAGATTCAGAAGGGGATTATAGTAGCAGGTTTATACTTTCCCTTGCAAGACTAACAAGAAGAGCATGTGAGTCTATGCTTGAATACATTTATTTGTGCATTTGGTAAGATATGAATAGTATTACAGAATATACTACTGCATCTCAAAGCCAAAGTTAAGTAGGTTGAAACTGCAGGTGTTTTATTAGTGAGCTTGTACTCAGAGTATAAGGCAATGCTCCTAATGCCATTATCAGCAAAAAAGGCATTGTCTATACTCATATTATCTAGGGTTATAGGAAAAGTATCTGTTTTACACTCAGATTCCCCTAAGGGTGAGGAGCCAAGAGAGACAGTGTCTGACTCTTCTTTCTAAAGTGTTCTTTCTCCAATGTAAGATACTAAGGGATTTAAATTGTTATACTTATTTGTGGACTTTGTGAGACAGTCTATTTCTATCACAAATGGTCACTTACTTATTTGTGATTATAGATTCTAGAGCTCAAAGAGTCTTAGAAGCAAAGTTTAGATGGTGACAAAAGATGTTGTTAAGTCTGAGGTCTAACCCTCAGACAAGGAGTTCTTATATACATGAAAGTGATAGTTTGTGCACTAGAACAGACTATCACATGCTACTACCTATTGTTCTACATATAGTAGTGTCTTTGTACTCTAAAATGCAACAACTTAACTATATGGAGGCTGTTCTTTGTTCTAATTAAAGGCAAATGACTATCTATGGGTAATTAATTAATATCTATGTACAAACATTGAGGACTTCATATCTCCACTAATATTAATTGCCTCAAGGTCATTATAAGTTCATTCTGAGCATTATAAAGAGGGATTCTACTGAGTCTAGAATTGAAGCATTGATCATGGCAGCTTTTGAGATATTAGCGATTTAATAAACAGTAATATAGTGGTTACCTATTGATCTACTTAATATCTTGACCAATACTGATTACCTCAAAACATGATTGGCATCAATTTCAAGGTCTCTCCAAGAGCTTTTCATAGCTATTGAGACCATAAAAATTGTCAAAGAATTGATGGAGATATGGCTAAATGAAGTTTGTGACAATTTTGTAGGATAGTTCAGAGTATTAGTAAAGGCATTGGTCTCTAAACTGTCCTTAGTAGGAGCAATAAACAGAGTAGAAGATTGAGGACAACCTGTATGCACTGAAGTAGCATCAAGGTCACAGATGCACTTTGTAGAAAGATCTGGTAGAAGGTCTTTCTGGAGAAAAAGAAAGAAACTGGTAGTTTTAGGTCGTATGTTAGCCATAGCATTGAGAGTTTGTGTACTCACTGTATTAATAAACGTGCTGAAATGCTAGGAATACCCTAAACATATCTGGCACTAGCAATCAACTACATGGGCTGGGGTCGTCATAATAAGAGTTGAGTTAGAGGGTTGTGTAGTATATATAAGTAGGCATTGGTGCCTGTTCTACTTTCTTGCCTTATTTCAATACTGGCCACCATATTTACTATACAGTCTGCTAGATCCTTGATCCTGCTATACTTGGTACTGCTGCTGGAAAACAAGATCCTTGCCTTTGTACTGTATATTGGACAGTTTCTTTGTATCAAGACCTTGGGAGTTCCTTTGCTTTTCCCTAGAAGAGCACTGTTGCCAGTTCATTATTGCATTATTACAGATTGTTGCAAAGATGAGGGTTATCTCATCAATTGTCTTTTGATCATAGCTATATACAATTTCCTCCATTTGTAGAGGTAATTTTACTAGAAGGGTTATCATTTGGACTATTTCTGTGTAGACCAACTTGTTGTTTTTTAATTGTGTAAACAGAGCTAAAAGTTTGTCAATTGTAGGCATAGGGTTGCAATCTTCTAGGACTTAAAGTTTGTCAACAATGACTATGTCAGTAGAAATACTGGTAGTCCCATACTATATCTTTAGCTAGTCTACCAAGTTCTTCATAGTGTCCATCCTTGCTTTTACAACAAGGTTTCTAATATTAGGAGAAATGTATAGTATGAGATTTTCATATGCCTGAGAGTTTTGGTTATTCCAATTCTCTCTTGCTCTATAAGATTCCTCTGTCTTGATGTTATTAGTAATTACTAGGGAAGGTTTGATACCAAGTGCTATTTGGCAGCCTATGGCATTTACAATATGGCATGCAGTGGCATCCTATTCAGTAAAATTTTTACTATCAAATATGTAAAGTAAGCTGAGCGTTCTAGAGGATATATCCTAGATAACAGGAATAGAGAACAGGTTAGCATTCTATTATGATATTCAGATAAGCACAGGGTATTGTATACTTATAACAGCAGAAGGTTATACCTATGGCTGCAACAATCATGCAGTACAAGCCCTGTTAGGGCCCATAACCTGTAAAAAGGTACCAGTAAGCATAGTGCAGTAGTCAATCACACTATACTACTTACCTAGATAACTTAAGTATAAGGTGTTTGATAATGGTAAAGGAAAGAAAAGGAACTCTCTACTTCATTCTATGATAGTAGTCCTTAAATACATGAGATAGTGTGATCTAGAATAGAGAAGGAGTTGACAAAATAGAGGGGACCTATTTAAGATATGATAAGTTAAAATATTAATTAAATAACACTCTTTGCTCTCTTATACCCCTCTACTCTCTCTTTATACCTTGACTAGAAGCTATGTCCTTAAAGGGGACAGTACTCTACAACTATAGTATAGAGCTTAGAGTATGTAACTATGCTCAGGTCTTCTCTCTTAGAAGGACTATTTCCTTGAGCAGTGTTACAGTAGTATACCTGTAAACTCTTCTATTATAAACCTAGTGCTTGGGGTCCATTGTGATCCTTATATACACAGGATTGAAAACTGCTCCTTAAGATAGGGTTTAGAGTAGGAGTCTTCTTCTTAGGAGCAATAATATATCTTTATTCTTAAAGTAGCTATAAGTAAACAGTAAGACAATTGTAAGAGATAGATTCTGTTAAAGAAGAATATCAGGCTAGGAGAGCTGAAGATAAGACTTGACATCATATAGATAACCCCAATTATTATTACCATCTTCATCTTTTACTTCAGAACATTTATCCTGCCCTTGTTTGGAATAGAGGAAGAGGAGAAAGACCTTATTTACTCCTTCCACATATCAATTCCAATAATCTTCCTTATCATTCTTCACTTTAAAATATTCCTCCTGCTCCTGTTTGGAATAGAGAAAGAGAAAGAAGACTGTCACAAACTTTATTTGAACCTATCTCCACCAATTTTTCAAAGATTCCCATGGTCTCAAAGGCTACAGGAAGCCCTTGAGAAGGCCTTTCTATTGATACTGGTCATATTTTGAGGTGATCAATATTGGCCAAGATATCAGGTAGATCAGTAAATAACCACTATAGTACCATTTATTAAATTGCTGATATCTCAGAAACTGCCATGATCAATGCTTCACTTCTAGGCTCAGAAAAAGCCCTCTTTATAATTCTCAGAATAAGTCTAGAACAACCTCAAGGCAAATAATATTAGTGGAGATATGAAGTCCTCAATGTTTGTACATAGACATTAATTAATTACTCATAGATAGTCATCTGCCTTTTCTTAGAACAAAGAACAACCTCCATATGGTTAAGTTATCACATTTCCAAGTACAAAGACACTACCATATGTAGAACAATAGGTAGTAGTATGTGATAGTCTGTTTTAGTGCACAAACTATTACTTTCATATATATATAAGGACTCATAGTCTGAGGATTAGACCTCAAACTTAACAATATCGTTTGTTATTGTCTAACTTCACTTTTTGAGTCTTTTTGAAAACTACTTCTTAATCACAAATTGAGTAAGTGACCATTTGTGATATTTTGTATCTTTGGATATAGAGTATATTTATCAAAACTATCATGCTCTGTGACATTGTGATGCATACTACATGTGCACCATGCATGTACAAAGTTTTAGCCTTACTTTAGTCAGCTAATAGTTTAGTGCCTTCTTCTTTCTGAAATTCTCCATAGTATTTATTTACCATTATTAGTTATAGTTCCTTAGTTTTGTTCTCCCCTAGGAAAACTCCTACTTGTTTCTATTACTCTCTCCCCTCAATAAATCTCCTTGAATTACTAAAAGGGGGACAGGTATAGAAGTAGGTACAAATAATAGTTGAGGCCAACTGTTATAGATATAGGATAGAACTACCAATATTACCAACCAAGGAGTGACAACAAATGGCTGCTCCAAGAATTGATGAACAATGGCATTACAATGCAAGAAGAAGAGGAATTTGACCATGAAAGCTATTTATAGCTTTCATGCAAATAATGGTTTGAATTGGACAAGGATAGAGATATTAAACTCTTGGATAATTCTTAGATAATCTTCAGATAGTGACCAGAACATAATTAGAACAGAACTAAAAGGAGAATTATTGGATTCATCTATTTAGAGTACTGACTCAACTTGTTACCTCTAGTCATACTAGTAGTAACAGTAGTCACAGTTCTAGATAGTATAAATATAGTCCAAAAAAGATAAGAACAACAAGTTCTCTCTTTCTATGGTTCTTGTGTAAATCTCTATTACTCTTGAAACCCTATACTCTCTTTAGTCCTTGGACTATAGTGCAGAGTGTGACTAAAAGTCTTGATACTCTTACTTATGATATAACTTCACTGAAAACCTTAACCAGATCCTCAGTAGAAGAGTGTGAAGATATCAAGTGTTGACATAAGCTTCAAGTAGAAATGCATATTCTACTTTGAAGTTTAGAGTCTTAATACTAACCCTCAACAGAGAGAACCTAGGAGTCAATCTTGATAGTAGAACAAAACTAGATAACTTTTATACTATCATTATTCCTAGCCATTTCCTTTTAAGAAATCTAGTCATATCTAGAACCCTGAATCTAGACCCACATTTGGAATGTTATATACACAGGGATAGCATCCAGCCTACTGTTCCTAGAGAGTTTACAATGACCCCTGTAAAACACCCTCTCACTGCTTTCTAAGCTCAAAATTTACAACTGGCTTCTCAAGAACTGATCAATGAAGTTGTTAAGTAATCAGCCCTGAAAAGGGCAGAACATATCCTAGAGAATTCCTAGACTGACCAATTAATACCCCTCAGAACCCACATCCCAATGAAAGGGGCAAAAGAGATGTTTACTATAACAAGCAAATAGAAAAGGCAGTAACAGTCCTCAATTGCATGCTAAAGGGTTTGTGGGGAGAAGGAGAAAGTGGGGGTATTGAAAAGAAACTAAAAAGTAGAAGTGCAGCTTATTTGTAATATAAAAATAGATGAAATGATAGTGGGTTTGATCTAGATCCTCCTTGCATGGTGTTCCTAAGGTGTCCACCTTGACATACCATAACAAGCTCACTATCAAAGTAGTCAGTAAACTACTTATAGGCCTTACTATACTCAATCAAGCTCTCATCTGTACTAAACCTTATGGGTGTGATATGATCTGAGTCAATGATTAGCCAGGCTTTTCAGGTCTACTACTCTATAGAAGGTTGTCTAAGTGACTACTGTGTCTTGTCTCTTGAAAGAATAGGATATATGATAGAAAACAATCACCAACTCAACCTCTTACCAAGATCATCCCTTACATACTCAAGAGAATTGCATTTACAACCTCAAGAGCTTCTGAGATGAAGGCAAGGGCCAAGGAGGCTCTCTCCATCAATCTTCACTCTGAGAAATATATTAGAATATTACAAATGTTAGAGACTCAATTAAAAAGAAATAGAAAAGAAAATTCTTCATTCTACTACTCTCCCTCACATTTCTCCTCCATGGCACTGCCATGTGGTCATGATAGGCATCACCTTCCTGTCCTTTATATCTCCCAGACATAACTATGTGATTCTGCTCTACCTCCATACTTTACTCCTGCACAATGTTCCCCAATCTCTGAACTGGCTTCCTTTTACTCTGAATATGATCTAGAAATACATGACAGTGTATATGAGTGTCATTGATATGATTGTTGTCCAATAGTATATTTGTTTCTTGGCTGAGTCTAGTAGTAATGGGATTGCTAGTCACTAATAGACTTTTGATCTATTGTCTTGGTTTTATATTAGTCTAAGTTCACTCTAGATCCAAATTATATTGCATTTCAAAGATATCCTTGAGCCTCTGAGTTCTAGAGTATTAACATTGATAGTCAGTCTTTGAGAAACCTGATATTAGCTTATTAGTCTTGTCTCCCAAGGTATATGCTATTCTAGCATATGGTAGCTTGGCAACTACCCAATAGAAGTACCCCATCTTGGGTCTAGATTATGTCTGGAGCTTGTAGGAGGTCTTTAGAGTAGATTTCAATGGTGAAATCTAGGGATATAATTTGTATCCTATACTACATTTCTGTAGAAAATTCTCTAGTAGCATTGAAGAGGCTGTTAGTGCTAGGGGTTTTCCTATTTTCTTTTTAAATTGAAGTTCCCCAACTACTGTCTAGGTAGCAATAAATATAAAAGATTTTAATAGATAAAGTGTGTGATCTCCTAAGGAAAGCACACTAGTTCACACTAGGTATTAGCATAGTGTCCCTTATGCAAATTTGTGGGGAAATGAATTCAGAAGTTGAAGGTGAAAAGAAGTTGTAAATTGAAATTCTGCCAATGTATTGTAGTAGCAGTGATATTCAAAATCCAATTCTCAATTCTAGACTACTGTCTTGGCCCTATGCCTGAGTCCTGCCTGTCTAGTATTGCCTTAATGCCCTGTTTCAAAGTTGTCCTTACAGTAGCACTCTCTGGCTATGTGATCAGACTATCCTCATAGTAGTACTCTTGACTATGTGATCAGATATGAGACTTTGAATCCTCCTTGTATAACTTGACTTCCTAGCAATTCTAAACTCTATCTTAGAGCTCCTATGACATTACCTCTATGGCTAAGTCACTTGTCTTAGTCTCTTTGTTTTGACTCATGACTGAGTCAAAGCACCTTAATCACTGATCCAATCACTCTAAAAATAAATTTCCACTTTGAAAACCCAAATAGAGAAAAGAGGTGACCAAGATTGCTTGCCCTCTTCCTACTAAGTAGGGGTTTTTATAGGTTTAGAGAAATACAAAAGAAATATACAAAAAAATAGAGAAAATAATAAACCTAGTCATAATCTATTATTACAATGATTGTTCTAGTAATGATAAAAAATCCTATACCTCTTTGTCTTTTCTCGATTATTTTCTATTAGTTTTGCTAGGTCTGTTCTGCCTTTACAGAGTTACCAGGTTGCCTACCACTGATCCTGTGGCAGTCTCCCTTTTTCTCTGACTTATCTCAGCAACTTGGGACCTGACTTTTTCCTTTTTTACCTAGGGAGTTTCAAGTGTTGTTTTCATAGCTCCTTGAGGCTCTTTGTTACTCCTTTGTTTCTGATCATAGTAGATTAGTTTTGATATACTTCTATTCTTAGCCATCACTGATTGAGTAATACCATGGCTATTATTATTTTCTGCTAGGCCACCAGTCTTGCTCCTTTGTAATGGGCATCTTTCTAGACTTTTTCACATGAGGTTTCTTTCTTCTACTTATCACAAAAGATCACTTACTATTTGTGATGAGTGCTTTGATACTTTTAAAGAGTTCAAAAATGCGAAGTAAGTGACAAAAGATGTTGTTAAGTCCGAGGTCCAATCCTCAGACAGGGAGTTCTTATATACAGTATATAATGATCTGTCGAACTGGTTCTTTCCTCTCACCCTCATATTCCAGTTTGCACTAGTATCAATAAGCCTACAGATCAAGAGTTCAAGTCACTTGCCGCAGCATTGAACCTAATAAAATAATAAATATAGTACTTCATATACCCTTTTATCATATATTTATTTTTTTAATATAAAAGTAATGATATTTATAAATTACTATTTATTTAACTTTATTTAATTAACTCTTCTATTAAAAATTGCTCCAGATACCAGCGTGATTAAACATGATATGCCTTTGTAGAGCAAAATTGATTAATCAAGGAAAGACACTCGGTACTGAGTCCCTAGTAAGGTATGGCTAATATTTTCCTAAAATTTTAATAAATAATATAGGCAGTGCTGGGAAAGACAACCTCTTCATCCTAAAAAAAGGAACTTAAAGTACTGTCAATAAATCTTTTTTCATTCATTTTATATTAGGGGTTTTTTTATGAAGATAGATGGAGAATTTAAAAAAATAAAATTATTAAATAAGATTCAAATCTTATAATAAGTTATAAATAGGCATCAACATATATAGATTTTATTATAATCTTTGAGATTTACAGCCATCATTCATTCATATTCACAATTAGGTGATATATCATAAAATTTTTAAATTTTAGGTTTCCTAATTGTGAGGGGAGAGGTCCCCTAATCCTAGGGCCAACTTGCAGTCAAATTTTAATAATTTAATAATTTAAGGTAAATATTGTTAGGATATAAACTATTAAAATTTAGAATAAATGGTAAAACAAGTTAAATAGAATTGATTATAACTAGTAATATTGATCTTTATTATTTTTTTATTAATTATTTTTATATTATTTAAAGATTTATTAACTAAAAAAAATAAATAAAGGGAAATCCTATTACCCCCCATTGTAGCATATGATGGCCTGTTCTAGTATACAGACCATTATTATCTTATATATAAGGACTTATAGTCTGAGGATTAGACCTCAGACTTAATAACTTCTTTTATCACTATTTAAACTTTACATTTTTGAACCTTTGCAAGTATCAAAGTACAATCACAAATAAGTAAGTGACCATTTGTGATACAAAGGATAGATATATTGTTATGACCTTGAGGAGTAACTTAGGTTGCAACACTCAAGTAAAGACTTGAGGATAATATAAGAGTTAAGGAAGAAAGGGAATGATACAATTGGTAAAGCATAAGGAATACAAAAGAGTATCTACTGTATATATACCTATGTACCATGAGGTAAGAATGAGGAATACATGTGGCAGACATGAGGTCTGCTAAGTAAAGAACATGTCCCACCAGTGAAGCACTGACTGAGCCATTAGATATATGAAGTAATATAAAACAAAGAAGCAGTCCATGTGTAGAACACCTGGAGACAATGAGGTTGATCATTACACATATATGGTTATTACACAAGGCACTCTTTGGTTTTAAAACAGGCATCTAGAGAATGGTACCTAAAGTTAAAGGAACAACTAGAGAAGCTGGGTGTCAAAAGGAACAATGTAGACTATAGAGTCTTTATCAAGATCATTGATAGGAAGCTTTTTGTGATTACTATCTATGTTGATGATTTTCTGCTTTTCTGGGAGGATTGATGATATCAAAGCTATAAAAGAGGAACTGAGTAAGTACTTCAAGATAAAAGACCTGGGAAAAGCAAAGTGGATATTGCAAATGAAAATTGAGAGAATGGACATTGTTATAAGTTACCTTAACCATGACCAAGAAGAAGCCAGAGTCAAACTGGTAAAAAAGATAGACTTGCATAATAAATGAGGACAAATAGTATAGATTGTATACATAGTATAGCTAAATCAATTGAGAACTCCATTAAGTTCTCTTCTAACCCTAAAGAGCTCCCTGGTCTAAACCCTAGACTAGGATCTGCAGTTAGTTGCTGACAGACATAGACAAGGGCATAAGAAAGCTTACAATTTCTCAGGAACAGTACATTAAGACCATACTAGAGCGGTATGGCATAGCAGAATACAAACCAACAAAGACTCTAATGGTAGCCAACTTATAGCTTCCAATGTTAATAAAAGCTGAGGTTGACATCACAGATTATTAGAGATATATTGGATCTCTGATGTATCTAATGATATGTACTCATCCTAACATAGTGTATTTAGTTGAAGTACTCTCATATTATGTTACTTGTTCTAGAAGAATATTGGAATATCAAATGCTATACTAAAAATAGTCACATCTTATTGTTTCATTTCTTATTGTTTTATGTAGTATAAATAGTGGAGATAGTAATAAAGAATGTTGCACATTTACAACAAGTTTTTTCCCATTTTTGTACTTCTTGTCTTATACTCAACAAAGAACTCACATATAGGCTGTCAAATATGTTTTCCAGTATCTCTGTGGAACATGTCACTATGAACTTGAGTTTTAGGCCAATGACTCAAATGATACTTTGCCAATAGTTTATGTTAATTCAGATTGAAAAGAAGACTGCATAGATAAGTGTTATGAGAGCCCCAAAAAGAAAATAGTTTCCCATGCATTCAAACACTTAATCTGCAACCTCAAGTCATACAATAGGGTTGAGATATAAATAGCATGGGAACTTAGCTAATCTCATCACATGACAAGGATCAGATGACCATAGAATGTTCTAGAAGGACTTGTGACCATGGGACTTTAGTGTATAGCCACTTGTAAAATAGTATAAATAGTAGGCCAATCCAATGAAGAACTCCATCAAGTTCTTCTTGAACATCCATTCAGGGTGATCACTAAGGGTATTCACTGTCTATTGATAACAACAAGAAGTCAATTTCAGGTTTTCATTGTTGAATAGAGAGACAATTTTATGAGATTCTAAGAAGCAGACATCAGTGTCATTGTCAACTGTTGAGATAGAATTCATTGTCCTGTTGATAGCTGTCAGGGAGATTCTTTGGCATTGATCTTTATTTAGCTCACTCAATATGACATTGACAAGACCTACTTTACTTCTTATTGACAATCAAGGTGCCCTGGATCTTATCAAGTCTGAACAAATCATCTAAATAAATCAACAATTGCACAAAACACATTGACATCAAATTCAGACATGTTTGTGATCAAGAGGATCAAGAGACAATCTCAAGTCAATATGTGACTACATAAGAACAGATTGCAGACATAATGACAAAGCCACTTGGAGCCAAGAAATTCTTATATTTTTGAGAAATGATTGGAGTACATGCATGAGAGATCTTTGATGAGGAGAGGTATTGAATATGTTCTCTATGGACTATTATTTCATCACTTTTTTCTCTCATTATTAGTTTCTGATTGATTAGTAAGCAATGAGTATGTCTGCCAGTGCAGATTTTTCTTACACCTCAGTTCTGCACACTTCAGACTGAGGTAAATACTTTTTATGATTTTATTCTATATATTATACTGATGTAGTTAGGCTTTGTGTTCTAATAGGTTACTTACTCATCTCACTGCAATAAAAGCAGTAATGTGCACAAGTATAATAGATATCTCACCTTGGGCATCACAAGGTAAAGTAGATGACTGAGTGTTACAGCAAAATGAATTGAGCACAGGGGAAAAGAGGGAAAGATAGAAAGACTTAATTAAAATGTAACTACAATCCCATATTTATATGTAAATATCTGAAACAAATGCTCCAGCAAGTGGAGTTTC
>Ga0157361_1000718_pt1 | contig 12074 bp, 13 predicted proteins | sample AttlaeALBM2_FD_111481 | JGI IMG/M metagenome (GOLD analysis project Ga0157361, IMG submission 111481) | Fungus gardens microbial communities from leaf cutter ant in Ribeirão Preto, State of São Paulo, Brazil - Atta laevigata ALBM2 | ecosystem: Host-associated > Fungi > Mycelium > Unclassified ...
AGTAGCACCCTTGAGGTTGTCCTAAGACAAGTAAGAGTACCGATTCCTCAGAGTAAGATTTTACAGAGGGAATACAGAAAGAGAGAACTTGCCGTTCCCTTCTCTTTCTGGTCTGTATTTATCTTAACTAGGAGTTGTGACTGCGTTACAAGAGAGTAACAATACTTGTAACTAAAGGTGACTAGTTAAGTGACAGTCCAGTAACAGAAGTCATGAAGGTGACAAGTTGAGTCAGTGTCTATTAATGGGTTAGTCCGATGTTGTCCCATTTAGCACAGTCCAAGGATAGAAAGAGAAATAGTCCGAGGTTTCTCCGAAGAGTCCTGTCCATACCATGAGTCCGAATGTCCTTTGAGAGCTCTCAGACATGTGACACATTACTGCATCATCACGTCTTCGTCTAGCATTGCCAACATCTCGTCTACTAGCCACTCATTATCAGACCATAGCTGATAGTAGTCATAGTCCCACTTTATGTTCATAACATTATATCTATCAAGATTTGACTTTACGCTGAAACACGTTCCAGGAAGTAAGATAAGGAAAGCAGACAATCTGAGTAGAAGACCAGACTGGGAAGTAGGAGTGGAAAAGGATAATGAGGATGAGACAATGATAAAGCCAGAATGGCTAGTAGTAAGGAAGACAGAAAGGGTAGAGATAATAGTAGACGGGGTTGATCTACTGGAGGAGGTTAGGAAGTCAAAAGTAAAAGATGACGAAGTAGTAAAAGCAGTAGAAGAAATGAAGCAAGCAGAGGTAAAGATATTGAGAGATGAAGAGTGAAGAGAGGTAGACAGCATCATGTATAAAGAGGGAAAAGTCTATGTGCCAAAAGACGAAAGGTTGAGGGCAGAAATCATCAGACTACACCATGATATGCCGATAGGAGGGCATGGAGGTCAGTGGAAAATGGTAGAACTGGTGACCAGGAACTTTTGGTGGCTAGGAGTGACCAAAGAAGTGAAAAAATATGTGGAGGGGTGCGACGCTTGCCAGTGAAATAAAAATCGCACAGAACAGCCAGCAGGAAAATTAATGCCAAATTCTATTCTGGAGAGACCCTGGACTCATATATCAGCAGACTTTATCACTAAGCTGCCACTAGCACAGGGATATGATAGTATTCTAGTAGTGGTGGATCAACTAACTAAAATGGTTCACTTTATACCAACTACAGAGAAAACATTGGTGGAAGGTCTAGCAAGGCTGTTTAGGGATAACGTGTAGAAACTGCATGGACTGCCTGAGAGCATCATATCAGACAGAGGACCGCAGTTCTTGGCAGGATTAATGAGGGAGCTAAACGAGATGTTGGGGATTAAGAGTAAATTGTTGACAGCGTTCCATTTGCAAACAGATGGGCAAACTGAGAGAGTAAACCAAGAATTAGAACAATACCTCAGGATGTTTATCGACCACAGATAGGAGCAATGGCCTGAATGGTTAGGAACAGCAGAGTTTGCATATAACAATAAAGCGTACTCAAGTACTAGGACGTTGCTTTTAAGGCAAATTATGACCAAGATCCCAGGATGGGGTTCAAGGGAAGGAAGAAAGGAAAATACATGGAAGCAAAAAAGTTCGTAAAGAAAATGAAGGAGATACAAGAGGAGGCAAAAGCAGCACTAAAGAAAGCACAGGAAGATATGAGGAAGTATGCCGACAGGAAGAGATTGGACATAGACAAATATAAAGTAGGAGACTTGGTCATGCTCAGTACTAAGGATCTGAAATATCAGATGGTTGGAAGGAGGACGGAGAAGTTGACAGAAAGATTTGTTGGCTCTTACAAGATTAAGAAGATCGTATTATCAAACACAGTAGAATTGAAACTACCTAGTACAGTAAAAATACACCTGGTAGTAAATGTTAGTAGAATATGAAGATATGTAGGGCAAGTAGAGGGGCAAAGAAAGGAGCAACCGCTCCCAGTAATAATCAAGGGAGAAGAGGAGTGGGAGGTAGAAAGAATCCTGAATAAGCAACGAGTAAGAGGAAAGGATAAATACTTAGTACGCTGGAAAGGATTTACAGTGGAGTCCAATATTTGGGAAGGTAGAGAGAATTTAAAGAATGCAAAAGAAGTGATCAAAGAATTCGAGAAAGAATATCGGCGAGATATGGAAGATGTCACATGGCAAGAATGTGAGAAAACGATGTTCAAGCGTGGAGAATTACCAGGGAAGTTTACAGCGAAGATGTTATATGGGTGGTCAGATAAAAGATACAACCAAGAATACTAGGGTAGGTTGGAGAGAAATTGGAGACAATGGAAGGGCAAGAGACCCGCAAGGAGAGAGACAATGAAGACAATCCCAGAAGAGGAAGAAATCAAGGAAGAAAAATCGGGAGTTAGAGAATGGACAGAAGAAGACAACGATGAGATGGGCAACATGGCTGACCCATATTACGAGTTGTAAGAAAATTCCTTGGGACGAGGAAACTTAAGAGGGGAGTGGTGTCATGACTTGGCAAAATGGCTAAGTCATTATTTAATATTTCTTTTCTTTTCTTTTAATTTGTAATAACGGACGTGCGAGAGCAAGTTGACTCATAGGGAAGCACAGGATAAAAGGACAGGGTTAGGGTTACTCTGCTTGTATAAATAGTGTACAGAATCTAACAGGAACTCTATCAAGTTCTCTTTGTCAAATGCTGAACAAAGAGACAGTTAGCTTAATTCTGGTCATCAGACTTTAGCTGCTGACAAAGTATGGATGAATATTGGAGTAAAAAAGCTGGATACACATGAAGGCGTAACTGTAAAAGCACTCTTGGACAGTTGTTAGGGTAACCACTCAAAGGCAATCACTCCTTAAGCTGGGTAAGAGTTCTGGAAGCTAAGTTGAGATTCAAGTAAAGTATATCTACGACAACTTGCTAGTATATATACTTCTACACTAGACAATCACACACTTTATCACATGGGTGCATGGATCAGTAATCACAATGTCCTAATAATAGAATAGAAGGTGTTGCACCGTATGACACAGACAGAGAGAAGACAGGAACGATGGGAATATGTACACATACTATTACTGGGCCACTAATAGAACAGACCCTCAATACTGACTAAGCACCACCCTAGATGTCCCCTTATAACAGTGGTGCCACAGGAATGTTTATGGATAAAAGGATGGCAGCTAGGCATGGGTTCAAGTTGCAAAAATTAGAGAGACTGATAGCAGTCAGAAATATGGATGGGACAAATAACAGTAGAGGAGTAATCACTCACCAAGTAAAAGCAAACATCTATTACAAAGGTCATGTAAAAAGAATAAGGATGGATGTATGCAACCTGGGAAAGATGGAAATAATCTTGGAAATGCCATGATTGGCAGCACACAACCCAGAGATAAATTGGAAGACAGGAGAGGTCAAAATGAAAAGATGTCCATTCCTGTGTGGTAGAGTAAAAATGAAAGAGGATGTCAGGAAAGCTAACTCCAAGCCAGAATTAAGCCAACTGCTCTTTATTAGCATTAGACAAAGAGAACTTGTTAGAGTCCTCATTGTATTGGGTTAATCTACTTATACTAATTCTAGTTGGTCTGTGTATTCTTTACTCGTGCTCCCAGCTAAACTCTTGTGACATCATATGCTGTGACATGTGCTGTGACATGTGTGACTTTTGATATCACTTCCTGTCACATAGTGTGACATGACTTTCCCATGCTATTTGTAGAAAAATAAATGAAAGGAAATGAAAAGGAAAATAGAAAATGTCTTGATAAGGTGATTCATGACAGAAGAAGAAAGGAGAAAGAAGGAAAAGAGAGTAGCAATCCTAGAAGAAAAGAAAATTATTAGGTAGGCAATAGACAATAAAGAGGACTGGGGCAGAGAGGAAGAAATTAAGGAAGATCATAGAAAGATTGAAGAGATGGTCCCAAAGAAGTTTTTAAAGTAGAAGAAAGTATTTGGGAAAGTAGAGTTAGAAAGAATACCAATGAGAAAGGTTTGGGATCATACTATAGATCTCAAGGAGATGTTCAAACTGCATGTCAAGTACAGAGCGAAGTGGGACAGAATGGCCCAGAGTGGAGTGGAATTACTCTGGAATAGATGGGATTTGACAACAAAATAGGAACAACCTTGGCCTCAGCTCATGCGCTGTGTCTCAATCTGCTGTCATGTGTATGGTTGTGTATTTCAGAAGGACTGAATTGTTGTTAGGAGTTTCGGAAAGAAGTGGTATAGATTGATAGGAGTGAGGATAGGACAAGAAGAAGACGTAAATGACTTTAATCTACAAACTAAGGAACTAGGATGTAACTACTGGAGTACTTATACTAAGTCCAGAATAGGAGGAGTACAAGTAATTAGTCTACATTGTGATCTTATAGGAGTAGACAACAGGAGTTTAGGAGCAAAAAATTAGTAATAATATAAAATAAAAAGGAAATTATATTATTAAATGGGTATTTTCCATTATATGACACTGCAAAAGGGAAAAATCTATCCTCTATCCAAAAATGAGAGGGAAGAAGTCCAGAATTTTGTGGAAAACCAATTGAGAAAGGGGTATATCAGACCATCGAAATCCCCTCAAACATTGCTAGTTTTCTTTGTGGGCAAGAAGGATAGAAGTAAGCAGATGGTAATGGACTACCATAACCTAAATGACCAGATGGTGAAAAACAATTACCTACTACCCTTAATTACAGAGTTAATTGACAACATGGGTAGCAAAAAGGTATTCACTAAAATGGATCTAAGGTAGGGGTTCAACAATGTAAGAATAAAAGAGGGAGATGAGTAAAAGGAAGCATTTACAACACACATAGATTCCTTTGAGCCAACAGTAATGTTTTTTGGGATGATGAACTCACCAGCCACATTTCAGGCAATGATGAACAAAATCTTAAGGGATCTAATAAATGAAGGAAAAGTTGTAGCATTTGTAGATGATATACTGGTGGGGACAGAAATGGAAGAAGAGCATGATGAAATTGTGAAGAAAATACTAAAGAGGCTAAAGGAGAATGACTTGTATGTCAAGCCAGAAAAATGTGTATAGAAAACAAGAAAGATAGGATTCCTGGGGGTTATCATTGGACCCAATGGAATAGAAATAGAAGCAGAAAAGGTAAAGAGAGTACTCGGTTAGCCAGAACCTAAGAATATGAAAGATGTTAGAAAATTCTTAGGCTTTGCAAATTATTATAGGAGGTTTATCAAGGATTTTGCTTGAGTAGTGAGGCCAATGAATATGTTGATGAGGAAAGATGAGAAGTGGCAGTGAGGAGAAGAACAGCAGAAAGCATTTAATGAGCTAAAGCAAGTTTTCACGACAAAACCAGTATTAGCAGCACTGGACTTAGACAAGGAATTCAGAGTAGAGGCCAATGCATCAAACTATGCTACTGGAGGAGTACTATTAATGAAGTGCTCAGATGAAAAGTGGAGGCCAGTTGCTTTCATTTCCAAGTCTCTTAGTGATACAGAACAAAACTATGAAATACACGACAAGGAGATGTTAGCAGTTGTTAGATGTCTAGAAGCATAGAGGCACTTCCTGGAAGGAGCAACAGAAAAATTTGAGATCTGGACAGATCATAAGAACCTTGAATACTTTATGAAGGTGCAAAAATTAAATTGGAGACAAGCAAAATGGGCTCTGTACCTATCTAGATTTAGTTTTATGCTAAAACATATTCTGGGAAGTAAGATGGGGAAAGCAAACAGTCTGAGTAGAAGACCGGACTAGGAAGTTGGAGTAAAAAAGGACAACAAGGACAAAACATTGGTAAAACCAGAATGGTTAGAAGTGAGAAGGAATAAGGTAGTAGAAATCATAGTAGACAGAGTAGATCTACTAGAGGAAGTAAAGAAGTTGAAAGTGAAAGACAATGAGGTGATAAAAGCTGTAGAAGAGATGAAACAAGCAGGGGTAGAAATGTTAAGAGACAAAGAGTGAAGAGAGGTTGATGGCATAATGTACAAAGAGGAAAAAGTGTATGTGTCAAAAAATGATAAACTTAGGACAGAAATTATCAGGCTGTATCACGATACGCTAGTAGGAGGTCATGGGGGGCAGTGGAAGACAGTTAAATTGGTCACTTGTAATTTTTGGTGGCCAGGAGTAACCAAGGAAGTGAAGCAGTATGTGGAAGGTTACAATGCCTGCCAGCAGAATAAAAATCACACAGAACAACCAGCCAGCAAATTAATGCCCAACTCAATCCCAGAAAAACCTTGGATACATATATTGGCAGATTTTATCACTAAACTGCCTTTAGCTCAAGGATATGATTTGATCTTAGTAGTAGTTGATAGGTTAACAAAAATGATGCACTTTATATCTACTACAGAGAAAACATCGATGGAAGGACTAGCATAGTTGTTTAGAGACAATGTGTGGAAACTACATGGTCTACCTGAAAGTATTATATTAGACAGAGGACTGCAATTTGTAGCAGGGTTGATGAAAGAATTGAACAAGATGTTGGGGATCAAGAGTAAATTGTCAACAGTATTCTACCCTCAGACAGATAGACAAACAGAGAGGGTAAATCAAGAGCTAGAACAATATCTGAGAATGTTCATCAATCACAGGCAAGAGCAATGGCCAGAGTGGTTAGGAACAGCAGAGTTTGCCTATAACAACAAAGTGCACTCAAGCACTTGGACATCACCTTCTAAGACAAATTATGGACAAGATCCTAGGATAGGGTTTGAAGGAAGGAAGAAGGGAAAATATGCAGAGGCAGAGAAATTTATTGAGAAGATGAAAGAAATACAGGAGAAAGCAAAAGCGGTGCTAGGAAAAGCGCAAGAAGATATGAAGAAATACACAGATAGGAAAAGGGAAGAAGCCAATGATTATAGAGTAGGAGACTTGGTGATGTTGAGCACCAAGGACCTGAAATATCAAATGGTCAGGAGGAGGGCAGAGAAGTTGACAAAGAGATTTGTGGGCCCATATAAGATAAAGAAAATCATATTGTCAAACGCAGTAGAATTAGAACTACCTAGCACAATAAAAATACATCTGGTAGTCAATGTTAGTAGAATACATAGATATGTAGGGCAAGTAGAAGGACAGAGGAAGAAGTAACTGGCTCCAGTGATAATCAAAGGAGAAGAGGAATGGGAGGTAGAGAGAATATTGAATAAGCAATGAGTAAGGGGGAAAGACAAGTATTTAGTATAATGAAAAGGGTTTACAGCAGAGTCCAATACTTGGGAAGGAAGAGAGAATTTAAAGAATGCAAAAGAAGCAATCAAAGAATTTGAGAAGAAATATTGGCAAGATATAGAAGATGTAGCAAGACAAGAATGTGAGAAAGGAACATCTAGAAGAAGAGAGTTGCTAGGAAGATTTATGGCAAGAAAATTATTTGGGTGGTCAGATAAACAGTACAACCAAGAATATTGGGGAAGGTTGGAGAGAAATTGAAAAAGATGAAAGGGTAAATGACCAAGAAGGATGATGGAGACGATTGAAGAAGAAGAAGAAATTGAGCAAAGAAACTCAGGATTAAGGGAGTAGATAGAAGAGGATGACAATAAAATGGGCAATATGGTTGACCTGGATTACGAGTTGTAAGAAAAATCCTTGGAACAAGGAAACTTAAGAGAGGAGTGGTGTCATGACTTGGCAAAACAGCTAAATCAATATTTATATTTCTTTTCTTTTCCTTTTCTTTTCTTTTAGATTATTACTAAGGTAGAGCATGGGAAATCTCACATAACAGTCACAGAGTCACAAAGGTGTGACCAATGTCACAGAATGGTCACATCACAGAGTCACAGTCACAGTCACAACATATGACAAAGAAGTCAGCTGATGGGCATGAGGACTGTAGGAGACAAGATACATAGCTACAATAGTAATTGTATATATAGTGTAGCAAATCTAATAGAGACTATTGAGTTCTCTTTGTCAATTGCTGAACAAAGAGCAGTTGGCTTTATTCTGGCTTGGAGTTTAGCTTTCTTACAGTAATCTAGTAAGGGTGCACATAATTTTCTGATCATCTATAATAATATTGGACACCAAATAATATAGAGCAATCTAGCTCAACCAATCATGCAGGTACATCTTGTTTTCAGAGTCTGCAAATGTTGGTGGCTCTGGTACCTTGGCCTTTGAGGCAATGTTTCTCCCAGGGAGTCTTGTCAGCTCTCCCTAGAAGTGGGTAACCTCTGCCTCTAAAGTGGCAATTCTATTATATGCAGTGGTCAAGACACTGTTGTAGTAGTTGATTGTGTAAGACTCTAGCCGCAATGACTTAAGTCCACTCCAAGTCAGAGTTGACAAGGAGAACTCAATAGAGTTCCCATTTGATTTTCTATATTATATATACAACTACTATTGTGGCTATACACATCACCTCCCACAGTCCTCATGTTGCTTGTCATGTGATTACCCTGTTACATGTTTGTGACCATGACCATGACCTGTGATATCACACCTTTTTGTGACTTTGTGACTATGACATAACTCCTTTCCCATGCTTTACCTTTATAGTAGTGATTCAACTAAATAAAAGAAATAAAAATAGAAAATGAAAATAGAAAATGACTTAGCCATTTTGCCAAGTCATGACGAATTGCTCTATTGAGCACCTGATCAACATAGTTCTTGAGGGTATAAGTGGTGCCTCAATGTGCATTTTGCAGCATCAGCATCTCAACTTCATCCTAGGAGATGTTCTCAGGGTTTGTGCTGTCTCTGACAAGTGCTTTCCAGTTTTCAGTGCTGAATTCAGCAAAGGGAACAGTGATGGTAAAGTTGGTAAAGGTTGACATTTCTATTTTAAGTAGTTAATTTATGGTTCTTAAGTATGTTTTCAAGGGGGTAAAAGGAAAAAATGCCCAATTTTAGCCTCTTAATACCATTATGTTACACCTGAATACTATTCCAATCATATTATGTTTATGGAATAGTAATGTTGAGCTCTAGAAGAGCTTTACAAATTTCTAGTACTCTAGTAGCTGGTTTGGAAAAATCTACATTTTTGAGACACTTACAAGTACCTTTTAATATTCTCTACTCTTTAGCTGTAAGCTTATAACCAATCTCATCTAGCTCTATGATTATATCCTGTAGTCAATTGAACCATTTCCACAGAGAATCATACTGTGGATCCTCAGCCCAGGTCTTGTTTTCACTCATTTTAGTAAAGAATAGTGATATACAATCCAGAGTAGGTTCTAGGAGTTCTTTGTATTCCTTGATGTATAATAATTTCTTGTTTTTGCAAAAATGTAGTTGTGGGGGGCAGGATGAAAAGTAGAAGCTGTCTACTTTATGCTAGCAAGGATCTGCTTCAACGAGTTTGTTGTATAATTTAGTAGTGTCATAAACTTCATTTGGTCATATCTCCACCAATTCTTCAATGATTCCCATGCTCTTAAAACCAGCTTAAAGCCCTGAAGAAGACTTTTTGATCGATACCAGTCACGTCTCAAAGCAATCAATAATGGCTGAGATATTAGGCAAATCAACTGGTAACTGTAAGGGGATACCTCCATTCCTACCCCTGAACAACATGACAACGCTCTGGAGCTACTTTAGCCTGTTTAACTAGTAATACTTAAACACACTAGTTTAGCTCCAATCCTGTGAACCCTGACACTAAGGGATATATATAATGTAGAAGATCCCTCCAGGAGCCTCATTCTAATCTCTGAGAATTCTCCTGGAGGTGAGTTGTATCATAACCACTAACTGTAATATTAACTGAGGATTCTCCTGGAGTCTTGTGCCCTAGTCATCCTTACAGCAGATTAGGATCTTAATAACGGAGCCTTGGACTATCTCAGTGGACAGCTACCCAATAGGTCGTCCTCCCCTGCCATACCCAACCCTCCGAGAAATCCGCTCTCCAGATGTCATTGCCTCCGGATACCCCCCAAGGTGTAGCCAATACCTTGGGGTACCTGCAACACCATCTCCACAAGCTAACGGAGAGACAAAACGTCTCCGAAAATAACATCAATACCATCCTGGCAGCCTTGACCGCGCAGTTACAGCAGCTCATACAGCTAGTAGCTAACCCCCCCCTCTGCCCATATTGAACACGCCTCCTCTGCCTGTACCATCTCCTCTGGTGTCTCCATCCCCCACTCAGACTGTGAGACGAACGCGTCTCAAACTCTCCTCTCCCCCAGACTTTGGCGAAGAACGTCACAACAGTCATGCATTCTTAAACTCATGCTCCCTGTACATCCATCTAGCCCCAGAGCAGTTCCACAATGAGGAGGAGAAGATTCTCTGGGCTCTCACATTCTTCAAAAGTGGTCGTGCCACCAAGTGGTCTGAAAACATATTTCACTAGGAAGTGGACACTGGCGTTTTCCCTATCTTAACCTGGAGAGACTTTGAGCAGCAGTTCCGGGTCCACTTCTTCCCTGTTAACGCAGAAGCAGACGCAATCAATGCTCTGGAAGACATCTCCTATCACTAAGGAGGCCAGACAGTGGACAACTATCTGGACAACTTCTAGGCCCTGGTCTCCGACGCAGGTTACACAGATCCCCAGATACTAGTGGTGAAGTTCCAACGAGGTCTCAGGATAGGGATCCAGAACCAAATCACCACTATGCCATATAGACGACCAGCTAATACTGACCCTGATGCGTGGTACAGAGCAGCACGGAGGATTGACCAGGCGTGCCTCGCTAATAAGGCCTTTTAGTCTGTGTCGTATTCTACTCCCTTCACACCAACCAAAACCATCTCCGCCTGACCCCCACCTATGTCCATGGTAAGATTGCCCCCTGCTTCACCTCTTCTGGTCACTCCAAAGCCTCCGCCACCTGCTCCATCTATGGGAGTCCCTATGGACGTCGACGTGACTAGGAAAGCAAGATCTTTGTCTCTGTAAGGATATTACCAATGCGGAGACATAAACCACCTAGTCTGAGACTGCCCCCACCACATGAACGTCCGTTAACTCACCTCGGAGCAGTGGGAGGAGCTGTTTGAAGACTTGCTGACATTGAAAGATGCAGTTCCGATTGAAGAAGATTTTGCGTAGTGCAGCTGGCAATAAGTGCGCCCCAGTCGCCAGTAAATAAGTTCACTGTATTGACTATAGAGGACCCCAATACAATTGACAGTGAACTAATAGACGCACCATCCCCTGACCTTCCAGTCCCTGCTCTGCTCCGTAAACCCAAGTAGGAGAAGAGGCTGCCCAAGCTCCTCGCAATCAGCGCCTTGGACGCACGAGGAACTTCCCTCCTCCTGCCAGTAAAAATTGGAACTACAGACACAAGCGAACTCCACTCCATTAAGGCCCTCCTGGACTACAGAGCAACCAGAAGCTTCATTGACAGAGATTTTGTCTGCTCAAAAGAGATGAACACTTGGACCCTCTCGCGTAACATCCCGGTCTTTAATATTGACGGCTTCCCCAACAAGGCAGGACAGATTTCCAAGATTGTGGATGTGGTTCTCCAGTACAAGACTCACTCCAAAAGGATGCTTTTGGCTGTCTCTAGACTTGGGAAACAAAGCCTGATCCTCAGCTACGACTGGCTCAAGGATCACAACCCCAAGATTGACTGGAAAAAGAGAGAAGTTGAAATAACCCATTGTCTAGTCTGGTGTGAAGGAGGATGCGCCCTACGGAAGGAACAAACCTGCCAGAAAAGAACTGAACTCCGAGCCCTCTGATCGTGTCAAAACAGACCTATGCCCCTACTCCAGGAAGAGCTAGAGCTTGAAGAGATACCTCCGCAAACATATGGCCCTGACTGGGAGCCTGGAGACCAACTCTTCCTTACACGCCTCCTTCTGGAGCTCACTCTGACCGACCTCCAAGCTATGGCTACGACCTTCCAGCATCTCGCAGAGGAAGCCAGACATAGCAAAGAGACACAGGCTGCTACCACTCCATTGCCTGCCTACATTGTAGAGTTCCAATCTGTGTTTGTGTCACAAACTTCATTCGGCCATATCTTCACCAATTCTTCGACGATTCCCACGGTCTTCACGTCTCGAAGCGATCAGTATTGGCCGAGATATTAGGCAAATCAACTGGTAACCACCATGGTACCGTTTATTAAATCGCCAATATCTCGGAAACCGCCACGATCTAAGCTTCGGTTTTAGG
>Ga0157361_1000721_pt1 | contig 12052 bp, 13 predicted proteins | sample AttlaeALBM2_FD_111481 | JGI IMG/M metagenome (GOLD analysis project Ga0157361, IMG submission 111481) | Fungus gardens microbial communities from leaf cutter ant in Ribeirão Preto, State of São Paulo, Brazil - Atta laevigata ALBM2 | ecosystem: Host-associated > Fungi > Mycelium > Unclassified ...
AATGATAACCTAACCATATGGAGGCTGTCCTTTGTTCTAAGAAAAGGACAGATGACTATCTATGAGTAATTAATAAAGTCCATGTGCAAACATTGAGGTCTTCATATCTCCACTAATATTAATTGCCTTGAGGTTGTTCTAGGCTCATTCTTCTGAGCATTATAAAGAAGGCTTCTGCTGAGCCTAGAACCAAAGCATTGATCACAGCAGTTTCCGAGATATTAGCAATTTAATAAACAGTAACATAGTGGTTACCAGTTGATCTGTTTAATATCTCAACCATTATTGATTGCCTCGAGATGTGACTGGTATCGATCAAAAGGTCTTCTTAAGGGCTTTAATCTGGCTTTGAGACCGTGGGAATCGTTGAAGAATTGGTGGAGATATGACTGAGTGAAGTTTGTGACACACACTTACCATGCTTTAAATGAGTTATGTAAGGCATCCATTAACAGGAAAACTTTAGAAGAACTTTAGAAGGTATGTCATGCTTAGTTGATCAACTTTCAGTATGTGAGAGACAATTCTGCAAACTAAAACAAAATATTAATTCATTGATGCATAGGTGTCACAGCAAAATAAATTGAACATAGGGGAAAAGAGGGAAAGACAGAAAGACTTAATTAAAATGTAACTACAATCCCATATTTATATGTAAATATCTGAAACAAATGCTCCAGCAAATGGAGTTTCCAAGACAACTCGATATCATTCCTGTCATAACTTGGCAAAACAGCTAAGTCATTATTTATTTTTCTTTTTCTTTTCTTTTCTTTTCTTATTAGACTTACAACTACAAGATGGAGCATGGGAAAGTATCACGTGGCTTTGTCACAATGTCACAATGGTGTGATGAATGGTCACAGATGTCATGTCACAGTCACAGTATGTCACATGACTAGAGTAGCATGAGGACCATGGGAGAGTAAGTGTATAGTCACAGTAGTAAAATGTATAAGTAGTAGAGAATTAAATGAGAACTCCATCGAGTTCTCTTTGTCAAACTCTGAACAAAGAGACAGTTGGCTTAATTCCAGTCATCGGACTTTAGATGCTGACACTAGAACTCGATTTCACATCCAGAGCACTGTCTGCCTTGGACCTTGCTCAATTTTATTCTCATTTCACATTAATCCTTGGTCGCTAATCATCATGATCAGTAACCACCTCCATACATAGCTGGGCCCTTGGCTTAAGAGGACTTCACTGTCAGTTAGGAACAGTGGGTAGAGGAGTGATACCATACTTGGGTATCATTTCTAAGACCTAACCTTACAAACAAGCAGTGTCTAGTAGTCTACTTGTACCTTTTCTAAGTATAAACCTTGTGCTATGATCCTATTGTGGGTTGGTACATGCAAAGGATTGACAGTTACCACTAGTGGACCATCTAGATTAGGGATCTCCCCTGTGGAGTGATAGCCAAAGTACTATTAGGGCAGTAGTCAGTAAGGCAGTAGGTGTCTGGTTGGGTAAAGATCTTGCACCCCAACAGATGTAACTTTAGTAAGATCAATCATTATATCCGTACCCATCTTGAGATGTCATCATTATGTCTCAAGAATAATACCAATCCCTGATAAGTAACTTGCTCAAAGAAAAGCACGCCCTTGCTAAAGTAAGGGCAGAAATTGAGGAAAGAAGTGGAAAGTTATGTTAACGATGCAAAGGGTTTGGGTACCTGGCCCGAAATTGCAGAAACAAAAATGAGGAAGGAAAAGGGGCGACGATGCCCCAAAATAAATTTGAAATCTTGAGTAGCAAAGTAATGCAGTGTGGAGTGGAAGAGAGAATGATAAGGAATATAAGAACAGTAGGGGTAAAGTATTTTAAGTGTAGAAAGGAAGGGCAGAAGTATAGGTGGTGTCCATTATGGAAGAAGATCAAAAGGGTGGCGCACCCTGCAAAGGGAAAAGTATACCAAGGAGACAAGAGAAAGCCAGTATGCCTCAAAAGAGAAAAAGTGCAGGAAAAGAAGCTAAGGAGAGGGGAAGAGGAAGAAGCAGTGTGCCCTACAAAGAAAAAGGCATAGCAAGAGGAGTGGAAAAGGAGTTCATTTATGGAAGACGTTAAGGAAGAGAGCTAAGTAGTACTATGGACCAACAGTACCACAAGATGTGGAATTGTGGGAGTTGGGATGGCGTGGTCAAGGGGCCATTGTTATGTATTTAAAGTGCCCAAGATATGGCAAAGGAGAATGTTACATGGAAGATGATCAGGGACAAGGAGTAGTTCTCTATTGGAAAAGAGAGAAGATGAGTTGGTGTGGATGCAAAGGAGAAAAGGAGCACACGAGCAAGAAACTCAAGAGGCATAACAAAGAAGGAGAAAATAGCATAGCCCAGAGAGACAAAGGCGCAGCAAAGCAGCACATGGTTAGGAGAACTGGAAAGCACAGCAAGAGAGGGGGGTAGTTGATAGGAGGTCAGGAGAACCTTCAAAATGTTGAGAGAAGTATGGTTAAATATTGGAGTGGAGAAGATAAATATGCATGAAGGCGTAATGATAAAAGCACTCTTAGACAGTGGCGCAACAGGGATGTTTATGAATAGGCAGATGGTAGCTAGACATGGGTTTAAGCTGTAGAAGCTAGATAGGCCAATAGCCATTAGAAATGTAGACAGCACAAACAATAGTGGAGGGGCCATTATGCACCAAGTAGAGTGCAACATGTTCTATAAAGGCCATGTAAAAAGAATGAGGATGAACATATGTGACCTGGGGAAGACAGAGGTGATATTGGGCATGCCATAGTTAGCAGCCCATAACCCAGAAATAAACTGGGAGACAGGAGAAGTTAAAATGACGAGATGCCTACCCTTGTGTGGTGGGAGAAGTCAGAAGAAGGAAAAGGTCAAAAGGATAGCAACAGAGGAAGAAGAGAAAATCATCTGTTGGGCGATAGACGACAAAGAAGACTAGAGAAGAGAGGAAGAGATAGAAGAGGACCACAGGAAAATCAAGGAGATGGTCCCAAAGAAATTCTTGAAGTGGAGAAAAGTGTTTGGGAAGGTAGAGTCAGAAAGAATGCCGACAAGAAAAGTTTGGGATCATGCCATAGATCTCAAGGAGATATTTAAACTGTGAAAGGGAAGGATTTATCCTTTATCCAAAAATGAAAGGAAAGAAGTCCAAAATTTTGTGGAAGACCAGTTGAGGAAAGGGTATATCAGACAATCAAAATCCCCTCAAACGTCGCCAGTGTTTTTTGTAGGCAATAAGGATGGTAGTAAGAGGATGGTGATAGACTATTGCAACTTAAATGATCAAACAATAAAGAACAACTACCCACTCCCATTAATTACAGAATTAATTGACAATATGGGGAGTAAGAAAGTGTTCACAAAGATAGATCTCAGGTGGGGGTTCAACAACATCAGGATAAAAGAGGGGGATGAGTAGAAAGGAGCATTCACAATGTACATCAGTTCCTTTGAACCAACTATTATGTTTTTCAGGATGACAAATTCGCCAGCAACCTTTCAAGCAATGATAAATGAAATCCTGAGGGATCTAATAAACAAAGGAAAAGTAGCAGCATTTGTGGATGATGTGTTAGTAGGAACAGAGACGGAGGAGGAACATAATGAAATAGTGGAGAAAATACTGAAGAGGTTAGAGAAGAACAACTTGTATATCAAGCCGGAAAAATGTGTGTGGAAGGCAAGAAAGATAGGATTCTTAGGGATCATCATAGAACCTAATGGAATAGAAATGGAAGTGGAGAAAGTAGACAGAGTACTTAGTTGGCCATAACCAAAAAATGTGAAAGATGTCAGAAAGTTTTTGGGCCTTGCAAATTATTACAGGAGGTTCATTAAAGACTTCACTCGAGCAGCAAGACCAATTCACATACTTACGCAGAAGGATGAGAAATAGCAGTGGGAGGAGGCACAGCAAAAGGCATTCGACAAGTTGAAATGGATCTTTACAACAAAACTAGTATTAGCAGCACCTGACTTAGACAAAAAATTTTGGGTAGAGGCTGATGCTGTTACGCCATACAAACGTTTAGGCAAAATAAGTGACATTTTACATCTTAATAATGAGAATAACCAGCTCGAGAGATGAGCTCGGCCCCCCAAAGATGTTCCTTTAGACATCCAGTCATGGACTTGAGCATCTAGCTTGAGTAGCAGAGTAATGGCTGTGACCACTGCTACATATGCCTCATGGAGATTATCCAGAGAATTTCATAACAGATTTATAACAGAACTCCCCTCTAGAGTGCTCTCGAGAGTGGAAAGGACCTTAGAAGAATGTTTTCTATAAGGATGATATCATATCTTGGTGGCAGTGACTTATTTATAATATCTAGGTTACCATCAGAGCAGGGCCATCATTGCTGATGGCTAATTATAGCAAGAACTAGCAAGACGAGTCCTCTTGAGGACTGCATCGCAAACTTAACAGAAGAAGACTGAGGCTCGAAGATGTGATGAGGTATAGAGAAGTAGTAGAAGGACTAGAGAGGTTAGGAAGAGAGGTTAGATAGAGAGATAAAAGAAGAGTTGTTTGATGAAGGCAATGTGCTCGAGAGCAAGATGACTCAAGATTGCCACCTCTCTCTATAGCCTAGCAAAAGGCTCAAGAGCCACCCATTGTTTAGAGAAGAACCCCCGGAATAGGATTAGAGGAGTGGAGAGTGGTAGCCAAGTGATCGGAAAAAGTGCTGTCTCATCATTTTACTCTTACTATCTTTGGGAAGTTGAGATTTTTCTTTGTTTCTTTTTTTTTGTATCATTGCTTTGTAATCCTAATAAAATACTCTAGGGCACAGAGAGAAAAAAGACTTTCTCCCCCTATCATCTCTTCCTCTGTTGCTCTAGAGCTGAAAGGCTATCTGAGTGATTTGAGATTTTCTTTTGTGTTTGCTTTATGAAAACTCTATAAAACTTCCCTCGAAGGGAGACTCAAGCTCAACAGACTTGGGCATTCGCTTACGCTAGGAGCTAACCACTCGCTATAGGTCATTGGAGTCAGCTTCCAGTTGTATGGTCAGCTGAAGAAGAGCCCACACGACGGCACAGAAGTTCTAGGTAGTACTGCTGTATCGATGGCGAGCCAGGCTACTAGACTAGGTAAGGGCAGTAGTATCACGGCGTGAGATGAATGCATGCCTTAGGGATCCTATTATAGTGAGGGTTCTCTCGAGTGGATACTAAAAACAGTTCTTTTCTTCTTAGGTTTCTATTTAATATGTTTTGGTTATTCTTTGGACTTTTACCTTCAGTAAACTCTCTATTGTTTGATTTATCTTCCCAGTGCCTACTTGTTTAGTGCACAATTGTGAAGCAGTTTGGAGATATCGCCTCTCTGACCTTGCTTTCACCTTTGTTTCGTGACCAAACCTTTTGATCCCCATCAACGCCTCAAATTACGCTATGGGAGGAGTACTATTAATGAAGTGCTCAGACAAAAAATGGAGACCAGTCACTTTCATTTCAAAATCTCTAAGTGATACAGAGCAGAACTATGAGATTCACGATAAAGAGATGTTAGCAGTAGTCAGATGTCTAGAGGCATGGAGGCATTTCCTGGAAGAAACAGTAGAGAAATTCGAGATTTGGACAGATCACAAAAGCTAAATAAGAGACAAGCAAGATGAGCCTTGTACCTATCTAGATTTAATTTTACACTAAAACATGTTCCTGGGAGTAAAATGGGGAAAGCAAACAGCTTGAGCAGAAGGCCAGACTGGGAGATCGGAGTGGAAAAGGACAATGAGAATGAGACATTGGTGAAACCGGAGTGGTTGGAAGTGAGGAAGACAGAAGCAGTAGAGATCATAGTAGATGGGGTAGATCTACAAGAGGAAGTTAGAAAGTCAAAGGTAAAGAATGACGAAGTAGTGAAGGTGATAGAAGAAATGAAGCGAGCAGGAGTAAAGATGCTAAGAGATGAAGAGTGGAGAGAGATAGACAGCATCATATATAAAGAGAGAAAAGTCTATGTGCCAAAAGATGAGAAATTAAGGGCAGAGATAATTAGACTACATTATGATATGCTAATAGGAGGGCACAGGGGACAGTGGAAAATGGTAGAACTGGTGACCAGGAGTGACCAAGGAGGTAAAGAGATATGTGGAAGAATACGATGCTTGCCAGTGAAACAAAAACTGCACAGAACAGCCAGCAGGAAAATTGATGCCAAACTCAATCCCAGAAAGACCTTGGATGCATATATCAGCAGACTTTATCACCAAGTTGCCTCTAGTGCAGGGATATGACAGTATTCTAGTAGTAGTAGATCAGCTAACTAAAATGGTCCACTTCATACCAACTACAGAGAAAACATCAGTAGAAGGATTAGCGAGGTTGTTCAGAGATAACATGTGGAAGTTACATGGTCTACCTGAGAGCATTATATCAGATAGAGGACCACAATTTGCAGCAGGATTAATGAGGGAATTGAATGAGATGTTGGGAATTAAGAGTAAATTGTCAATGGCGTTCCACCCCCAAACAGATGGACAAATAGAGAGGGTTAACCAAGAGCTGGAACAATACTTAAGAATGTTCATCAATCACAGGCAAGAGCAGTGGCCAGAGTGGTTAGGAACAGCAGAGTTTGTATATAACAATAAAGCACACTCAAGTACCAGAACATCGCCTTTTAAGGCAAATTACAGACAAGATCTCAGAATGGGGTTTGAGATGAGAAAGAAAGGGAAATATGCAGGAGCAGAAAAGTTCATTGAGAAAATGAAAGAAATATAGGAGGAAGCAAAGGCAGTGCTGGGGAAGGCACAAGCAGATATGAAGAAATATGCCGACAAGAAGAGATCAGACATAGAGAAGTATAAAGTAGGGGACTTGGTCATGCTTAGCACTAAGGACCTGAAATATCAGATGATTGGGAGAAAAACAGAAAAGTTGACAGAGAGGTTTGTAGGCCCATATAAAGTTAAGAAAATTGTATCATTGAATGTGGTAGAATTAGAACTACCTAGCATAGTAAAAATACACCTAGTAGTAAACATTAGTAGAATACATAGATATGTAGGGCAAGTAGAAGGACAGAAGAAGGAGCAACCAGCCCCAGTAATAATCAAAGGGGAAAAAGAATGGGAAGTGGAGAGAATCCTAAATAAGTAATGAGTAAGAGGGAAGAATAAGTACCTAGTATACTGGAAAGAATTTATGGCAGAGTCCAATACTTGGGAAGGAAGGGAAAATTTAGAGAATGCAAAAGAAGCAATTGAAGAATTTGAGAGGGAATATCAGCGATGATGGGGATCAAAGGGAATTGATCACAGTACAAAAGTAATAACAAATGGGAATGTAAAAGATCCCCTAGATATTTCACAATTGTGTGCTAGCAAGTAGGCACTGGGAAGATGATCAAATATAAAAGAGAGCTTAGGAATAGGAGAAATAATAGGGTACAATTCAAAAGACCAAAAGAAGTGATAATAATATATTTAAGGATCTGCTTGAGGTAAATCTTACCGTAATAGAATCTCTAAGACGTGCATTTGTCTTGCGTTGTGATACTACTGCCCTTGCCTAGTCTAGTAGCCTAGCTCACTGTTAATACAGCAGAACTACCTAGAACTCCTATGCCATCATATGGGCTCTTCTTCAGCTGACTGTACAACTGAAAGCCGACTTCAATGACATATAGCAAGCTATTAACTCCTAGCACAAGCGAATGTCCAAGTCTGTTGGGGCTCGAATTCCCATCGAGGGAGAGTTTTGGTGGGTTTTAGAAAGTAAAGTAGAACACTTAGAGAAAACTAGAAACTTAGTCACTCAAAATAGCCATTAAGCCCTAGAGCAACAGAGAGGGATAAGAGTAGGGGTCTGATGCTTGAGTCCTCCTCTGTGCCCTAGAGTATTTTATTATGATTACAAAGCAAAGAAACAACAAAGCAAGTGAGACAAAAAAAACCTCTGAATTCCCAAACATAGTAAGACCACAATGATGAGACAGCACCCTTGCCCGAACACAGCTAATTGCTCTCTGCTCCTCTAGTCCTACTCTTTGAAACTCATCCTCGCATGATAGTTGAACCTTGAGCCTCTTAAAGGGCCATAGGCAAAGATAGCGATCTTGAGCCGTCTTGCTCTCGAACGTGTTTCCTTTATCTAGCCTTCTTACTGCTTCTCTCCTCAGCTTCCCTGTTCTTCTCTTTACCTCTCCTATATACTCTCACTTCTTTGACTTCCGGCTTCCTTCTACTGCCATTGCAAGGCGACTTTGCAATGGTTCGGCTCTCTTGATCTTGCTATAATTAGCCATCAACAATGATGGCCCAGGTCTGATCGTAACTCTTCTTTAAATAGTACCATCGGCAGCTGCGATATGATGTCACTCAGGTAGTAGTATTTCCACTAAGTTTACTTCCATCCTCGAGAGCACTTCTAGAAGAGAGAACTATTGGTAATCTGATACGGGGCACCTGGGCAAGCATCTATGAGGTATGTGTAGTGGTGGTCACAGCCACTACTCTACCACTCAAGTGAGAGGCTCGAGTTCACAACTAGGCATCTAGGGAACACTTTTAGGAGACCGAACTCTTCTCTCGAGCTGGTAATTCTGGTTGTTACTGTGAAGAATGTCACTTATGTTGCCTAAATTGTTATATGGTGTGACAGCGAGATATGGAAGATGTAGCAAGACAAGAATGTAAGGAAGGAACATTTCAAAGAGGAGAGCTGCTAGGGAGACTTATGGCAAAGAAATTATTTGGGTAGTCGGATAAACAGTATGACCAAGAATATTGGGATAGATTAGAAAGAAATTGGAGATGATGGAAGGACAAGAGACCAGTAAGAAGAGGGATGATGAAGATGATCCTAGAAGAGAAAGAAACTGAGAAAGAAAAATCAGAAGTTCGAGAATGGACAGAGGAAGATGAAGACGAAATGGGCAACATGGTAGACCCACACTACAAGTTGTAGAAAAATTCCTCAGGACAAGGAAACTTAAGAGGGGGGTGGTATCATAACTTGGCAAAACGGCTAAGTTATTATTTATATTTCTTTTTCTTTTCTTTTTTTTTCTTTTCTTATTGGACTTATAATTACAAGATGGAGCACGGGAAAGTATCATGTGGCTTTGTCACAATGTCACAATGGTCACAGATGTCACATCACAGTCATAGTATGTCACATGACTAGAGTAGCATGAGGACCATGGGAGAGTAAGCGCATAGCCACAGTAGTAAAATGTATAAGTAGTAGAGAATTAAGTGAGAACTCCATTGAGTTTTCTTTGTCAAACTCTGAACAAAGAGACAGTTGGCTTAATTCCAGTTATCAAACTTTAGACACTGACAATTCCATAACAAGGATGTCATTTTGCAACAATAGGTATCAACAATCCATGCCCCTGTGGGCTCTCAGTATGTAAGACCTGGAGATTGTTTCAGAGTGACTAGCAAGTATGGCATAGTAGTAAAGATACTAGCTAACTCACCTATGAGTTGTACAAGAGAAGCAATAATAGAATAGAGGTGAAAGTGATCTATTTATACTATGAGATGCATTCCTTATATACTAGTCTAATAATATATAACATTAATGGAGATTATCCATTAATGGGTCATTGCTATTTTAACACTCCCCCTCACTGAGTGCATGAGTGAAATGTATGTAAGTGTAAATAATCACACATATTGCAGTATTCTAATAAAAAGTCAGTCCAAGTTGGCTCCTAAATTTTGAGAATTTCATCTGAGGGAGATTCTTTGTAAACATACTAGCTGGGTCCTGACTTTCTTCTATGCAGAATAGTTTTATTTTCCTTTGAGTTATAAAATCTTGAACAGCATAAAAGTAGACATCAATATGTTTGTTTCATGATTTGGTTATTGGGTGACTTGCCATGAAAACAGAGCCTTGATTGTCTCTGCTTATGGGAATAGACCCAAAAGTATAGCCAGTCTTAAGTAGTATTGAGCAGTGTTATGCTACAAGCAAATTTGCCACAGAAAGTAGCATTTAATACACTTTATACCAACAAATTCCTAATTGTAATTTGCTCTGGAACCCATTATAAGTCCTTAGAATATACCAAAAAGGTTATATAAAACAATAAGCAAATAGAAATGGACCTAAAACTCATGAAGAGACCTCAGAAGGCAAGCAAGATGAGCTGGCATTGGTTTATAGACAGAGTTATTAGATGACGACATTTTAGATTCACTTTATACTGGATATATCCTAAGAAAAATGAAAGGCTTGAGCTCTAGAGCCAATAGTATGCCAGGGACAGACTTAGATGAATATACCTCTGATTGCAAATAAGCATTGATAGTATCAGATCAGACATATTTAGATAAATAACATCTAGGACATAACTTATATTGAATAGTGGTTAGAGCTTACTAACACTTGACAGGTAACTAAGGAGTTCTAAATCACAGGCCAATAACAGAGAAAACAATAACAAAGAATGAAGAAGATTCTGGAAGAAAACAGTGGTAGAGATGTATCATTGATGGGAAAGATCTAGGAGAGGGATACATAAGCCATAGAACTTTGGGAGAACTTAGAGTAAGAAGAAGTTGAGAGAATTCTAAAAGTAGTAATAGTTTCCTTTTTATCTTTTATTCTTTGAGTTTTAGACATTTATAATAACTTTAATAGAGTATCCAGAGAGCAGGGAGAAAGAAGAGAACCTCTTGACACTTATCTCCATCATTACTGCCTCTGGAATCGTGAAATGCAAAACTATTGAGTGTAAGAGTTTGAAGTTAGTAGGATGTTTTGAAAAGAACACAGAATATACCCAGAACTTGATCTAGAGAGAAATAGCAGATACAACTCAGGTAGGCTTCAGAAAGGATAACAGGCTAGAAAAGCTTAGCTAGGTGTATACTTGGATTATATCACACCCATAAGGTTCAGTATTAGGGATACAGATAAGGGGGCTATCACAAAAGGTTACTTACTTATTTGTGATTGCTGATTTAGAACTTGAAAAATTCAAAAATGCAAAGTTTAGACAGTGACAAAAGAAGTTGTTAAGTCTAAGGTCTAATCCTCAGACAAGAAGTTCTTATATACAGAAAAGTAATAGTCTATGTACTAGAACAGATTATTACATGCTACTACCTATTGTTCTATATATGGTAGTGCCTTTATGCTTAATATAGTGATAACTTAACCTTATGGAAGCTGTCCTTTGTTCTAAGAAAAGGACAGATAACTATCTATAGGTAATTAATAAAGTCTATGTACAAACATTGAGGCCTTCATATCTCTACTAATATTAATTGCCTTGAGGTTGTTCTAGGCTCATTCTGAGTGTTATGAAGAAGGCTTCTGCTGAGCCTAGAACCAAAGCATCGATCATGGCAGTTTCTGAGATATTAGCAATTTAATAAACAGTAACATAGTAGTTACCTGTTGATCTGCTTAATATCTTGGCCATTATTGATTGTCTCAAAACATAACTAGCATTGATTAAAAGGTCTTCTTGAGGGCTTTCCATAGCCTTTGATACTATGAGAATTGTCAAAGAATTGATAGAGATATGGCCAAATGAAGTTTATAACAGATTAGTTAAAGAAGTACTGAAAAGACTTCAATTTAATGACCTTTATGCTAAAGCAGAGAAATGTTTCTTTGAGCAAAGTAGCATCAAATATTTAGGTATAATAATATCAGAAAATAAAGTACAGATGGATGAAGAGAAACTTTTAGGAGTTCTAGAGTAGCTAATGTCACAAACTTCATTCGGTCATATCTCCACCAATTCTTTGACGATTTCTACAGTCTTAAAACCAGCTTAAAGCCCTTAAGAAGACCTTTTGATCGATACTAGTCACATCTCGAGGCAATCAATAATGGTCGAGATATTAAACAGATCAACTGGTAACCACTATGTTACTGTTTATTAAATTGCTAATATCTCGGAAACTGCTGTGATCAATGCTTTGGTTCTAGGCTCAGCAGAAGCCTTCTTCATAATGCTCAGAAGAATGAGCCTAGAACAACCTCAAGGCAATTAATATTAGTGGAGATATGAAGGCCTCAATGTTTGCACATGGACTTTATTAATTACTCATAGATAGTCATCTGTCCTTTTCTTAGAACAAAGG
>Ga0157361_1000722_pt1 | contig 12048 bp, 9 predicted proteins | sample AttlaeALBM2_FD_111481 | JGI IMG/M metagenome (GOLD analysis project Ga0157361, IMG submission 111481) | Fungus gardens microbial communities from leaf cutter ant in Ribeirão Preto, State of São Paulo, Brazil - Atta laevigata ALBM2 | ecosystem: Host-associated > Fungi > Mycelium > Unclassified ...
GAAGAACACAGAATATACCCAGAACTCGATCTAGGGAGAAGATGCAGACGCAACTCGGGCAGGCTTCGGAGAGGACAGCAGGCTGGGAAAGCTTGGCTAGGTGCACACTTGGACTGCATCACATCTGTAAGGTTCGGTGTTGGGGGTGCAGACAAGGGAGCAACTGAGTGTGGAGGGTCCATGAGTGATCAACTAACTGTATTTTCCAGAGGAGCTTTTGTCATGGTGTGTAAAGGTTGACACCTTAGGGAGGCTATGCGACGACAATCTAGAGAGATCTGACATTCACTTCACAACCACCAACATATATTCTATTGGAGCTGCGTATAATTTCTACTTTCTAATTATTTATAAACCTTCAATTTGATTATCTCCCCTCGGACCTTTAGCACACAATTGGGAGCTAGCACAGCATGGTTTTGTTTGTCCCAGTGTGCAATTCCCCTTTGCACCCTTTCACCGGTTTGCCAATTGACCTCGGAGTTGTGGTCTTTGAGCCAAGTGTAGCCTAGGATCATGCTTTGCCTCCCGAGACTGGAGACAGCAAGGAGTGTCCTTTCTGAGTGAGTCTTGTAACGGAGTACTACATCTACCACTTCGGAGATCTGCCCTGCTTCATTGGGGGAGCCGTCTACATTGTACACAGGTATAGGGCGAGAGATGCTCTGGGTGGTGATACCTTTTGTACGGACAAAATCCTTATCTATGAAGCTGCCCGTAGCTCCGGAGTCCAAAAGTGCCTTGACGGAGTGCACCTCGCTGGTGTCGGTAGTACTGATCTCAATAGGGAGGATGATTGATGTTCCGCGGGCATCGAGAGCATTGGCGGAGAATTGTTTGGGGAGTCTCTTCTCCCACTTGGGTCTCCGAGGCGGGGCTTTCCTGTCTGGAGCGGAAGGGGGGAGTGCATCTGTAGGTTCACAGATATCTGTATTGACTTCTTCTACGTTCAATACAGCAAACCTATTTACTAACAGCGACCGGGGTGCACTTTTTGCCAGCCACCCTAAACAAAATCCTCTTCTGGGGCAGAACCAACTTCCTCTTCCTCTACTGCATCCTTCAGAGCCATTAAATCTTTGATTAATTTCTCCCTTTGTTTTGCGGTTAACCTCCAGACGTCTAAACGATGGGGACAGTCTTTCACGAGATGGTTAGCCTCTCTGCATTGATAGCATCCTCACGGAGGTAGAGAGTGCGTTTTCCGAACCATATCTATGTCCATGGGTATTCCTCCGGATAGCGCAGGTGGAGGGGGCCTGTTAGGGAACTACTCAAAGGCGATTACTCCTCAAGCTAGGTAAGAGTCCCGGAAGCTTAGTTGAGATTCAAGTGAGGTACATCTACAACACCTGCTAGTATATATAGCCTATACTAGACGATCTCACTCACTATCACATGGGCGTGTGGATCAGTAATCATAATGTCCTAATATTAGATAAGAAGGCTCGCACCGCATGACACAGACAAGGAGAAGACAGGAACCATGAGAACGCGTTCACTCACTGTCACAGGGCCACTAATAGAACAGACCCTCAATGATGACTAAGCGCTACCCTAGATGTCCCCTTACAGGGCCTTGGCAGAACAGGGGGCGGAGCCAGCGGAGGAGGACAGAATATTAAGAGAGAGGTCGAACAAGGCGGGGCGGAGCGCGAGGGAGTTGAGGTCGTCATCCGGAGCATGGATTGGAAAGCTTTATTGGCCAGCCTCGCCTGGTCGATCCTCCGAGCGGCTGCATACCAAGCTTCCGGATCTGTGTCTGTGGGTCGTCCAAAGGGCATGGTGGCGATTTGGCTCTGGATGTTTAACCGGAGACCTCGACGGAACTTCACCACAAGGGTGCGAGGGTCTGTGTATCCGGCGTCCGAGACTAAGATCAGGAAACTGTCTAAGTAGTCGTCTACTGTCCGATTTCCTTGATAGTACGAAGACCCTTCCAAGGTGTTGACGGCGTCCGACTCCGCGTTGACCGGAAAGAACTGACTTCAGAATTGTTGCTCGAAGTCAAGCCAAGATCGAATGGGAAAAACACCGGTGTCTGCTTCCTGGCGAAAGAGGTTCTCGGACCACTTCGCGGCCTATCCATCCTTGAAGAAGGCAAGGGTCTAGAAAATCTTTTCCTTGTCGCAGCTAAACTGCTCCGAGGCCAGGCGCAAATACAACATACAGGAATTGAGGAAGGCTTGACTGAAGCTTCGTTCACTGGAGAATTTGGGGGGAGAGGGGAGTTTTGGCCTCGTCCGCTGTTTGGACAGGGTGGCTGGAGCCGGAGAAGGAGGGATAGCCAGAGGAGGAGACATTGGTATCAGAGGGGGAGCGACTGCTAGAGCGGGGGCAAGGCCGGTCACAAGTTGAGTAAGTTGTTGCAGCTGGGCTGTTAGGCCCGTAAGGGTGGCGTTGATAGTGTGTTCCGAGGCATTCTGACGCTCGGTCAGCTCTTGGAGATGGTGCTGCAGGTAGCCCAAGGCGTCAGCAACAGCTGGGGGGGTGTCTGCAGGGAGTGACATCTCTGTTGGAACGGAGTGATCAGAGGGCTGGAGTTGTTAGCGGAGGGCGACCGGAGGGCGGCTGTCCACTGAGAATCTCCAGGGCTCTAGCAGTGAGATCTAATTCTGCTGTAAGGGCGACCGGAGTGGAGCTCCAGAAGATTCCTCAGTTAAATTATAATCTATGAAATATGTTACAACCTACCTCCAGGAGATTCCTCAGAGAATTAGATGAGGCTCCTGGGGGGAATAATCTACATTATATATGTTACAGTGTCCTCCCATTCCTGCATCTTGTAACCAGGGTCCGAACAATGAAAGTGCATTAGGCAGCAACGGGTATGCTTAGAACAATGGAGATAAGTCCAAATATTACGTAGTAATATTTGATCTGTTGCAGGGTCACTCCGGAGGGCTAGTACGTGCTCCGGAGTTGTGTGTGAGGGGTCCCCTTACAAAGAAGAGGAAATATGAAGAATTGGAGCAGATAAGAGAGATGAGAAAGTGCTAGGATAAGGAAAATGAATTGAAAAATGAATTGTTAACATACCTTTAGTACCTGTGGCAAGACATTATCTTAGTGGTCAAAACGCAATTTGAACTCCTGCCTGATGGCTTCTGTAATCAGTAGTGTGCCCTTTATGAACTCGGCTATCTTGCTGACACAATCTCTATCAACTTTCCACACTTTATAATTGTTATTTTCTTCACACTGTCAATTACCATTGTCAATTACCATTCAAACCATCAACTGAGCTCTTCAAGGTCATCCTGCCACACAGAGCTACACTTCTATGACCTTGTGGCATATTCATTTGTTAATTGTGAAACTGAATTCAGTTCATTGGATAGTATTAGCTCTTCTGAGTTCTCATTGACTTTGATGACATACTGCTAGACAGGTCTGATTGTTCAGAAGATGTAATAGTGGTGGCTGAAGAGAAAATGAAAGGAGTTGAAAAACCTCACACACAAGTGTAAGGATATATCAAAAGCATATTTTCCATGACAATAATGAAGTGTGGAAAGTTGATAGAGATTGTGTTGGCAAGATAGCTGAGTTCATAAACGACACACTACTGATTGCAGAAGCCATCAGGCAGGAGTTCAAACCACGTCTTTGTTGAAGTGGACCATCGCAGTTGTACCTTCACAGTTGTAGAGGCAGAGCTTGATGACATCATCATCAAATGGTACCACATCAGTCAGACAACTGTTATGTCTATATATCAGAAACTCTTTACTACTACACCTCAGTCATCAATCTACATTGTTGACCACTGAGATGAGATCTGTTCTGCTAGTTCTTCTTATCTATATCTAATGACAACATCTTAGACTTACTGTGTAAAAGGTAGTTAGTCGTCAATCTATATTGTTGACCACTGAGACTTACTGTGTAAAAGGTTATGGGCCCAAGCGCTCACTAAATTTTACTAGAAACTTGATATTAAATACAGAAATGTTTTCAACCACATCTACTTTCTCCAAAACAGACAAATTTGATAGTACCAACTGGTCGTCATGGCAAAGACTTATTTGCACAGCAGCCATGGCAAAAGGAGCATTTGGTTACTTGGATGGCTCTATCACATGTCTTTCTACTCCACCAGCAACAACATCTTCTCCTGCTGAAACATCTTAGGACTCAAATACTCTATCTCTCAATGAATGGAAAGCATGCGATGCCTGGACACTGGGACTACTTATATTCAATACCAGGAACCCTGCTGGACTAAGAATTAACATTGATGGTACAGCTGCTGAGGCCTGGACTTCATATATTAATACCTATGAAAAGACATCAAATATGGCATGGTTAAATGCAGAGCAGACTTTACAGAATATAACTTACTCAGATTGCACTGACTTCAATAACTTTATTATCAACATGTACAACAAATGGTCAGATACTAGAGCCTTGGGATCAAAGATTAACGATGAAGACTTCAAAGACATAATCATAACTTCTTTACCCGAATCCTGGAACCCCATAGCTGTGCCACTATATGACCCAAACATGACTTCAGCAGATGTAATAGCTCATCTCCAAATCTGGTATACCAAGATCAACAAAAATTGACCTACCAATATTGGCCAGAATACAATGGCACTTCAAACAAGTACTTCCAAACAAAAGGAAAGGTCCCAGCTTATTTGTGTTAACCCAAACTGTCGACACTGAGGACATACTATTGAGATGTGTTATTGGCCAGGGGAAGGAAAAGAGGAACAATTTCCTTTTGGTTTTGGAAAAAGAGGAGGCCTAAGAGGAACAGTATTTAGCACAAGACAGGGAGGATTTAAGCTAGAAACTAAAGCTCACATTACGACTACTGATACCCCTGATAAAGGAAACAAGCAAGTTTTTACATATATGTCAACAGATCAGAAGAACTTCAAGATATTAGCCACCTCAACATTCAGTACAAACACACCTCATGATAATCCAAACCCTCACAGATATAATGAAACGACAATGTGAGGAAGTGCTTCAAAGGGGGTACAAGTAGCTAATACCTGGTCTAAAGAGAATCCTATTATATTTCGTACACAGTTTGAGAATACACCAGATATTCTTACCTTTATTGACTCTGGAGCCACCGATCACTGTTTTGCAGACAGGTCATTGTTTGTGTCCTATACCACTTTGAGCAAACCATACTTTGGGATGTCAGCAGGGAAGGACTCAACATTTGATATCATAGGAAAGGGGAAGGTAGAGTTCAAAACCAGTGTTGATGGAAAAACTAGAAGAGTTTCCATTGATGGTGTTCTATATACTCCCAACCTCAGATCCAATCTGATTTCTGTATCACAACTCGGCACAAAAGGCATAGATGTGTTCTTCAAAGGAGGGAACAAAGCTCTAGTATTGACATCTGAAGGAGAGATCATAATAACTACAACAAAATTTGGCCAATTATATACAGTTGATGTGAACAGAGCATTAACAGACATCTTCGTTACCCAATCTAAATGACAGGCTGTGAGCTTTGACATCTGGCACAGTGTAAGGGGACAGCCTGAGATTGCTTAGATAACTTGGTAGGGTTTGCATCATCTAGCATTCCTATGGATTCTCGGAGTCCGCAGTCTATAGTTTCCTTCCCTCTAGTTCGGGTCTCTATCACAGTACTACATAGCCATATCTGGTAGTGTAGTTATTATTGTCCTGATGTATGTGTCCATAGCAACTGGCACACAGACCAGGCTAGTCTAGTATAAGTAGCTAGTGATGTATGGTAGAATACCTTACCTCAACAATAGTTTAAGCTTCTGGGCTATCCATCGCTTTGACTTAAGATGCCTGCTCTACTATATTGCAGTGTGACTGGGTGCCTCACTGAGTGTGCCCCTTACACACAGGCGATTAGGACATACAGACACAGAATTGATACGCAACATAATATCTAGAAAATTGGTTGATGGACTCACAACTAAAGGAGAATTGTCTATGAATGGCTTTTGTAAGGATTGTATTTTTGGCAAGCACGCAACTCACCCATTCAATGAGACTGGTTCACGAGAAACAGAACTTCTCAAAAGGATCCACATCGACATCTGGGGACCATCACAAGTTTAATCAGCTGGAGGTTGTACCTACTTTATGCTGATTATAGATGGATTCTTGTCCTACAAAACTGTTGCATTCTTTCAAACAAAGTTAGCAGATGTGATGTTAAATATACTAAAGGCCTACCATATTGAAGCAGAACAACAAACTGGCAAGAAGCTCAAGTGCATAAGACTTGACATGGGTAGAGAATGGTGCAACATAGCATGGGAGGATTACCAAGTTGTACATGGCTTGGTATTTGAATTTACTATACCTTACGCCCATCAGCAGAATGGTGCCACTGAACATAGCATGTGAATAATCCTCAATGGAGTATAATGTGTCATGGCTGAATCAGACATGGCTCTTAAATACTGGGCTGATGCAGCTCAAACAATTGTCTACGTTTGAAACTTTATTCCCTCTTCACAATTCCGGCAGAAGTTTAGTTTGGAAAATGTCAAGATATTTCCTATCTAAGGCCTTTTGGATCAACAGCATATACACATATACCCCAGGACTTGAAGTTACACAAACTCAGTGCAAGATCGGTTCGAGTGTCACTTTTGGGCTATTTTGGACATAATGGGTATAAGCTACTAGATAAATCTACTGGTGTAGTTTTTAGGTCTCGGAACGTCATCTTTGAAGAAGGGATAACACACATAGCCAAGCAGCCTAACCCAATAATATTTAACAAAGAGAATGATCCTTTTTGACTAAGCCTGGAACTCAAAACTGAGACAAAACAAGAAAGCACATCTGAAAATCCAAATCCAAACCTTGGTCCAAACTCTGACCCACTACAGGCAACTGCCCCAAGACCACTACCCATCCCAAGAATCCATGATGAGGAAAGAGAATCAAACGAGACATTTACAGTCCAACTGATTAGCTAGACTATTGACAAAGAAAAGGAGACAAACTTACCTTTGGCTGTCCGCCAAACACAAAGGAATCCAAAACCTAGTGCAAAACTCAAGGAATCCACTGAGTATCTCAATCATTCTGTTATCTATATCACTAATATGGATGTTATGAGAGCCCCAAAAAGGAACTAACTTCCCATGCATTTGAATATCTGATCTATAACCTCAAGTCATACAATGGGATCAAGATATAAATAGCATGGGAACTTAGATAATCAGATCATGTGACAAGGTCAGGTGATCATAGAACATTCTGGAAGGACATGTGATTATGAACTAGTAGTTGTACAGCCACTGTACAGTAGTATAAGTAGTAGACCAATCCAACGAAGAACTCCATCGAGTTTTTTCTGAACATCCACCTAGGATGATTACTAAGAGCTATTACAGCCCATCGATAACATAAGAACTCGATACCCAATGGTGACCTCGCACCTTGTGGCCTCACCACTACTTATTCTCTTATCTTCCTCACTAGTGGGCACAGCGCTCACAAGCCTCTTGGATAGCGGGCCCTAGCTATAAAGGGGACTTCTCAGTCAGTTAGGGACTGAGGGAGGAGACTGGATACCAAGTCCAGGTATCTTGTTCAAGTCCTGACCTCATAATTGGGCCTGTTAATTACATCTTTCTTCATATAAACTCTGTGCTGTGCTCTATTGTAAGTGGTACATGCAAGGGAGTGGCGGTTATTCATTAAGAAGCCGCTTAGAGTAGGGGTTCCCTTCTTAGGGGCAATCATATACCTTTTGATTAGGGCAGTAGTCAGTAAGGCAGTAGGAGTCCAGACAGGTGAAGATTTTGTGCTCTGTTGGACATAGCCTTAAATAGTTACCCTAGTAGAAGAAGAAATCTCGTCAACAAGCTCTGAATATGAACTATCATCACCATCACCATCACCACCACCACATATTATGTCCCACCAACACCAACAACAGCAACAAGGGGAAACATCTCTGGTGTCTGCCTCTTGCCAATAACCACTACCCACCAGAGAGGAACAACTCCTTGCCATGATTGCTACCCTGCAGCAGCAGGTCAGTACCATGCTCCTCCAATAACAGAGGAGCAGAGTAGAGGTCACAAGACCTCAAGCCTTTAGTGAAAAAATAGAGGAGGTGAGTGCATTTATCAATGTGGTTCGCCTATATATTAGAATGAAGATGACAGAGGAGGCGGCAATGACCCAGGTGGCCTGGGTATTATCGTATATGCAGGGAGGGGTAGCAGAGGCATGGAAAGACAATCTGTTAGATGAGTTAGCAAAAGGAGCGTCAGAGGTGGAGTTAACAGAGCAGTTATTTACAAAAATAAGGAACGACTTTGGAGAGATGTCAGAGAAGGAGAAGAAAATTGAGCAGTTGAGAACAATAGAGCAAGGGGGGAGAACATGTGATGAGTATGTACAGGAGTTTAAGAAAGTCGCCAGAGGGAGCGGCTATGAGGGAAGACCTCTCATTGAAGAGTTCAAAAGAGGATTGAATGGGGCTATCAGGAGGAAGTTAACTGAAGCAGAGGAACCGCCATCCACCATAACAGAGTGGCAAGAAAGAGTGGTGAGGTTAGACAGGAATCAGAGGCAGAGCAGAGGATATTGGGGAGGAATATGGCGTGCCCAGGGGGAAATGTATAGCCAAAGGGAGGATCATATGGAGGAAGAGGGGGCAGATAATGCAGAGATGGGGAGACAATGGGGGAGGATATAGGGGGGAGGAAATATAGCCAACAGAGGGGGAAATCAGTTGGGTCCACAGAGAGACCCAAATGTAATGGATGTTGACAGAGGAAAAGGGAGAAATAGAACATGTTATCACTATGGAAAGTGGGGCCATATGGCCAGAAATTGTTGGGAGAAGAATAAAGCAAGAGTAGTGGAGATACCGCAAGAGTCGGCAAAAGGCAATGGAGGATAGTGAGCTCTTGACTGGCCTCCAATAATTTGTATAGTGTATTGCGCCCAGAAAAATTGGGCAATAAATTAAATTTTTCCAATACCACTGAGAGAGTAAGGGATGTGCGGTGCACGCTACAGCTGCTACGGGAAGTGTGGATGAAAGTGGAGCTAGAGAAGCTAGAGAATCATGAGAGGATAGCAGTGAAAGCACTATTAGACAGTGGAGTAATGGGTCTATTCATGGATACGACCTTTGCAAGAGAAAAGGGGTTTAAAATGGAGAAAATGAAAACCCCCCTCCTAATCAAAAACGTAGATGGGACAGTAAACATAGGGGGAGCAATAACACACCAGATTGAGTGTAATATGTTCTTCAAAGGACATATAGAAAGAGTCAGAATGGATGTGTGTAATCTGGGAAAAATGGAGGTAATACTAGGGATGCCATGGTTAGTAGCCCACAATCCAGAAATGGAGTAGGAAAAAGGGGAGGTAAAAATAACGAGATGTCCACCCATATGTGGAAGGAAAAAGTGAGAAGAAAAGGAGAAAGAAGTAAAGAAAGTAGAGAAGAATGAAGATGAAGAAGTACTAAGAAAGTTAGTACCCAGAAGGTTTTGGATATGGAAGAAAGTGTTTGGAAAGAAGGAGTCAGAAAGAATGCCAGTGCGAAAAGCCTAAGATCATGCAATAGAGTTGAAAGAGGGATTCGTGCTGAAGAAGAGGAAAGTATACTCTCTGTCAAGGGAGGAGAGGGAAAAAGTGCAAGCATTTGTAGAGGACCAGTTAAGAAAGGGATATATTCAACCATCCAAGTCATCCCAGACATTGCCAGTACATTTTTGAGCAAAGAAAGATGGAATGCAGAGAATGGTGCAAGATTATCATCACATAAATCAGTGGATGATAAAAAATGGGTATCCTTTACCTCTCATTGCAAACATACTAGATGGAGTAGGAAAAAGAAAGGTGTTTACAAAATTGGATCTGAGGTGGGGCTACAACAATGTAAGAATCAAGGAAGGAGATGAGTGGAAGGCAGTGTTCACAATGCATATTGGAGCCTATGAACCTACAGTTATGTACTTCAGGTTAACAAACTCCCCTGCTACCTTTTAGACAATGATGAATGATTTGTTCTGGGATCTCATCAACCAGGGAGACACTGTAAGGGGACACCTCCATTTCCACCCCTGAACACCATGACAACACTCTGGAGCTACCCTAGCCTGTTTACTAATGACACCTAAACACACTAGTTTAGCTCCGATCCTGCTGACCCTGACACCAAAGGATGTATATAATGTAGAGTATCCCTCCAGGAGCCTTATCCTAATCTCTGAGGATTCTCCTGGAGGTGAGTTGTATCATAGCTACTAAAGTGTAATATTAACTGAGGATTCTCCTGGAGTCTTGTGCCCAGTCACCCTTACAGACACCGTAACCTTTATTGATGATATCCTAGTAGCTACAGACATAGAGGAGGGGCATGATGAGTTAGTAGAGGAAGTATTGAGAAGATTAGAAGAAAACGACCTATTTGTGAAACCAGAGAAATGCAGATGGAAAGTAAAAGAGGTAGAATTTCTGGGAGTAATAATCGGTCCAAAGGGAGTAGAGATGCAGAAAGAAAAAGTGGAGGAAGTACTGAACTGGCCAGCACCTAGAAACGTTAAAGAAGTACAAAAGTTCCTAGGTTTAGCCAACTATTATAGGAGGTTTATAAAGGACTTTGCTAAAATAGTGGCGCTGCTACATGTGCTAGTTAGAAAGGAGCAGAAGTGGAAGTGGGAAAAAGAATAGAAAAAAGCGTTTGGGAAACTAAAGACGGCGTTCACTACAGAATCTGTCTTAGCCATTCCAGATATTGATAGGGAAATGAGAGTGGAAGTAGATGCATCCAATTATGCAACAGGAGGAGTGCTATCGACAAAGTGTGAAGATAGGAAGTGGAGACCAGTTGTTAGGGAACCACTTAGAGGCGATCACCCTTAAGCTAATGAAGAGTCCTGGAAGCTAGTTTGAGATTCAAGTGGGGATATATCTATACACACTCACTAGTATATATACTACACTGGATAGTCAGGCACACACTACTATGGCAACTGATCTATAATCACAGAATGTCCTAGAACAATTAATAATAGGCATCGCACCGCATGACACAGACAGGAGAAATTAGGAACGATGGGAACACGATACATGATCTGTCGCCGGGCCATTAATAGATCAGACCCTCAGAACTTACTAAGCGTCACCCTAGATATCCCCTTACACCAGTGGCCTTCATCTCTAAATCGCTGAACGCTACAGAATGAAATTATGAAATTCACAACAAAGAGATGCTGGTCATTATCAGGTGTCTTGAGGCATGGAGACACTACTTGGAAGCAGCCAAACTGGAATTCAAAATCTGGATGGACCATAAAAACCTCCAGTATTTTATGATGAGCCAAAAGTTAAACCAATGACAAGCGCAATAGGCTTTATACCTCTTGTGATTTAACTTTACTCTAAAACATGTTCCAGGAAAAAGCATGAGGAAGGCAGATGGGTTAAGCAGGAGACTAGATTGGCAGGAGGGGGTAGAAAAGGACAATGAAGATTGGACGCTAATAAAGCCAGAGTGGGTTAGGGGAGCAGAAACATTAGTAGAAGAAGGAAACTTAAGGGAGAGAATAAAGAAAGTGCAGGAAGAGGATGAAAAGGTTGTGAAAGCAGTAGAGGAACTAAAGAGGGCAGGAATAAAAACGTTGAAGGATGAAGAATGGGAAATAGAGAATGGATTAGTTATGAAGAAAGGAAAAATATATGTGCCAGAAGGGGAACTCAAAGAGGAGATCATACAACTGTATTATAATACCCCAGTGGGAGGGCATGGGGGAAGGTGGAAGACAACGGAGTTGGTCACCAGAAACTATTGGTGGCCAGGAGTAACAAAAGAAGTAGGAAGATACGTGTAAGAGCACACTTAGTGAGGCACCAGTCACATTGCAATGTAGTAGAGCAAGTGTCTTAAGTTAGAGCCATGGGTAGCCTATAATAGGGCGACCAGAGTGGAAGACTCCAGGAGATTCCTCAGATTAAATTATGCTATAGAATATGTTACAACTCACCTCCAGGAGATTCCTCAGAGAATTAGATGAGGCTCCTGGAGGGAATAATCTACAATATATA
>Ga0157361_1000723_pt1 | contig 12027 bp, 7 predicted proteins | sample AttlaeALBM2_FD_111481 | JGI IMG/M metagenome (GOLD analysis project Ga0157361, IMG submission 111481) | Fungus gardens microbial communities from leaf cutter ant in Ribeirão Preto, State of São Paulo, Brazil - Atta laevigata ALBM2 | ecosystem: Host-associated > Fungi > Mycelium > Unclassified ...
CGCACGTTTTCCAGCACGACCAGCTCGCCCGCGCCGACTTCCACGCCGTCAAGATACTCTTTCGCCAGCGTAACCTGGGTACCGTTCAGTTTTTCTTTCAGATAGTTAACAACCGGCAGCAGCGAGAACTCTTCGTTATATTCACCTTCGGTCGGACGACCAAGGTGAGAGGTAACCATCACTTTCGCGCCCTGTTTCAGTGCCGCTTCGATGGTTGGCAGGGAAGCTCGGATACGTGCGTCAGATGTCACTTTTCCTTCTTTCACTGGCACGTTCAGATCGGCACGGATCAGAACACGCTTACCAGCAAGGTCCAGATCGGTCATCTTAATTACAGACATGGTGAATCCTCTCGTTGATTCTCGTAAGTTTTGCCAGACGCCATCCGCGTCTTACCTGAAACCGCTTGCGGCCATTGCTAACGTAGTATCGATCATCCGGTTAGCAAAGCCCCATTCGTTGTCACACCAGACCAGCGTCTTGATCAGGTGATGACCGCTGACCCGCGTCTGCGTACCATCAACGATGGCACTGTGCGGATCGTGGTTAAAATCTACTGAGACTAACGGTAATTCCGTATAGTCAACTATACCACGAAATGCCCCTGCTGATGCGTTTTGCAGCAGCGCATTGACCTCACACGCCTTTACCGCCGCCCGTACCGAGACGCTCAGATCAATCGCCGTCACGTTGATAGTGGGTACGCGCACCGCTATCGCTTCGAAGCGATCGTTGAATTTCGGAAAAATGCGGGTGATGCCGGCAGCCAGCCGCGTATCGACCGGAATGATCGACTGGCTCGCTGCACGGGTGCGGCGCAGATCGCTGTGATAGGCGTCGATCACCTGCTGATCGTGCATCGCTGAGTGGATCGTGGTCACGGTGCCGGACTCGATCCCGAAGGCATCATCCAGCAGCTTGATCACCGGAATAATGCAGTTGGTGGTACAGGATGCGTTAGACACAATGCGGTCAGTTTGTTTAAGAGCCTGTTCGTTTACGCCGAACACCACGGTTGCATCCAGATCGTTGCCGCCCGGATGCGAAAACAGGACTTTTCTGGCGCCCGCCTGCAGATGTGCCTCGCCGTCGGCGCGGCTGCCGTAAACGCCGGTGCAATCCAGCACCACATCAACGTCCAGCTGCTGCCACGGCAGCGTGCCGATCTCAGCCTGATGCAGGATGCGGATGGTGTCTTCCCCTACCCACAGCAGATCGCGCTCCTGCCGCACGTCGAAGGCGAAGCGACCGTGGCTGGTATCATACTTCAGCAGATGCGCCATACCGGCGGCGTCTGCCAGCTCGTTAATCGCCACAACCGTAATTTCCGCCCGGCGTCCCGTTTCATAGAGCGCACGCAACACATTGCGCCCGATACGACCAAAGCCATTGATAGCAATACGAATGGTCATCGCTTTTCCTGCAACTGCACCTCTGAAATGTGCCAGATACCTTGAGCGTTTCATGCCATTTTGTACAGGGAATTCTTACGCAGCGCCTGGAGCATTGCTGAGAGATATCCTGCTAACTGAAACGGTTCAGCCAGAATAAAGCATGCGAGGAATAACCGAAATGATTGCGATCAAGGATGGTGATGATTATTGGATCTGCGTCACAAAAATGCAGCGATTAATCGATTACTGCAGGAATAATTGAAACGTTTCAGGTGGAGAAGGCGAAGAAAATAAAACAGGGCGCGCATCAATGCGCACCCTGTGGTTCACAATATCTGATCTGGTAACCCGCCCTTTAAGGCGACTCCGGATTACAGAATAGATTTTGCGGTATTAACCACATTCTCAACGGTAAAGCCGAACTCTTTAAACAGCAGCTCTGCCGGTGCAGATTCACCAAATGAGGTCATACCCACGACCGCACCGTGCAGGCCGGTATATTTAAACCAGTAATCGGCAATACCCGCTTCAATGGCAACGCGTGCGCCAACCGCTTTCGGCAGCACCGCTTCACGGTAGGCGGCATCCTGCTTATCAAACGCATCCGTTGATGGCATGGAGACCACGCGCACATTGCGGCCTTCGCTGCTGAGTTTGTCAGCGGCAGCTACCGCCAGCTCAACTTCAGAGCCGGTAGCGATCAGGATCAGTTCCGGCGTGCCGTTGCAATCTTTCAGCACATAGCCACCGCGTACCACATTTGCCAGCTGCTCAGCGGTACGATCCTGCTGCGCCAGGTTCTGGCGGGAGAAGATCAGCGCTGACGGGCCATCGACGCGCTCAATGGCATATTTCCACGCGACAGCAGACTCAACCTGGTCACAGGGACGCCACAGGCTCATGTTTGGCGTCGTACGCAGGCTGGCCATCTGCTCAACCGGCTGGTGCGTCGGGCCATCTTCACCCAGACCGATAGAGTCGTGGGTATAAACCATGATCTGACGGATCTTCATCAGCGCCGCCATACGCGCTGCGTTGCGGGCATACTCAACAAACATCAGGAAGGTCGCGGTATAAGGCAGGAAACCGCCGTGCAGCGCAAGGCCGTTGGCAATCGCGGTCATACCAAACTCACGCACGCCGTAATGGATATAGTTACCCGCTGCGTCTTCATTGATCGGTTTAGAACCGGACCACATAGTCAGATTGCTGGGTGCCAGATCGGCAGAACCACCGAGGAACTCCGGCAGCAGCTTGCCAAAAGCTTCAATCGCATTCTGCGAGGCTTTACGGCTGGCGATTTTAGCCGGGTTCGCCTGCAGCTGCTCAATAAACTGCTGCGACTCCGCCTGCCAGTTAGCCGGCAGCTCATTGTTAACGCGACGTGTAAACTCTTCAGCCAGCGCCGGGAAAGCCGCCTTATAAGCTGCAAATTTCTCATTCCACGCTGACTCTTTCGCCTGGCCCGCCTCTCTGGCATCCCACTGCGCATAGATATCGGCCGGGATCTCAAACGGCGCGTGGCTCCAGCCCAGCTGCTTGCGCGTCAGCGCAATTTCATCGTCGCCCAGCGGCGCGCCGTGTGAATCGTGCGTGCCCGCTTTGTTAGGTGAACCGAAACCGATAACGGTTTTACACATCAGCAGTGACGGCTTGTCAGAGACGCGCTTCGCCTCTTCCACCGCCTGTTTGATCGCTTCTGCGTCGTGACCATCCACGCCGCGCACAACATGCCAGCCGTAGGCTTCAAAACGTGCTGCGGTGTCGTCGGAGAACCAGCCATCAACGTGACCATCAATGGAGATACCGTTGTCGTCATAGAACGCGACCAGCTTGCCCAGCTTCAGCGTACCGGCAATAGAGCAGACTTCGTGCGAAATACCTTCCATCATGCAGCCGTCACCCATGAAAACATAGGTATGGTGGTCTACGATATCATGACCCGGACGGTTGAACTGTGCGGCCAGCGTGCGCTCGGCGATCGCAAAGCCCACGGCGTTGGCGATACCCTGACCCAGCGGGCCGGTTGTGGTTTCCACGCCTGGCGTGTAGCCATATTCCGGGTGACCTGGGGTTTTAGAGTGCAGCTGGCGGAAGTTCTGCAGCTCGCTCATTGGCAGATCGTAGCCGGCAAGGTGCAGCAGGCTGTAGATCAGCATAGAGCCATGCCCGTTCGAGAGCACGAAGCGGTCGCGGTCAGCCCACTGCGGGTTAACCGGGTTGTGGTTCAGGAAGTCGCGCCACAGCACTTCAGCGATATCCGCCATGCCCATCGGGGCACCCGGGTGTCCCGATTTAGCTTTCTGTACTGCGTCCATACTTAACGCACGAATGGCGTTGGCAAGCTCTTTACGAGAGGGCATGTTCTACTCCAGATCGGATTAAGGCTCCGCCGCGCTTAACGTATTGTAATTAATCAGTTATAAGGCGAAGCGTGAAAGAAGTCGCCCATCAATGTACATGAAAATCGCCACAAAAGTACATGCATCCGCGTGCTAATTATCATGGCTGCGATTGCATTTTAAGCCGCGTCTGCTAGCAACCGCGAAACGGGCGCGCTATAAACATCGGGTTTATACATCTGGCCTGCTTTCAGGTGTCTGTTTTTACGACGAGTTACTTAAAGGATGATGATATGAAAATCCGGGCTACGGTTACGGCAATCGGAATGGCAGCGCTACTGAGCGGCTGTCAGGGGTTTGATAACAACGCGCTGCTGCAGTCGGGCGCGCAGGCCTATCAGGCCTATTCGCTCAGCGATGCGCAGGTAAAACAGCTGAGTGACCAGTCCTGTGCACAAATGGATAAAGACAATCAGGTCGCGGCGGCAAACAGCAGCTATCAGCAGCGTCTGAATAAGATCGCTGCCGCGCTGGGCGACAATATCAACGGCACGCCGGCGAACTACAAGGTGTACGTCACCAAAGATGTCAACGCCTGGGCGATGGCTAACGGCTGCATCCGCGTTTACAGCGGCCTGATGGATATGATGACCGATAATGAAGTGGAAGGCGTGCTGGGCCATGAGATGGGTCACGTCGCGCTGGGCCACACGCGTAAAGCGATGCAGGTTGCCTTTGCCACCGAAGCCGCACGCGGGGCTGCCGCCTCGGTCGGCGGTATTATTGGTTCGCTGTCGCAGTCGCAGCTGGGCGATATCGGCGAGAAGCTGGTTAACGCGCAGTTCTCGCAGACTCAGGAGTCGCAGGCAGATGACTACTCATATGATCTGCTGAAAAAGCGCGGCATTAACCCGCTCGGTTTAGCCACCAGCTTTGAGAAGCTGGCGAAGATGGATCAGGGGCATCAGAGTTCGATGTTTGACTCCCATCCTGATTCAGAAGCGCGCGCGCAGCATATCCGCGATCGTATCGCCGCAGACGGTAAATAAGCGCCTGATGCAGCCCTTCTCCCGACGGGAGAAGGGCTGCTGCTATCAGCCTTTGTTCGCTGCCTGCACGTGCAGCATATCCAGCGCCAGCGTAGCCGCTGCCAGCGCGGTCAGATCGGCGTGATCGTAGCCCGGTGCCACCTCAACCAGATCCATGCCGACAATATTCATTCCCTGCAGGCCGCGCACCAGTTTGGTAGCTTTGTCGCTGCTCAGGCCGCCAATCACCGGCGTGCCGGTGCCTGGCGCGTGCGCCGGATCGAGGCAGTCGATATCAAACGTCAGGTAGACCGGCAGGTCGCCCACGGTGCGCTTCACCTCGGCCAGAATATCATCCACGCTGCGATCGTTAACCTGCGCCGCGTCCAGCACGTTAAAGCCCAGACTCTTATCAAATTCAGTACGAATACCGATCTGCACCGAGTGCTGCGGATCGATCAGCCCCTCTTTTGGCGCAGTGAAAAACATGGTGCCGTGGTCAAACGTCGGGCCGTTAGAGTAGGTGTCGGTATGCGCATCAAAATGCACCAGCGCCATTTTGCCGAAATGCTTCGCGTGGGCGCGCAGCAGCGGCAGCGTAATGTAGTGGTCACCGCCAAAGGTCAGCATGCGCTTGCCGCTGGCCAGCAGTTTTTCCGCATGCGCCTGCAGTTTGTCTGAGAGATCCTGCGAGTCGCCAAATGCGTAAACCAGGTCACCGCAGTCCACGACATTCAGGCGCTGACGCAGATCAAACTCCCACGGCCAGCGGCACCCTTCCCACGCCAGGTTAGTTGAGATCTGACGAATCGCGCCCGGCCCCAGACGGCTGCCCGGACGGCCCGACGTAGCGGCGTCAAACGGCACACCGGTGATCACCCACTCAGCATCGCTGTCATACGGCTGGAAGTTGAGCGGAAAACGCATGAAGCCAAAGGCGTTGGAAACCAGGGAGTTGTCATACTGATTGCCCAGGGTGTTGTACATAATTCATCCTCTTTACGTCAGGCAGCACCGGCCTGATTACGGGTCAGGTATAAAAAAATCCCTTCCGCGTCGTTAAGCCCGACGAGGAAGGGATTGATGGCGTGATTATCGCCGGGAATATACTCCCCTGCAATCCTCATCCGCTTAGCGCTCGCGCATCGCCTCTTCAGCTTTATTAAACGGCTTGACCAGATAATCCATCACGGTTTTCTCTCCGGTTTTGATATCCACCGTGGAGACCATGCCGGGCGTGATAGAAAAGCGCCGGCCCGCTTTGTTCTGCACATAGTCGTTATCGGTGCGGATAAACACCCGATAGTAATAGATCTCTGGTTTCACCTCATCCTGGATAGTGTCAGGTGAGATGCTCTCCACTGCGCCGTTGAGGCCGCCATAGATGGCGTAATCGTAGGCGGAGATCTTCACCACCGCGCGCTGCCCCGGATGAATAAAGGCGATATCGCGCGGCGACAGGCGCGCCTCCACCAGCAGCCGGTCGTTGAGCGGGACAATGTTCATCAGCTCGCCGTTAGGCGGCACCACGCCACCGACCGTGGAGACTTTAATATTTTTAACGATGCCGCGCATCGGGGCGCGGATCGTCAGTCGCGTCACCGTATCTTCGCGTCCTTTAATCACTTCAGCGAGGCTGTCCGCTTCCGCGCTCGCTTTGGCCAGCTCTTCACGCGCCTGGACATAATATTGCGAACGCATATCGGTCAGCTTCAGCTCCAGATCGGATTTTTCACGCTGCAGGCGCAGCACCTCCACATTGCTGGCAGCCCCGCTCTTTGCCAGCCGCTGCGTAATCGCCAGCTCGCGGTTAGCCAGCGCCAGCGACGCGTTAAACTGCTTCGTCGCGTCGTTGAGCTGTGCCCGTTTAGTATTATAGAGACGGGTTTCTGCTGCGATCAGATCGGGCCAGCCGCTGAGCTCATCCGGAAAGGTCAGCCGGGTGTCGTTAACCTCTGCCCGCAGGCGTGACGCCGCCGCCAGCGCGGCGCGATAGCGTGCCGCGCTCTCACCCACGCTTGACTGGGAACGGGTCGGATCGAGACGCGCCACCACCTCACCCGCCTGCACCTGATCGCCCTCATGCACGTACAGCTCCGTCAGAATACCGCCCTCCAGCGACTGCAGCACCTGCTCGCGCGAGCTGGGGATCACCTTGCCGGTCCCGGTTGAGACTTCATCCAGCACGCCAAACCACGCCCAGATCAGCGCGACCAGCATCAGCGCGGCGCTGATAACAATCAGCCGCACCGCCCCGCTGTAGTGCGTTTCCGATTTCAGTTCCCCCAGCAGATCGTCTGACGCGTCTTTTTCAGCAGCCGTGACCAGCCGCAGTTTTGCCGGCAGCTGCTTCATGCGTTCACCTCCGGCAGATTTCCGCCGCTGCGCGCTGGCGGCAGCGCTTTCTCTTTCGGACTGTCCATAACCAGCTGCCCCTCTTTCAGCACCAGTATCCGATCCACCAGCGACAGAATCGCGGCGCGATGCGTCGCCACAATCAGCGTGCGGCCGTTCAGCCATGCGCCGAGGCGCTCAATAAACTCTTTCTCCGTATGGTCGTCGAGCGCGGCGGTGGGTTCATCCAGCAGCACGATATTAGGATCGCGCAGCAGCATGCGCGCCAGCAGCAGCGACTGCCGCTGCCCGCCGGAGAGGCCGGTGCCCCCCTCCATGATCGGGTGATCCAGCCCCAGCGGCAGGCGGCGAATAAATTCCGCTCCGCCGCTCACCGTCAGCGCAGAGAAGATGGCGTCGTCGGTAGCGTGCGCCGCGCCGAGCGTCAGGTTTTCACGCAGCGTACCGTGAAACAGACGCGCGTTTTGCGTCAGCAGCCCGACGTTGCGCCGCACGTCGGCCACGTCAATGTGCGGCAGGCTGAGGTTATCAAGCCGCAGCTCACCGCTCACCAGATCCATGCCGCCCGCCATCGCCTGCAGCAGCGTGGATTTACCGGAGCCGTTGCGGCCCAGCACCGCAATACGCTCCCCAGGCTGAATGGTCAGGGATTTAATGCGCAGCGCCATGGTCAGCGAGTCGCTGTAGTAGCGAAACATGGCGTCGGTGAACTGATAGTGGCCAAACAGCACCGGACAGTGAATACGCGTCTCATCGCTGCTGTTCTCTACCGGCAGATTCATCAGGCCGTCGAGGCTGGTTTTCGCCGCCCTGACCTGCTGCCAGCGCGCCAGTACGCCGCACAGCGTTGCCATCGGCGCAATCATGCGCGAGGAGAGCAGCGACGCCGCGACAATCGCCCCGGTGGTGATATCGCCGTTGATCACCATCGGCGCGCCCACCACAATGACGCTGGCGTAAACCAGCCCCTGCACCGTTACGCCCCAGCTAATGAGCGAGTGCATCACCTTACGCATCGCCACGCCCGACTGCGCGGTGATACGGATATAGCTGTTCCACTGCTGCAGAAAGCGATCTTCCGCCTGCATCAGCTTGATATCCTCCAGCCCCTGTACGCTCTCCACCAGCACTGCGTTACGCAGCGTGGACTCTTTCAGCGCCTGCTGCGCCAGCTTCGCCAGTTTTTTCTGGCTGAGCAGGCCCGGCAACACCATCAGCAGCACCGCCACCGGGGCGATCCACGCCAGCTGTGGCGCGATAATCGCCATAACCAGCAGAAACAGCAGGAAAAATGGCATATCGACAATCGCCGTCACGGTGGTTGAGGTCACCATTTCCCGGATCGCCTCCAGTTCACGCAGCTGGGAGATAAAAGTGCCGGTAGAGCGCGGCACCACGCTGTTGCGCAGCCGCAGCGCATGACCAAACACCCGATCGGAGACGCGCATATCGGCGCGCTTGCCCAGCAGATCGGTGACGTGATCGCGGCCCACGCGCAGAATATAGGTAAATACCACCGAAATGATCACGCCAGCATAGAGGACATAGAGCGTGGGATAAGATTGCGCCGGGATCACCCGGTCATAAACCTGCATCGAAAACACAATCCCTACCAGCGCCAGCAGATTGATCAAGAAGGACGCCAGCATCACATAGCCGTAGGGACGCAGATCGTGCAGCACCAGCCGCCGCAGCCAGTCGGGGCGAACGGTGGCGAGATAGCGATCGACCCGGCTATCTTTCGCCGCCGCCACCGGTCGCAGCGCGGCCACCACGCGGAGGGCGGGCAGCAGATCGGTGAGCATCACCGGCGTCGGCTGTTCATCGCCGGAAAAGTGCACCCGAACGCGGTCATCACCATCAAACGCCGTCACCACGCCGACCTGGCCATCATCCAGCTCTACTGCCAGCGGCAGGCGCCAGCGCGTGATCTCCCGGCTCTCCTCTGCAAACAGCTGCAGCGACAGCCCCGCCTGACGTGCCAGATGGCGCAGCGCTTTATCGCGCGTCTGTTTGCCCTGCCACTCCGCTGCCGCCATGATCATGCCCGGCGAACAGGGCAGCCGGTAGTGGGTGGCGATCTGAATAATGGCCGTGGCCCAGCCGTTAAGCGGCAGCTCGCCGCCGCTGGCGGACTGGCCCTCAGGCGCGTCCGGAATCGGTAATTGGGTCATGGCTGAATCTCCACGGTCTGGATGCGCTGGTTATTAAGCGTAAAGGCTGAACGGATCTGTCCGGTGCTGTAGAGGCAGTCGAGCTGCAGCGATCGCAGCTGGCTTACGGTCTGCTGTAGCGTAAAGCGGGTCTGCCACACCTCCTGTTCGGCATTGAGTACGTCCAGCAGCGGGCGCGTGCCGAGCTGCAGATACTGATCCTGATAGAGCTGGCGGGTTTTCTCGCCCAGCGCCTGCTGGCGCCCCATGATCGCCAGACTCTGCGACAGGCTGAGCGCTTCATTCTGCGACTCGCTCAGCTGCTGACGCGCTTTCAGCCGTGCCGAATTTACCGCTGCGTTCGCCGCCTGTAGCGCGCTGGCGGCGGCGTCACGCGCGGCGGTGATCCCGCCGCCCTGATAAAGCGGCATCTCGACTTTGACAAAGGCAGAGTACTGCGTGCGGTCCAGCGACTGACTACCGGCGTAGCGATCGTTGAGATAGTGGGTAACCTGCGGTTCCAGCGAGATAGTCGGCAGGTTCTGCGCGCTGGCGTTATCAAGTTTGGCCTGCGCCTGATTAGCCTGCGCCCACGCGGCCAGCACCGCCGGATTGGTTTTGTCATCCGCTTTGCCACTGGCGCAGCCGCGGGTCAGCGTTGCGGGAAACTGGTCGCTGACCTGCTTTACCAGCGGCCAGCCCAGATAGGTGGCTAAGGTTGCGCGCCAGCGGTTAAGGCTCGCCTGATACTGCGTCAGGGTGGTGCGCGCGCCTTCAATACGCGCATCGGTCTGGGTCGCGTCGGAGAGCGAGGCCGCGCCCTCCTCATTACGCTGCCGCGCCAGTACGCCAATCCGGCTCAGGGCGCTGAGCTGATCGCGGGCAATCTTTACCAGCTGCTGATAGCCCTGCACCTGAACCAGTGCCGCTGCGGTATCGTGCGCCACGCTATCGATACTCACCAGCACGTTTGCCTGCTCCTGCGCCACGCCCGCCTCGGCAGAGCGCACCGAGCTGCTGACTTTGCCAAAGTCATAAAGCATCTGCGACACCGACAGCACAAATGAGGGGCTGAAGCCGCTGCCGCTGTAACTGTTGCTATAGCCATTGTTCATGCCCGCACTGATTTGCGGATAATATTTTGCTTTTGCCACATCGACCTGATTCGCCTGCTCCAGCATGGTGCCAATCGCCTGCGCGATATCAGGATGCCACTGCACCGCACGCTGCACCGCCTGCTCAATTGTCAGGGTGTCCGGCACGCTGCCCAGCGCCGGTTCGGCGACTTCGCCCGCGAGCGACGGCAGCTCCTGCTGCTGAACCAGCTCGCTTTGCGTAATAGATCCAGCGCGTATCAGCGTCTCACTGGCGGCACTAAGATGCGCACTGTAAAACAACAGAAAGCCCGCGCTTACTGCGGCGGGCAGAGAGGAACGGCGAAAAGGTGCGCCGGATTGCATCAGATCCATCGATTATCCACCAGTCAGAATAGAGAAAGGGCACCTCCTGTGCCCGTGATGCTTCCCTGCGTCACACACCACTATGCCGTGTGGTTTTGGTGCGGTTGCTGCAGCAGCTCCTCCAGTGACACGTTAACGCCTTCCAGCGTGATCAGCTGCGTAGTGCTGTAGCCCGTCCCGCTACCGTCACGATCGATTGAAAGCACGGTGCTGCCATCAGAAGTATGGTCCACTTTCACGAAATCATTAATATTACTTGTGGAATCATTCCAGCCGATCAGCAGTTCACTGATATCAATTTTGTCTCCCTGGGCGACGTTAAAGTCGGTCCAGGTGTCGTGGCCGTTGCCGCCGGTGGCGTCAGCGCGATCCAGCAGATGGTAAACCAGCGTATCTGCGCCGGCGCCAGCGGTGATGGTGTCATCGTAGGCGCTGCTGGTCAGCGTATCGTTACCGCCGGTTCCGTTAATGGTCGGGTGCAGCTCAATGGTGAAGCTGTGGCTGGTCAGGGTGCCGTCCCGGCCCGCCAGGGTGTAACTGAATACCTCCTTATGCGTAATGTTCTGGACGTTAACATCCGCATTGAGTGAGTAGGTGTAGCTTCCGCTGGCGCTGACCTGCAGCACGCCGAACTCACCGGCTACCTGCGTCATACCGGCCGCTCCCACCGTGGTTTCTGCCCCCAGAGCATTAGTGATGGTTAAGGTTCCGCTGTGCGTGCCGGCGCTGTCAGCCCAGATGCTGCCGCTCGCGTCATGCTCAGCGCTGCTGCTTTCCGCCAGCAGACTGGTGGCGGCAAACAGCGTGGCCGCCGGGCCGTTATGCAGCGTTACCGTCAGCGTGGCGGAGGTTACCGTGCCGCTGGCGTCCCGCACTGAATAGGTAAAGGTATCCGTCGCCGGCAGCGTGTCGATATTCAGTCCCGCTTTCAGCGCATAGGTATAGTTGCCTCGCGCATCCAGGGTCAGCGTACCGTAGCTGCTGTTGATCACCGTATTACCCGTGCCAGCAACCGTTGCGCCGCCCGCCGTTGTAACCGCCACACCGGCCGGTACCGTACCGGCTATCGAACTGGTGTCGTTCGCCAGCAGATTACCGGTGACGGTGGCCGCCGTGGTCACCGCCAGCGTGGTGTAGTCTGACACCGTGCTCACGGTAGTGGTGGGCAGTACGCTGAGGTTGGTATTCGCGCCGACCACTACCGCGTAGTTACCGGTACTCAGATTGCTGTAGGTGACGTTACCGCCGCGAATCGTTCCGATTGAGAGCAGAGAGCTGATGTAGTTGCTCTGCGA
>Ga0157361_1000726_pt1 | contig 12006 bp, 11 predicted proteins | sample AttlaeALBM2_FD_111481 | JGI IMG/M metagenome (GOLD analysis project Ga0157361, IMG submission 111481) | Fungus gardens microbial communities from leaf cutter ant in Ribeirão Preto, State of São Paulo, Brazil - Atta laevigata ALBM2 | ecosystem: Host-associated > Fungi > Mycelium > Unclassified ...
AGGATAGCGTAGTAGACTACTCTCCTCCTATTCCGCACTTACTATAAGTACTGAGTAGTTACAGTGTAATTCCTCAGTCTGTAAATTAACGTCATCTGGTCCTAATCTCTCCTTGTCCACTCTGACTCCTTTCACTTTCCTCCTTAGGACCTTTGTCTCGATGACTTCCATCACCCCGAAATACACGACCACCTCACGACCGGAGACCAGGGTGCAACACATAAGTTGAAGCCAAGGTTGTTCAACAAGTTGTTCTCCACTCCAATGTCCTTGCCTGTCTGCCAGAGCCTTCTTTATACTATCGCTAAGTAACATTCCTCTCTGACATAGTACATTACTCCGTCCCGGAGTGTAATTTCCATCTATCATTCTATACCTCTGTCCTCCAGAATTCCGTCCTTGACATAAATCATAGAAAAGGAGTCATGTCACAGTCACAGTCACAACATGTGATGGGTAGTCACATAACAGGTAATATGAGGACTGTGGGAGGTGAAGTGCATAGCCATAATAGTAGTTGTATATATAGTATAGAAAATCAAATGGAAACTCTATTGAGTTCTCCTTGTCAACTCAGACTTGGAGTGGATTTAAGTCGCCTTGGCTAAAGTCTTACAGGTTCAGATCTCAATAATCAATACATAGATGTAAGGTGCTATCCTTTTTTTTGACAAATAGTACTAGAGTACCACAAGGGGAGTTCAAGGGTCTGATAATTCTAGTCTTGGTGTTTTCATCAATGAATTTTCAGAGGGTCTGTAGCTCGAGAATAGACAGAGAGTATATGGGACCCAAAGATGGTGTAGCTTCTCCCTCAATTTGGATTGATAGATCATACAAGCAGTGATCAGATAATGTCTTTGCTCTCTATTTGTTAAACATCAGCAAACTGATGGTAGTCTACTGGGATGTCACTCAGGTCAGGGGATACCTTGAGTGTATGTACTATGTTGCCTTTAAGTGGGGGTAAGTCAAGGAAAAGTTGAAAAAAGGTTGTCCCCAGTACCTTACAGACCTGGTAGAAGGCTGTTGATTGTAGGGTACCTTTGCTCCAGTTTATGAATGGGTTGCACTGGGATAACCAACTGTAACCCAGTACTACCACAGTGTCCCTTCCTAACTTTGTTATGAAAAATTCAGGGGGGTATGAGTAACCATATGAAAATTTGATTGGGAATGAAACTATGCAGATCACACAAGCATTAATTGTACCATCTATCAAAGTAATAGACATGGGAAGGATTTCCCAGCAAGACAGTCTATTCTTCTCAACAAAATCCAAATTCACAAAGCATTCTGAGGAGCCTAGATCCACTAAGCCTTCAAATACGTCAGGCAGTAGCAGCAATTAGAGAGGAATATACAAGGACTTAGAGCAGATAAGGGTTGTAGTGCTCAAGTGCAGAACAGGATCCCCAGGTGGATTTATGCAATTGACTCCTGGTAAAAGGGACAAAAGAGGTTTTAACTGTGACAAGCAAGAGTAAAGGGCAGTGACAGTCCTCAATTGCATGCTAGAGGGTTTGTGGGAAAAAGGAAGAAGTGGGGGTATCAGAATGAAATCAAAATGTTAAAGCACAGCTTATCTATAATGTAAAAATAGGTGAAATGATAGTGAGTTTGATCTAGATTCTCCTCACATGGTGTCCCTGAGGTGTTCACCTTTACACACTGTAACAAGCTCACTAGCAGAATAGTCAGTAAACCACTCATGTGTCAGGAAAGCTAACTCTGAGCTGGAATTAAGCCAACTGCTCTTTATCAGTGTTAGACAAAGAGAACTTGTTAGAGTCCTTGCTGTATTGGGTCTATCTACTTATACTACTTTTAGTTGGTCTTTGCATTCTTTACCTGCTGATAGGGATCAAAAGGTTTGATCATAAAACAAAGGTGAAAACAAGGTCAGAGAGACAAAATCTCCAAACTGCTTCACAATTGTGCACTAAACAAGTAGGCACTGGGGAGATGAATCAAATAATAGAGAGCTTACTGAAGGTAAATGTCCAAAGAATAACCAAAACATATTAAATAGAAACCTAAGAAAGAAAAACTGTGTTTAGTATTCACTCAAGAGTACCCTCACCATAATAAGATCCCTAAGGCACGTGTTTATCTCGTGCCATGACACTACTGCCCTTACCTAGTCTAGTAGCCTGGCTTGCCATCAATACAGTAGTACTACCTAGAACTCCTATGTAGTTATGCAGGCTCTACTTCAACTGACTGTACAACTGGAAGCCTACTCCAAAAACACATAGCAAGTGGTTAGCTCCTAGCATAAGCAAATGCCCAAGTCTGTTGAGGCTTGAGTATCCCTTTGAGGGAAGTTTATAGAGTTTTCATAAAGCAAACACAAAAGAAAACCTCAAATCACTCAAATAGCCTTTCAGCTCTAGAGCAACAGAAGGAGAGATAATAGGGGGAAAGTATTTTTGTCCCTTCTGTGCCCTAGAGTACTTTATTAGGATTACAAAGCAATGATACAACAAAAGAAAAGAAACAAAGAAAGCTTTCAAATTCCCAAAGATAGTAAGAGAGAAATGATGAGACAGCACCTCTCCCGATCACTTGGCTACCACTCTGCACTCCTCTAATCAAACAATAGATGGCTCTCAAGCCTTTTGATGGGCCATAGAGAGAGGTGGCAATCTCAAGTTGTTTTGCTCTTAAGCGCATTTATCACAAATGGTCACTTATTATTTGTGATAGGTGCTTTGATACTTTAAAGAGTTCAAAAATGTGAAGTTAGACAAGTGACAAAAGATGTTGTTAAGTCTAAGGTTCAATCCTCAGACTATGAGTCCTTAAATACAGAAAAGTGATAGTCTGTGCACTAGGACAGAGCATCACATGCTACTACCTATTGTTCTACATATAGTAGTGCCTTTGTACTTGAAAATGAAATAACTTAACATTATGGAGGCTGTCCTTTGTTCTAAGAAAAGAACAGATGACTATCTATGGGTAATTAATGAAGTCTATGTGCAAACATTGAGGCCTTCATATTTCTACTAATATTAATCATCTTGGCATCATTTTACACTCATTCTGAGAGGTATAAAGAGGGCTTCTCTGATACCTAAAAGCAAAGCTTAGATCATGGCGGTTTCCAAGATATTGGTGATTTAGTAAACAGTACCATATATCATGACTTGGCAAAACAGCTAAGTCACTATTTATATTTCTTTTCTTTTCTTTTCTTTTTCTTTTGGACTTACTGCACAAGGAAGGAGTGCAGGAAAGTGTCACATGACAATGTCACAGTGTGACATCACACAAAATAAAGTCACATGACAACCATGGGAAAGTAGTGCACAGACCATGTAGTAATTGTATAAGTAGTATACAAAAAATGCATGAGAACTCCATCGAGTTCTCCTTGTCAAGCACTGATAAAGAAGTAGTTGGCTTTATTTCAGCTCAGGAGTTAGCTATTCTGACACCATGGTGGTTACCTGTTGATCTGCCTAATATTTCAGCCATTATTGATTGCTTTGTGATGTGACTGGTATCAATTGAAAGATCTTTTCAAGGGCTTTTAGGAGCCATTGAGACCATGATAATCATGAAAGAATTGATGGAGATATAGCCAAATGAAGTTTGTGACAGCGTTGTCTTCATCAAATACCTCTTCTTCTATTTCTCTATCTGACCTCTCTTCCCGACCTCTCTAGTCCTTCTACTACTCTTCTATACCTTATCATATCTTTGAGCCTCAGTCTTTTTCTGTGATGTTTGTGATCCAGCTCTCAAAAGGACTCATCTTGCTAGTTCTTGCTATAATTAACTATCAGTGATGATAGCCTTGCTCTGATGGTAACCTAGACATTATAAATAAGTGACTGCTGCCAAGGTATGATGTCATCCTTATAGAAAACAATCTTCTAAGGTCCTTTCCGCTCTTGAGAGCACTCTAGAGAGGAGTTCTGTTATAGATCTGTTATGAAATTCTCTGAATAATCTTTATGAGGTCTCTGTAATGGTGGTCACAGCCACTACTCTGCTACTCAAGTGGTATGCTCAAGCCCACAACTGGGTGTTTTGGAAACATCTCTGGGGGGCCGAACTTGTCTCTCGAGCTGGTTATTCTCATTATTATGGTGAAAATATCACTTTTATTGGCTAAATGGCTGTCCAGCGTGATACCACAACCCCAACTAAACTCTGTGACATCATGTTGTGACATGACTTTCCCACACTATCTATAGAAAAATAAATGAAAAGAAAAGGAAAAGAGAAAAAGAAAGATAACTTAGAGAGGTGATTCATGACATCATGAGCCTTATCACACTCAATCAAGCCCTCATCCACACCTCCACACCAAACCTTATGGGTGTGATACAATCTGAGTTGATGATTAGCCAGGCTCTTTGGGCCTGCTACTCTGTAGAAGGTTATTCAAGTGACCACTGTGTCTTGTCTCTTAAAAGAATAGGGTATATGGTATGAAACAGTTACCAACTTAACCTCTCACCAAGATCATCCCTTACACACTCAAGAGAATTGCATTTACAACCTCAAGAGCTTCTAAGATAAAGGCAAGGGCCAAAAAGGCTCTTCCTATCAATCTCTACTCTGAGAAATATATTAGAATATTACAAATGTTGGAGACTCAATTAAAAAGAAACAAAAAAGAAAATCCTTCATTCTACCACTCTCCCTTGTGTCTCTCCTCTATGATACTGCCATGTGGCCATGACAGCTGTCACCTTCCTGTTTTCCATACTTCCCTGACATAACCATGTAATCCTGCTCTATCTCTATACTTTACTCCTGCCTATTTTTCTCTAATCCCTGAACTGGCTTCTTTCTACTCTGAATATGGTCTAGAAACACATAACAGTGTGTGCGAGTGTCAGCAATACAATCATTACCTGGCAGTGAAGAGGCTGTTTATGCTAGAGTTTTTCCTATTTTCCTTTTAAATTGAAGTTCCCCAACTACTGTCTAAGTAGTGGTGATGGGGATCAAAGGGAATTGATCACTAAACAAAGATAATAACAAATGAAAGTAAAATAATCTCTGAGATGTTTCACAATTGTGCACTAAACAAGTAGGCACTGGGGAGATGATCAAATAAACAAAGGGGGCTTAAGAAGGTGGAAAATAGGGGGGGAACTCAAGTAACCCGAAAGAAATGACAATAAAGGTCTTTAAGAATCCACTTGAGGTTGGTCTCACCATAATAGGCTCTCTAAGACATACATTTGTCTTGCGTCGTGATACTACTGCTCTTACCTAGTCTAGTAGTCTAGCTTGCTGTCGATACAGCAAAACTACCTAGAACTCCCATGCCATCGTGTGGGCTCTTCTTCAGCTGACCATACAACTGGAAGCCGACTCCAATAACACATAGTGAGTGATTAACTCCTAGTGTAAGCGAATGCCCAAGTCCATTGGGGCTCAAATTTCCATCAAGGGGGAGGTTTGGTAGGTTTTTAGAAAGTAAAGAAGAACACTCAGTGAAAAATAGAGACTTAGTCACTCAAAATAGCCGTTAAGCTCTAGAGCAACAGAAAGGGATAATGATGGGGTATGATGCTTGAATTCTCTTCTGTGCCCTAGAGTATTTTATTAGGATTACAAAGCAATGAGACAACAAAGAAAGTGAGACAAAGAAAACCTCTGAGTTCCCAAACATAGTAAGCCCAAGCTGATAAGATGGCACCTTTCCTAAACACTTGGTAACCACTCTCCACTCCTCTGACCCTACTCCAGGAATCCTCCTTTGCATGATAGGTGGTCCTCAAGCCTCTTGTTAGGCAGTAGAAGGAGATGACAATCTCAAGTTATCTTCCTCTCAAGCATATTGTCTTTGTCAATTCTCCCTTCTACCTCTCTTTTCAACTTCCTTATTCTGTCTATTACTTCTCCTATATCATCCCACTTCTCTAAGACCCAGTTTCCTTTCACTGTGGTTGTGATGTAATGCCGTGCTAACTCGATTCTCTTGATCTTGATATAATTAGCCATCAGTGATAATGGCTTAGATCTGATCATAACTCTTCTGAAAATAGTGCTGCCAGCCACTGAGGTATGACATCACTCTAGTAGCACTAGGTCTTCAAAGTTTGCCTCTGTCCTCAAGAGCACTTCTAGAAGGGAAATCCATTAGAAATCTGATACAAAGCACCTAGACAAGTGTCTATGAGGTATCTGTAGTGGTGGTCACAGCCACTACTCTACTACTCAAGCGAGGTACTCGAGTCCATGACTGGGCGTCTAGGAAACATCTCTGGAGGGGCCAAACTTGTCTCTCGAGTTGGTTATTCTGATTATTAAGGTGAAAATAGTCACTTATTTGCCTAAATAGCTGTCCAGCGTGACAGCGGTGAATATAAAAGTTTAAATTCTGCTGATGTATTGTGGTAGTGGTGATGTTTGAAATCCAATTCTCAATTCTAGACTACTGTCTTGGCCCTGTGCCTGAGTCCTGCCTGCCTGGTGTCACCCTAACACCCTATTTCAAAGTTGTTCTCACAGTAGTACTCTCTGGCTATGTGATCAGACTATTCTCATAGTAGTACTCTTGACTATGTGATCAGATATGAAACTTTGAGTTCTCCCTGTATAACTTGACTTCCTATCAATGCTAAACTCTGTCTTAGAGCTTCTATGACATTGTTCCTGTGGCTAAGTCACTTGTTCTGTAATCTCTTTGGTTTGACCCAGTTGTGAGTCAAAGCAACTTAATCACTGATCTGATCACTCTAAAAATAGATTTCCACTTCAAAAACCCAAATAGAAGAAAGAGATGACCAAGATTGCTTGCCCTCTTCCTACTAAGCAGGGGTTTTTATAGATTTAGAAAAATACAGAAAGAAATATATGGAAAATAGAGAAAATAATAAACCCAGTCATAATCTATTATTACAACAATTGTTCTGGTAGTGATAGAGAATCCTGTGTCTTCTTGTCTTTTCTCAATTATTTTCTATTAGTTTTATTAGTTTCGCTTTGCCCTTGCTGAGTTACTGGGTTGCCTACCACTGATCCCGCAGTGATCTTCCTTTTTCTCTGGCTTATCTCAGTGACTTGGGACCTGACTCTTTCCTTTCTTGCCTAGGGAGTTTCAGGTGTTGTTTTCGCAGCTCCCTGAGGCTCTTTGTTACTCCTTGGTTTTTGATTATAATAGATCAGTTTTTGATGCACTTCTATTCTTAGCCATTACTGATCAAGTAATGCCATGGCTATTCTTATTTCCTGCCAGGCTACTGGTCCTGTTTCTTGTGATAGGCATCTCTCTGGACTTTTCCATATGAGGCTTCTTTCTCCTGACTAAGCTGCTATTCTTAACGATAATGCCGTGGGGCCATGGGCTCGACTCCACTGGTTCTCGAGTGATTGGCCTATCAGTGGTAGCAACCTTATGTCCCCAAGTATACTACTATATAGTTAGGTAGCCAGCTTTTGGTGGTGAAGTCCTCTGTGCCTTCCCTGCTACCTAGCAGGTGATTTTATCTTAGTCTTTCTTCTTGGGGTGTGAATTTGTGAAATTTTTTTAATTTTAGGCCTGAATATATTTTGGGCTTCACAATGAGATTCCACAAATTGCTCTAGAAAGGAATCTTAACCAAGAAGACAACACTGATGCTGAAGTCTCTAGACTCTAAGCTCAACTTGCCTAAATCTAGTTAGAGTTAACTGCACTTAAACAAAAGAAAAGTGCCAACAGCACACCCAAACCAACATCACCTACTTGAAACTACCATTCTATCACTCCCCTCAATAACACTATTAAGGACAAAAAAAGTCCAACTATCTAGCCCTTTTATGATGACCCCAAAGACTTTGACCAATTCCTTGCAAGATTAAATGGAGCCTTCCTCCTTGCCCCTTGGAGATTTGCCAGTAATATACGTTATGTTGTCTATACCTGTCAATACCTAGAAGGCAACATTGCCTCCTGGGCCAAACTCATATTGACAGGTGAAGATCTAGAACTCCAAGAAGACTGGGGAAATTTCTTTGTGGCCTTCTGAGAGCAATTCCAAGATCCCAATGTCCATGACCAGCTAACCAAGTGTCTCTACTCTCTGAAACAAACCCAGTCAGTCAGAGAGTACACAACCAATTTTGAGAGTTTAGCCTGCAAAATAAATTAACCCCCTAGTACCTAGGGAAACATATTCTATCACAGCTTAAAAGACTACATCAAAGACCTTTTAGTAGGAATCCCATGTAAAAAAAGTGACTACCAACAGCTAAAGCAAGCTGCCCTCAAAGCTAATAAGAGATGGTCCTTTTGCTGCTAGGAATACCCAAGCTGAAATACTCTCCTATACTCCATAACAAGTTTTCCCACAATCCCATCATCTTCCACATACACAACCTACTCTTCTCCTGTTACCATTCCCACCTCTTGCTGAGCTGGCCCTCTAACTCAAGAAAAAAAGACCACTACTGTGCCAACTATCTGTGCTTATACTGGGAGAGCTCAGGACATATTACAATATCCTGCCCAGTCAAGCTGTCTCAACCTCAATTCAATACTATCAATATTCTTTCTTCTAATAACCTGGCTGAGGACTTCAAGGACATAGATGTGATGATGGGGATCAAAGAGATTTGATCACAAAACAAAGGTGATTATAAATAAAAGAAACAAAATTTCCGAGATGCTTCACAATTGTGCACTAAACAAGTAGGCACTGGGAAGATGATCAAATAAGAAAGAGAGCTTAAAAAGGGGGAGAAATAGGGGGAAACTCAAATAACTGAAAGAAATTGTAATAATATTTTTAAGGAATTCACTTTTTTTTCTTTTTTTTTTTGTTCAAAAATTTATAATGTAGTGCTCAATCGCAGTCCATGGCAGACTATCTACAACAAGTAGCCTACATGGGCCTCAAGGACCAGATTGTCCCATCATAGGCAAGAGACATTATCAGTATCAAAGAAGAAATCTAACCTAAGAGAAAAGAAAACTAGATATAGGTTGCTCGTAACCAACCTTCAAATAACACGTCCAAGTTAAGAGACCTATCATGCCTAGAATACAGAGTCAAATGAAACTGAGTGAGATGAGACTGAGAAACTATTTATAGCACACAGAAAAGAGAAACTGAGTGAGACACTCATGGAGGCTCAGGAGGCTCAGTAGGTAGGCAATCCTGAGAAGAGAAGGCAAAGGCACTAGGATGCTCCTTCAGGAACTTGACAAAGTCCTTGACAGTTGGCACTAGGTCAGTCAAGGGAAAGTAGGCAAACCGGCGGCAGTTGGCAAAGATGTATCAACATGTTTTCACCTGGCAATGGCTATACAAATACTGGGTGCACTCTGCAGGGAAAAAGCACTGTCTAAACTCCCCAATGGGAGTATGATTAAGAATGGCTTGAGTCACTCTGGCACACAAAGTGACCAACTCGCCAATAAAGGAAAGCTAGCCCCTACCTTTAGCATAGGAGGGCTGGAGAAGGTTCTTGATCCCACCTTTGAGAAGGAGGAAGTGACGACCCTGAGATGAAGGATGAGCAAAGGATGTTCTCCATGTATTGAGGCAAGCAGCAGTACTCTTGGATCAAAGAGTGTTAAGAGAAGTAGTTGGATGACATCTAGCAGCGATCTTGGTACTGGTAGCATCTTCATGTGCCAAGAAGTGAAGAGACCACTGGGCCTTACTTGGGCAGTTCCAGAAGTGAATGGAACGATCAGGGTGATTGGTGAAGAAACTTCTAAGAGCTTGGACAATGGCAAGGAAGTGAGCCTGGCCTGAATGAACAGAAGTATCAACTGCTCTCCTAGCTGCAGTAAGAGAATCAGTGATGATAACAATGTGCTTGACATCAAAGGAAGTGGCCTTAACAATACCAAGTTGAATAGCAAACAACTCTGCATCTAGAGCTATGGCTTGTCCTGTAGGCGCCTTGGATAATAACACCTGTTCTCCTAGTCTCCAGAAGTAGGCAACTGAAACAGCCTGCATGTTCCTAGGAGGAATGACACTTGCATTAGTGGCAACTACAAGTGTTGATGAATCAGAGGAGGCCTCATGACAAAGACGGTCAAGGGCATTGAACTGGGGTTTGCAAGTTGGCCCATTGGAGCAGTCACAGGGATAGAAAGAGACATAATCAGAAAAGTTGTCTAACAACCTACATCCTGGGTGTATCTCAGGGTCCTAATTGCTCCATCCACTTCTGGGACTGCCCAAGCAAAGCCCAGTAGTCCCTTCACTTCTTGGTACATGAAGATGCTACCAGTACCAAGATCGCTGCTGGATGCCATCTAGCTACTTCTCTTAACACTCTTTGATCCAATGTCATATGACAGAAAATAATCATTTAAATAATATAATTTCTTTTATATTTTATATTATTACTAAATTCTGCTCCTAAACTCCTGTTGTCTACTCCTATAGAATCATGATTTAGACTAGTTACTTGTACTCCTCCTATTCCAGACTTAGTATTAGTACTCCATTAGTTACATCCTAGTTCCTTAGTTCGTAGATTAACGTCTATAACGTCCTTAATATCTTTTACTTGTTCTATCCTCACTCCTATCAATCTATACTACTCTACTCCTGAACTCCTGGCAACAATTTAGTCCTCCTGAAATATGCAACCACACACATGACAGAAGATTGAGGCACAGTGCACAAGCTGAGGCTAAGGTTGTTCCACACTTTTGTTGTCAACTTCTTTCTACTCCAGATAAATTCCACTCTACTCTGGGTCACTCTGTTCCTGTTCCGCATGTTCTTGACATCCAAGAGTGCTACCACCTGCCTCAACACATAGAGAACATCCTTTGCTTGTCCTTCATCTCAGGGTTGTCACTTCCTCTCTCTCAAAGGTGGTATCAAGAACCTTCTCCAGCCCTCCTATGCTAAAGGTGGGGACTAGCTTCCATTCATTGGCAAGTCGGTCACCTTGTGTGCTAGGGTGACTCAAGCCATTCTTAATCATACTCCCATTGGGGAGTTTAGACAGTGCCTTTTCCCTGCAGAGTGCACCCAGTGTTTGTGTGGCCATTGCCAGGTGGAAACACGTCGACATATTTTTGCAAATTGCCACTGGTTTGCCTATTTTCCCTTGACTGACCTAGTGCCAACTATCAAGGACTTTGTCACATTCCTGAAGGAGCATCCTAGTGCCTTTGCCTTCTCTTCTCAGGATCGCCCACCTGCTGTTATGCCGCAAGCAAATTTTCCATGGAATATAATATTTGATACATTTTATACTAATGGATTCTCAATTAGAATTCACTCTAGAACCCTTTCTATATCCTCAGAACATAACACTATATGATAAATACATTGAGCAGGTGATGACTGATCTAGAGCTCATGTTGAGACCTCAAGAGACAATTAGGATGAACTGGCATCAGGTTACTAAGAGAGTTTCTAAGGGACTATGCTCTAGATCCACTTCGGTATAGGCCAACTTAGAAAGATGGTAGACTTATACTCTAGAACCAGTACTACTCAGAAGAAAAACTTAGACTGATAGACTTTGTGCTTTTGATGGCATCAGATCAATTATATTTAAATAAATGACCTCTAGGACGTGACTTGGAGATACTAGACATTTATTAAGACTTGCTAATGGTTTAACAGGTAATCAATAAAGTCCAAATTGCAAAGCAGCATCAAGAGCATAATAGAGAAAGACAGAAGAATATTCTAGAAGGAAGCAGCGATGAAGACACATTATCTTTGATGGGAAGGCCTGGGTGAGAGAACACATCATCATAAAGAAAGGAGAGGGCCACGTCATCAGTGGGAATTTGGGAGGACTTAGGATAAAAAGAAGGTGATGGGATCCTAAAAGTAGTAATAGTTTCCCTTTTATAATTTATTTCTTAAGTTTCAGGGCTTTGTAATATTTTAATATAGTATCCAGAGTGCAGTTGGATCAGAGAAGAACCTATTGACTCCTACCTCCATCTACACTGCCTCTGGAATCATGAATGCAGATCTATTGAGAGTAAGAAGACTGGGACTAGTGGGGTGTTTTGAGAAGAACACAGAATATACCCAGAACTCGATCTAGGGAAAAGAT
>Ga0157361_1000729_pt1 | contig 11993 bp, 15 predicted proteins | sample AttlaeALBM2_FD_111481 | JGI IMG/M metagenome (GOLD analysis project Ga0157361, IMG submission 111481) | Fungus gardens microbial communities from leaf cutter ant in Ribeirão Preto, State of São Paulo, Brazil - Atta laevigata ALBM2 | ecosystem: Host-associated > Fungi > Mycelium > Unclassified ...
AGCGCCTCACTGGTGGGGCATGTTCTTTACTCAGCAGACCTCATGTCTGCCACATGTATTCCTCACATACTCCTCATGGTACATAGGTATATATATACAGTAGATACTCTCCTGTATTCCTTATGCTTTACCAATTATATCATTCCCTTCCTTCCTCTACTCTCTATTCATCCTTAAGTCTTTACTTGAAGTTGCAACCTAAGTTACTCCTCAAGATCGTAACATCCCCTATCATACTCTTGATGCTGCTTTGTAATTTGGATTTCTTCAAATACCTGTTAAACAGTTAGCAAGTCCCAATAAATGTCTAGTATCTTCAAGTCACGTCCTAGAGGTCATTTATCTAAATATAATTGATCTGATGCTATCAATGCTTATTTACAAGCACAGAGTCTATTAGTCTAAGTTCTTCATCTGAGTAGTACTGGTTCTAGAGTACAAGTTTACCATCTTTCTAAGTTGGTCCATCCAAGAGTGGATCTAGAGTGTAGTCTCTCAGTAACTCTCTTAGTAACCTGATGCCAGTTCATCCTAATTGTCTCTCGAGGTCTCAACATGAGCTCTAGGTTGATTATCACCTGCCCAATATACTCATTGTATAGTGTTACATCCTGAGGGTATAGAAAGGGTTCTAGAGTGAATTCTAATTGAGAATCCATTGGTATAAAGTGTATTAAATGTTATCTTCTGCAGAAAATTCGCTTGCAGCATAACACCAGTAGGAAAATTAATGCCAAATTCTATTCCAGAAAAGCCTTGGGCACATATACCGGTAGACTTTATCACTAAGTTGTCCTTAGCACAGGGATACGATAGTATTCTAGTAGTAGTGGATTGACTAACTAAAATAGTTCACTTCATACTATCAAGAATGTCTCCAGGAGGGAAATTTACTCTAGGAGGGCTTGGCCTCAATGACAAGTTGTGCCCACTTCTACACTTGCCCCTTCTGGATTTCAGTAGGATTATATTTGAAAGGAAGGAGTATGAGTATCAAGCAGAGTGAAGTTTTCCCAAGAGAGAACAAAACTAAGGTAAATTACAATAAATAGGATTATTTAAATAATTCAGAAGATTCCGGAATGGCTGATAGTCAGGTGACTAAGCCATGCACGTGCAGTATGCATCACGGTGTCACCATCATAACACATACCAACTACAGAGAAAACATTGGCAGAAGGATTAGCAAGGTTGTTTAGAGATAATGTGTGGAAACTGCATGGGTTACCAGAAAGCATCATTTCAGACAGAGGACCACAGTTTATGGTAGGATTAATGTGAGAGTTGAACAGGATATTGGGGATCAAAAGTAAATTGTCAACGGTGTTTTACCCACAAACAGATAGACAGACAGAAAGGGTGAACCAAGAGTTAGAACAGTACTATAAGGGCGACTAGGGCACAAGACTCCAGGAGAATCCTCAGTTAATATTACAGTTAGTGGTTATGATACAACTCACCTCCAGGAGAATCCTCAGAGATTAGGATGAGGCTTCTGGAGGGATCTTTTACATTATATACATCCCTCAGGGTTGTCCCCTTACAACACTGAGATCGCTTAGATAACCTGGCAGGGTTCGCATCAGCTAGCATTCCCACAGATCCTCGGAGTCTGCGGTCTATAGTTCCCTTCTCTCTAGTTTGGATCTCCATCACAGTACTACATAGCTATATCTGATAGTGTAGTTATTATTGTCCTGATGTATGTGTCCATAGCGACTGGCGCACAGACCAGGCTAGTCTAGTATATATAGCTAGTGATGTACAGTAAAATACCTTACCTCAACAATAGTTTAAGCTCTTGGGCTATCCATCGCTTTGACTTAAGATGCCTCCTTTACTAATATCGAGTGTGTTCTGGCGTGCCTCCGAGTGCGCCCTTACAAGTGTTAGGGTTAACAGAATTGGAGCTAAACTAGTGTGTTTAAGTATTATTAGTTAAATAGGCTAAAGTAGCTCTGGAGTGTTGTCAGGTCGTTCAGGGGTAGGAATGGAGGTGTTCCCTTACAAGTACCTGAGAATGTTCATCGACCATAGACAAGAACAATGGTCTGAATGGTTAGGGACAGTGAAATTTGTGTATAATAATAAATTGCACTCTAGCACTAAAATGTTGTCCTTCAAGGCAAATTACAGGCAAGATCCTAGAATGGGGTTTAAGAGTAGAAAGAAGGGAAAATATCAGGGAGCAGAGAAGTTCATTAAGAAAATAAAGAAAATACAGGAGGAGGCAAAAGCGGTACTAGAGAGAGCACAAGAAGAAATGAAGAAATACGTGGACAGGAAGTAGACGACTATAAAGTAGAGGACTTAGTGATGTTGAGTACTAAGGATATGAAGTATCAAATGGTCAGGAGGAGGACAGAGAAGTTGATGGAGAGATTTTTAAGCTCTTATAAGATTAAGAAAATTGTACCATTGAACACGGTAGAATTAGAACTACCTAGTACAGTAAAAATACACCTGGTAGTAAATGTCAGTAGAATATGATGGTATGTAAGGCAAGTAGAAGGACAGAGGAAGGAGCAACCAGCTCCAGTGATAATTGAGGGAGAAGAAGAATAAGAGATAGAGAGAATATTGAATAAGTGGCAAGTAAGGGACAAGAACAAGTACTTAGTATAATGAAAAGGGTTTACAGCAGAGTCCAATACTTGGAAAGAAAGAGAGAATTTAAAGAATGCAAAAGAAGCAATCGAAGAATTTAAGAAGGAATATTGGCGAGATACGAAAGATATAGCAAAACAAGAATGCGAGGAAGGAGTATACAACAGGGGAGAATTGCCAGGAAGGTTTACAGCAAGAAAATTATTTGGGTAGTCAGATAAAAGATATGACCAAGAATATTAGGGAAGATTGGAAAGAAACTGGAGACAATGAAAAGAAGGACGACAAAGAGGAAGAAAAATCCTAGAGACAGTAGAAGAGAAGGAAGAAAATATTGACCAGAAAAATTTGGGAGTAAGAGAATAGACAAAAAAAACAACAATGAAATGGGCAACATGGTTGGCCCATGCTACGAATTGTAGGAAAATTCCTTGGAACAAGGAAACTTTAGAGAGGAAGGGTGTCATGACTTAGCAAAACGGCTAAGTTAATATTTATATTTCTTTTCTTTTCTTTTTAGATTATTACTAAGGTAGAGTGTGGGAAATATCACATGACAGTCACAGAGTCACAAAGGTGTGACAGCAGTAACATGAGGACTGTAAGGGAATCACTCAATGGTGCCCAGAACATACTCAACTATAGTAGGAGAGGCATCTTAAGTTAGAGCAATGTATAGCCCAGGAGCTCAAACTATTGTTAAGGTAAGGTATTTTACCGTACATCACTAGCTACTTATATTAGACTAGCCTGGTCCGTGCGCCAGTCACTATGGACACATACATCAAGACAATAATAACTATACTACCAGATATGGATATATAGTACTGATGGGATAGACCCGAACTAAAGGGATAGGGAACTGTGGACCGTGGACTCCGAGGATCTGAGAACAAGCTAGATGATACTCATCCTACTAGGTTATCTAAGTGATCCTAGTGCTATCCCCTTACAAGGACCATAGGAGACAAGGTGCATAGCCACAATAGTAATTGTATATATAGTGTAGCAAATCTAACTGGAACTCTATCAAGTTTTCCTTGTCAAATGCTGATAAAGGGGCAGTTGGCTTTATTCTGGCTCTGGAACTAGCTATTCTGACACACAATCTCGTTATGTCTCTCCTCTGTTTCTGTCCCCACTAGTACATCATCTACTAATACCACAACTTTTCCTTCATTGATCAAATTCCTTAGAATTTCATTCATCATTGCCTAAAATGTAGCTAGCAAATTCATTATTTCAAAGAACATTACTGTGGGCTCAAAGGAGTCCATATGCGTCGTGAATGCTTCCTTCCACCCGTCCCCTTCTTTTATCCTCACATTATTGAACCCCCACCTCAGATCCATCTTAGTGAATATCTTCTTACTTCCCATGTTGTTGATTAGGTCTATAATTAATGGTAACAGGTAGTTGTTTTTTATTGTCTGGTCGTTTAGGTTGCGGTAGTCTATTACCATCCACTTGCTTCCATCCTTTTTGCCCACAAAGAATACTAGCGACATTTGAGGGGATTTTGACGGTCTGATGTACCCCTTTCTCAACTGATCCTCCATAAAATTCTGGACTTCTTTCTTCTCATTTTTGGATAGAGGGTAAATCCTTCCTTTCTATGGTTTGAATATCTCCTTGAGATCTATAGCATGATTCCAAACTTTTCTCATCGGCATTCTCTCTGACTCTACCTTCCCAAACACTTTCTTCCACTTTAAGAATTTCTTTAGAACTATCTCTTTGGTTTTCCTATGGTCCTTCTTAATTTCTTCCTCTCTTCCCCAATCTTCTTTACTGTCTATTACCCACCTGACGATTTTCTCTTCCTCTAGGGTTGCTATGTTATGAAAATTGAGTGGGATTATGGCTATTACCAACCATAGTCAGACAATGAATAGTTAGTAAACAAAATGATGGCACTGCTGGATGAAAACATTATGACGTAGTAATGTATTAAATGTCTAAAGGACTCTAGAACGGACAAAGGGCACATGAACAGGACTCTTCGAAGAAATCTTGGACTATTCTCTTCTTCTATTTTTGGACTTGTGCTAAATGGGCTAACATTGGACTAACCCATTATTAGACACTGACTCGACTTGTCACCTTTATTGCTTTTGTCACTAGACTATCACTTAACTAGTCACCATTAGTTACAAGTAGTGTTACCACATTGTAACATAGTCACTATACCTAGTTAGGATAAATACAGACCAGAAAGAGAAGGGAACGGCAAGTTCTTTCTTTCTGTATTCCTCTCTGTAAATCTTACTTTGAGAGATCAGTACTCTTCTTGTCTTAGGACAACCTCAAGAGTACTACTTAAAGTCTCATTGACATCTCTTTTCCAATATAACTTCACTGAAAAACCTAACTGGATCCTTAAGTAAGGAACGTGAAAATATCAAGTGTTAGATATAGGCTTCAAGTTGAAACACATATTCAACTAAGGTCTAGAGTCTTAATACCTGATGCATGAAGTTGGTCCTATCCTGATTCAAAGACAGCTAGATGAAGGTCTAGGCAGCTTCGCTGAAAGATTCCAGTTGTGAGATATTATTACCATTATGGTCCTGTAGATTTCTTTGTTTGATAAAGGAAGCCATATGTTGGAGTGAACATGCTATGTTGCAAACGTCATTCTGAAGGAATTTATTTGTGCCAAATAGGAAAGTGGCTTCAAAGCCCCTATCCTATAGACTGGGGTCCGCTGAAACGTTGGCACTGTACAGAGTAACTGAGAGAGGAGAAGGTTCCGAGGAGATATCTATTTTGTTTGTAGACCTAGAGTTAGGTGTTACCTCAATAGAGCTACATGTATAGGAAAGAGAAAAAGAAAAGTTGTATCGTAGTGTATTGTTGACTGAGGAGGGGGAGGGATTGGCTTTCTCAGCATCTATGTTATTGTTAGTGGCTACATGCTCAGCATAGTCCATTTCCAAAGGAGGGGACGAGTTATCCATGGGAGAAGAGGAGGTGCTATGCAGACCTCTAGTGCTTATTCGTGTTACGAGTTCCTAATGCCCGGTATTCAGACAAAAGGTATATTTATAACCAGACTGATGTTAGAAGACTACTAACAGGTTTCCTACATATATATATTATAAGGACTTAGTTGTGATAACTTAATCCTACTCCTTATCTAAGTTGACAAGAAGAACTCAATAGAGTTCCCATTAGACTTTCTACACTACTTATACAACTACTATATGGTCTGTGCACTACTTTCCCACACTTATCATGTGACCCATCATGTGATGTGACAATGTGACTTCCTGTCATGTGACTGCAACTATGTGACCCTTGTGATATGATACTTTTCTACACTCCTTCCTGTGTAGTAAGTCCAAGGTAAAATAAAATAAAATAAAATAAAATAAAAGAAAGGAAAAGAAATATAAATAATGACTTAGTCATTTTGCCAAGTCATGACATATATGATACTACTTTAGGTGGCATAGGACAGAATCGTGGCAGTCATGAGATGAGTTTATAACATTATCTCCTTTCTTAAGATCATGTTCTTATGATTTCACTGTGGATTTTTGGAGGAATTTGAATAGTGGGCATTTGTCATGACTTGGCAAAACAGCTAAGTCATTTTCTATTTTCATTTTCTATTTTCATTTCTTTTATTTAGTTGAATCACTACTATGAAGGTGGAGCATAGGAAAGGAGTCACATCATGGTCACATCATGGTCACATCATGGTCATGGTCACAATGCATGACAGGGTAGTCACATGACAGATAACATGAGGACTGTGGGAGGTAAAGCGCATAGCTACAATGGTAGTTGTATATATAGTATAGAAAATCAAATGGGAACTCTATTAAGTTCTCTTTGTCAACTCAGACTTGGAGTGGATTTAAGTTGTCACAGCTAAAGTCTTACATAGCACCAGTTATAATCAAAGGGAAAGAAGAATATTGTCATGACTTGGCAAAACGACTAAGTTAATATTTATATTTCTTTTCTTTTCTTTTAGATTATTACTAAAGTGGAGTGTGGGAAATATCATGTGACAGTCACAGAGTCACAGAATGGTCATGTCATAGTCACAGCATGTGACAAAGAAGTTAGCTGACAAGCATGAGGACTGTGGGAGACAAGGTGCATAGCCACAACAGTAATTGTATATATAGTGTAGTAAAATCTAACGGGGACTCTATCGAGTTCTCTTTGTCAATTGCTGAACAAAGAGCAGTTGGCTTTATTCCAGCTTGGAGTTTAGCTTTCTTACAAATATGAACTGAAGAAAATACTAAACAAGAAAAAGTTCAGAGGGAAGGATCAATATTTGGTACAGTGGAAAGAATATATGGCGGAAGAAAACACCTGGGAACCAAGAGAGAACCTAGGAAACATAGAGGATTTAGTTAGAGAATTCAAGGAAGAATACAGCGAAATTGGAAGGGTAAGAAAAAGAAGGAACAATAAGGAAGACAGAAAAGGGGAATTGCCAGGTAGGTATACAGCAAAAATGCTATACGGATGGAATGACAGGAGATTTAATGAAGAATATTGGGAATGATTAGAAAGAAATTGGAAAAAATGGAAGGGAAAAGAAAAGGAAAGACTAGAAAAGATCAACAAAGAAGAGAAAGAAGAAGAAATAGAGGAAGAAAGAATAGAGGAATAGAATAAAGAAGACAAGATGGGTAAGATGAAAGACATATATGATGAATTGTAAGAAATTTTTGGGATGAAAATTCTTAAGAGGGGGATACTGTTATGAACATCAAGTGGAACTATAACTATTGTCAGCCATGGTCTGATAATAAGTGGTTAGTAGATGAGATGTTGGCAATGCTAGACGAGGACATTACAATGCAGTAATACATTAATGTCTGAGGACTCTAAAAGACAATGTACTCATGGTATGGACAGGACTCTTCGAAGAAATCTCGGACTATTTTTTCTTCTTCTATTTTTGGACTGTGCTAAATGGGACCACATCAGACCGACCCATTTATAAACACTTGACTCAACTTATCACCTTTATAGCTTCTGTCACTGGACTGTCACTTAACTAGTCACCTTTAGTTACAAGTAGTGTTACCACATTGTAACGCAGTCACTAGATCTAGTTAGGATAAATACAGACCAGAAAGAGAAGGGAACAGCAAGTTCTCTCTTTCTGTATTCCCTCTGTAAAATCTACTCTGAGGAATTGGTACTCTTACTTGTCTTAGAACAACCTCAAGGGTGCTACTCAAAGTCTTGTTGACATCTCTCTTATGATATAACTTCACTGAAAACCTTAACCGGATCCTCTGTCAAGGAGCGTGAAGATATTAAGTGTTAGATATAAGCTTCAAGTTGAAATGTATATTCAACTGAAGTTTAGAGTCTTAACATTAATTCTCTCTTCCCTCTGTTATTTTGCTTAAAACAAATTCAATTTTCTCCCATTCACTGTCAATGTTCCAATTGTTGAAGTATAGCGTCATTCTTCTATACCAGTTTGCTACGTTATTTGAGTTTCCTTCAAAATCCTTGGGAGATTCTGTTCTATTGAAGTATGGACTGACATCATCCATATTTTCTACATGAAGTTGATCCTTTTTCATTCCTTCTGCATCTAATGATGTCAACATAATTCCTCCTCTCCATTCTATCCTATAGCAACTGGACAACCGGAGTAAAATCAACATATCTATATAAACTTAGACTTTATGTAGCAACTCCCTTAGTCGTCTACCTTCATAGGTGACTCCTGAGGTGAGATTATCTTACTTATGTTTCATACTTAAATTAACTACCCCTCTGTAGATATTTTACTTAATAGGTGAATAAATAGTCGTCTACCTTCATAGGTGACTCCTGAGATATTTTACTTAATATGTTCTGAGCCTTGTTTTGGGTTGCAGTTCTTTCTTTACTTCTTCAACAAACTCCTGAATTGAGTTGGTCACTTCTTCTTTCTTATTCTTGGAGAGTGTGTTCCATTGAGTGAGTAGGTTGGGTTGGAAGAATAGGGTATATCACAAATGGTCACTTACTTGGTTTGTGATGGGTTGGAATATAGATTCAAAGTGCTTATAGGCAGAGTTAGACAAGGAACAAAAGATGTTGTTAAGTCTGAGGTCTAATCCTCAGACAGGGAGTCCTTATATACAGAAAAGTGATGGTCTGTGTACTAGGACAGATCATCACATGTTACTACCTATTGTTCTACATATGGTAGTGCCTTTGTGCTAGAAATAGTGATAACTTAACCATATAGAGGCTGTCCTTTGTTCTAAGAAAAGGACAGATGACTATCTATGGGTAATTAATAAAGTCTATATGCAAACATTGAGGCCTTCATATCTCCACTGATTTTGATTGCCTTGAAGTTGTTTTAGGCTCATTCTGAGAGGTATGAAGAGGGCTTCTGATGAGCCTAGAACCGAAGGATCAATTGTGGCAGTTCCTGAGATATTGGTGATTTAATAAACAGTACCATGGTAGTTACCAGTTGATCTGCCTAATATCTTGGCCAATATTGATTGCTTCAAGATGTGACTGGCATCAATCAAAAGGTCTTTTCAAGGGCTTTCTGTAGCCGTTGAGACTGTGAGAATTGTTGAAGAATTAATGGAGATATGGCTGAATGAAGTTTGTGACAGGGTAATAAGGGTGGTAATAAGTGCAAGGATGGTTGCTTCAGGTATCATGATAGTGAGTTATGAAATGTCAGTCTTATGTTACAAGTTCCTAATGCCCAGTGTTCAGACGAAAGGTATATTTATAACCAGACTGATGTTAGAAGACTACTAACAGGTTTCCTACATATATATATAATACTACTTTAGGTGGCACAAGACAGGATCATGGCAGTCACAAGATGAGTTTGTAACAATTCAGGACAGAGGGCGTCCACGTTGTATGTTGAAGGCAGTATCATCAGGCCTAGCAGTGGTTTTCTTGAGACTCATGTTTGCAGGAGGTGCTATTTGGTCATGCAAGTAGTATCACTACAAGTCATGTCTCAAATTTAGGTTTAATAATATGAACATGAATGTCTTTCAGACTGTTGAAATGAATCAAATGGCTTGTACAAGTGCTTAACTATGTGATGAAGCTTATCACTGGTGACTATTAAATAATTTCCAATAAATTTCTTGGGCTGTACCTCCCGAACTGTTGGAATCAGCAGTAACCTCTCATCTTCAATATCACCATTGAAGTATGAGAAATTGTTATATTCCTCAGAAATTTCTCCTGTTTGTCTCTATGGCTGTCAAGACCGTCAAGAGGGTAAATTCATGCTAAGGAGATCGAAAACAGATGTTTGAAGATGGTTCAGAATAAATCTTATCCAGAACAACGGGAATAGTGTAATATATCTTAGTCCAGATATAGGGTAAAGAAGAATGGATAGTATAGACTAGGATGGACTAGTACACTGTCAGGAGAATGCTGACAGCCCAAAGCTACTGTAACGAGAATCATGATCTATCATTGAGGACAGATGTCAGAAGACAGAAAACAGAAGTCACCTTGTGAAGCAGAGTACAGGTCAGGATTGCATTTTATGCAGAAGTTCAGGACTGACAATAAAATAGTAACATTGACATGTGTAAATTGTGAGGAAAATGATTTTTAGATTCCCAGTCTCAGGTATGACAGTCATCAGCTTTGAATCATCGCTAATCAACTCTGTCATGCCCTTGAGCTATCAGATTGAACAGATCAATTCTGACATCTTTTCAGTTGACTGTACAATGTAACTCGATTTCAAAACATTTGAATAAGGCTTTGATTATTTCCGGTGTCTCGGTAACCATCAAACCGGGATGCCGGCCTTCTTTATGAGCTGCTTTGTGTGTTAACCTCAGTTCCTTCTCTGAGTACGCATTCCTTCTGATCATCTAGCATGACCTGTGAGCGCGCGAGCACCAAAATCTACATACCCCATCCGAGTCAGCCTGAGCTGTCCATATGCGGTGTGCTCGAGCAGTACGTATCAGGGACAGAGACAAAGGATAGAAAGCTTGCATTAGTGAGAACCATTGTTACCCAAGCGTTTCGATTATCTGACTTCCGGAATAACTACTTCGTGATGACCAATCGAAAATGGATCAATGGTTCTTTGGAACTTCTGTACCTCTGATGGACCCTGTGCAATTAAATTCGTGTTCGAAACCTGCGTTCGCATCTGACTACAGATTTTACACGGGACAATGGGGTGAGCAAACTGATGATGTGCTGTGCTTCATCTTTGTTTTCTGCTGGACAAGGACCGCCCTGGCATAGGGACTCCGTTCCATCATTGTCTGAAAGAGACAGATCAGTCCATTCTGATTTCGGTGTTCCAGCCACAAGGACTACCTGTTTCAACGTCATCTCGCGCATCGCTTGCTGATGGACTCATTTCGTTTCGATTTCCGGTATGTTTCTGTTCTTTTCATCATTCCTTGATAGATTCTTATCCCTATTATCGTAGAGGTAATCATGAGACTGGTGGTACATGGAAACAAGGGGCTCTTGAAGAGGACTTAGAAGATTTAAATGCCGTCGTCGCTTATCTTCAATCGAAATATGGCTATAAAATCGAGCTGGTCGTAGGCCATTCCCGTGGATCACTCGTTGGGTTTCGATGGATCTCAACTACGGAAACTGGAAGGAAGGTTCCTGCTTTCATCAACGTCTCGGGTCGGTACCGCATGTGGGTGAGTATGAAGTCTCAAATATTATGCTGTGCTCCGCAAATACCATTTCGCTCACTCCAATTTTTTCTCTCTATATCTTCTGTTGCTGTCCCATGGGTCACCGTGTACAACAACTACCCCTCCCCTATTCCGTCAAATCTCAATGAACGATTCAACCATCTCAAAAGAAAATACTGGGTAACGATCTACCTTCTTGTGCCTCTCCTGTTCTATTTTTGCCGATTTAGACGCTGATTTCTGCTTCCCTCATCGGTTCTTTGTAACACCTTGCTCTTTTTGGTCGGTTGTGGCATCCTCGCCTCGGACGGTTGTATTCCCTCGTCAAATTAGAATCCGCAGGGTCGCAGCGGTGGTCAGAAAGTTTTGCCAAACAGGGGTATTATGAATGGCACGTCACAGTGGCTCGCAAGCCTATTGTAGCGAGAATATATCCCCACGACGTAGAGAAGTTCTGTTCCTGGAACACATCAATTATTTGGGAGCAATTTCCAAGTGAAACAGATGTCTTAACACTTCATGGCTTGGCAGACACGATTGTCCCTCCGTGAGTTTTTCCTCTGTCCTTAGTATCTGTGTTTCTCTGGAGCTGTGGCAATTTGAAAGGCAATGTCACCGGATCTACCAATTTTCTTTGATTGATGTGCAAGTGGATGATGCATATCTGACAATTGCTCGTATTCAACAGGTATGATGCCTTGATCTATGCGAAAGCATTGGGAAGCAGGACGC
>Ga0157361_1000730_pt1 | contig 11984 bp, 15 predicted proteins | sample AttlaeALBM2_FD_111481 | JGI IMG/M metagenome (GOLD analysis project Ga0157361, IMG submission 111481) | Fungus gardens microbial communities from leaf cutter ant in Ribeirão Preto, State of São Paulo, Brazil - Atta laevigata ALBM2 | ecosystem: Host-associated > Fungi > Mycelium > Unclassified ...
AGATAATCGGCCGGGGAAGGGAATAAGACCCAAATTTAAAAATTTTAGAAAAAAAAAAAAAAAAAAAAAAAAAACAGATGGCAAACTCAACTCTACTGGATATGTTAACTTAAACTTTGTAGATTGCAAAGAGGATCAGTATTATGGGAAAGTAAGAAACAATAAACAATAACATTGTCAACAGTAGAAGTAGAGTACATGAAATTCTCAAAAGGGTGTGTTAGATGTGCTCTAGACAGTCTTAGTAATATTTAGGTGATTAATTATTTAGTAGGTCACCTACAATTCCTTGTGGACTCAAAGTTGACACTCTGTCACTTATAGTTGTCCACAGTATTACTGAGTTGCTAGAACCTCACAGCTGTTACCACTGCCCAGGTTCTAATACACCTATGCAAGCCCTATGGATATCAAAGTACCTCAATGAGATTAGACTACCTATATTAAACCCAATTATAATACATACAGATAATGATAAATTGATCTTCTATAACTTAAGTGACAAGAACTATCATAGAATAAAGCAAATCAATATATGACACCATTTTATTAAGGATCAAGTCAAATGTTATATTCCAATATATAACAAAGAATTATACATGCTTACCACAGTTCTATGATGTAGTATGATGTCTGAAGAGGTCTGAGCAGGGGAAGGAATATACGTATATGAATCTTAACAATCAATAAGACAGCACCTGAAGTCTGAACAAAGTGAGTCGAACTTCAGTAAAATGGTGAGTATACTTTTATACCATATGAAAAATTATTGTAATGACTAAAAGAAATTTTTCATAATGAAATGGAAACAAAATTAAATTGACAATGGTCCTAGCCATTGAGGGAGTTCCGAGCCAGTCTTGAGATATACCATTCAATACTCCCACTCATTGCAAAACCTTGACAACTCCTAGAGCATCACAAAAATTTTTGAATGCCTCACAAGGGAGGGCTTTGGTGAAAATGTTAGCAACTATTTGATGGGTAGAAATGTATTGTAATTTTATTTCAGCTTTGTTGATGCGTTCTCAAATAAAATGGAAACGAATATCGATATGCTTGGCTCTAAAATGAGAGACTGGATTTCAGGCAAGGTCTATTGCACCCTGGTTATTGGCATGCACTATAGTTGTCATGACTTGGCAAAATGGCTAAGTCATTATTTATATTTCTTTTCTTTTTCTTTTCTTTTCTTTTAGATTATTACTAAGATGGAGCATGGGAAATATCACATGATAGTCACAGAGTCACAAAGATGTGACATTGGTCACACTAGGTCATGGTCACAGCATATGATGAGGTAGTCATATGACGGGAATAACATGAGGACCATAAAAGGATGTTGCATAGCTATTATAGTAAATTGTATAAGTAGTATAGAAAATCAAACGGGAACTCTATCGAGTTCTTCTTGTCAACTCTGACTTGGAGTAGACTTAAGTTATTGCAGCTAGAGTCTTATACCAGAACTCGATTCCACTTCGAGCACCATCCACCTTGGACCTTGCTCACACTTATTCTCATTCAAATTGACCCTCAGCCAGTGTTCATTGCAATCACTAGTCACCTCCATATATAGCCGGGCCCTTAGCTTAAGGGGACTTGTCAATCATTTAGGGATTGATAGTGGAAGAGTGGTACCAAACTCAGGTATTATTTCTAAGACCTGACCTTGTAAACAAGCAGTGTTTAGTAGCGTACTTGTCCTTTTCTTGGTATAAACCTCGTGCTGCGCTCAATTGTGAGTTGGTACACACAGAGAAGTGACAGTTACTTCTAGAAGGCCGTCTAGATTAGGAATCCTCCCCATGAGGTAATAGTCTAACCATATTATTAGGGCAGTAGTCAGTAGGGCAGTAGGTGTCTGGTTGGGTGAAGATCTTGTGCCCTAACAGACATAGTTACTTAGCAAGAAACCATCATTAATTCTGTACCATTTGAGACGTTACTCTAATGTCTCTTACGCAATATAACTCCCTCATGAGCAGCATGCTCAATCAAAAGCACGTCCTTGCTAAATTAAGGACAGAATTGGAAGGAAGACGAGGAAAAATGTGTTTTGAGTGCAAGAAGTTTGGGCACCTAGCCCATAACTGCAGGAACAAGAGAGAAAAAGAAAAGAGGATGTTGATTCCTCAAAATAGATTTAAGGTGTTGTCGAGTAGAGTAATGAGGTGTGGAGTAGAGATAAGAAGGCAGAAAAGTGAAAGCAAAGAGGAGAAAATAATACAATGTTTCAAGTGTAAAAAAGATGGACACCAATGGAAGGAATGTCCAAAGAGGAAAAAGGAAGAAAGAAAAAGAGTAATGCAGGTGGTGGTACCACAGAAGGTGCAACCAAAGAAGGAGCTGGTGCGCTCTATAAGGAGAAATGTGCAGGATAATGAGATGAGGTGTTTTGAGTGTGAAGGGGTAGGGCATTGATGCAGAAATTGCCCCAATAGGAGACTAGCAAAGGAGAGGGCGACGCATGTGGTGGACCCACAAAAGGCGTAACAGGAGGAGTGGAAGAGAAACCCAGATAATGCTCTACAGCAAAGAGCATTTGAGCATTGTGGAGAGGGAGTATCTGAAGAAGTAGATTTGTTTGAATTGGAATGGAGTAATGGAGAGGTAATAGTTTCATATTTGACATGTGAAGATTGTGAAAAGAAAGACCATTACGTAGCGGAAGACAGAGGGCAGGGAGTAGTCAAAGGGAAAGAGTGGGAAGAACTAAAGAAGTGTAGAGGATGTGCAGAGAAAGAAAAAGAAAAGGCAGTGTTCCCTGCTAAGGGAAAAGCACAGTAAAGCAGCACATAGGCAAGAAACTTGGAAGGCGCAGCAAAAGAGAGGGTAGGGAAGTTCGGAGGACTTTCAAAATGTTAAAGGAAGTGTGGTTGGATATTGGTATTGAAAGAACAGACACTCACAAAGGTGTCACAATAAAGGCGCTCCTAGATAGCAGCGCAACTGGAATGTTTATAGATAGGAAGACAGCAGCCAAACATGGATTTAGGCTGCAGAAGTTAGAAAGGCCAGTAAGAGTAAAGAATGTTAATGGAATGTATAACAGTAGAGAGGCTATTACACATGAAGTGGAAGTAAACATATATTATAAAAGCCATGTTCAAAGAATAAGGTTGGATGTATGCAACTTGGGGAGAACAGAAGTAATTCTGGGGATGCCCCGGTTAGCAGCACATAACCCAGAGATTAATTGGGAAACAGAAGAGGTAAAGATGACAAGATGCCCGCCTCTATGTGGCAGAGTAAAGATAAAGGAAAAGAAGAAAAAGGAAAGGAGAGTAGTAACATTAGAAGAAGAAAAGATTGTTAGATGGGTGATAGACGATAAAGAGGATTAGGGAAGAGAAGAAGAAATTGAAGAAGATCATAGGAAAATTGAAGAAATAGTCCCAGAAAAATTCTTGAAGTGGAGAAAAGTATTTAGGAAGGTAGAGTCAAAAAGATAGCCAATGAGAAAAATTTGGGATCATGTCATAGATCTCAAAAAAACATTTGTACCATGAAAGGGAAGGATTTACCTGTTGTCCAAAGATGAAAGAGAAGAAGTCCAGAATTTTGTAGAAGACCAGTTAAGAAAGGGGTATATTAGACCAACAAAATCCTCTCAAACATCACCTGTATTTTTCATAGGCAAGAAAGATGGAAAGAAAAGGATAGTTATAGACTATCGCAACTTGAATAGCCAGACAGTGAAGAACAATTACCTACTACCATTAATCACAGAGTTAATCGACAATATGAGGGGCAAGAAAGTATTCACTAAAATGGATCTCAGGTGGGGATTCAATAACATGAGGATTAAAAAAGGAGATGAGTGGAAGGGAGCATTTACTATGCATATGGGCTTCTTTGAGCCAACAGTTATGTTCCTTGGGATGACAAACTCACCAGCCACATTCTAGGCAATGATGAATGAAATCCTGAGAGATTTAATTAATGAAGGAAAAGTCGCAGCATTTGTAGATGATGTATTAGTAGGAACAGAGACAGAGGAAAGACATGATGAGATCGTAGAAGAAATATTGAAGAGGTTAGAGGAGAATGACTTATACGTCAAGCCAAAGAGAGGCGTGTAGAAAGTGAGAAAGATAGGGTTTCTAGGTGTTGTTATAAGACCAAATGGAATAAAGATGGAAAAAGAAAAGATGGACGGAGTATTGAGTTGGCCAGAGCTAAAGAATGTAAAAGACGTCAGGAAATTTTTGGGCCTTGCAAACTATTATAGAAAGTTCATTAAAGACTTTGCTCGAGTAGCCAAGCCAATGAATACATTAACAAGAAAAGATGTAAAGTGACAGTGGGGGCAGGAGCAGCAATGAGCATTTAACGAGCTCAAAGGAATCTTTACAATGAGACCAGTGTTAGTGTTCCCAGACTTAAACAAAGAATTTAGGATAAAGGCAGATGCCTCAAATTATGCTACAGGAGGAGTGCTATCAATGAAGTGCTCTGATAAGTTGTGGAGACCGGTAGCTTTCATTTCGAAATTATCAAGTGACACTGAAAGAAATTATGAAATATATGATAAAGAAATGTTAGTGGTAGTTAGATGCTTGGAAGCATGGAGGCACTTCCTGAAAGAAACAGTAGTAAAATCTGAGATCTGGACAGATCATAAAAATCTTGAGTATTTTATGAAGGCACAGAAATTGAATTGAAGACAAGCAAGATAGGCATTGTACCTATTAAGATTTGATTTTACACTAAAACATGTTCTGGGGAGTAAAATGGGAAAGGCAGATAGTTTGAGTAGGAGACCAGATTGGGAAGTAGGGGTGGAAAGAGATAATGAAAACAAGATGTTGGTAAAGCCTAAATGGCTAGAAGTAAGGAGGACAGAAATGATAGAAATTGTAATCGAAGGGGTGGATCTATTAGAGAAGGTGAAGCAGTCAAAAGTAAAAGACGATGAAGTTGTCAAGACAGTAGAGGAAATGAAACAAGCAGGAGTTAAAATGTTAAGAGACGAAGAGTGGAGAAAGGTTAACGGCATAATGTACAAGGAAGGAAAAGTCTACGTACCAAAGGATGATAAGCTTAGAGTGGAAATTATTAGGCTGCATCATAATATGCCAGTAGGAGGCCATAAAGGACAATGGAAGATGGTGGAATTGGTCACCCATAACTTTTGGTGGCCAGAAGTTACAAAGGAAGTAAAGCGGTATATGAAGGGGTGCGATGCCTGCTAGTGCAATAAGAATTGCACAGAACAGCCGGTGGGCAAATTAATGCCTAATTCGATACCTGAGAAACCGTGGACATATATATCAGCAGACTTTATCACAAAGTTGCCCTTAGCTCAGGGATATGACTCTATTTTAGTAGTAGTGGACTGGTCAACTAAAATGGTACACTTTATACCAACTACAGAAAAGACGATGGCAGAGGGATTAGCAAGGTTGTTCAGAGATAATGTGTGGAAATTGCATGGGTTACCTAAAAGCATTATTTCAGATTGGGGACCTCAGTTTGCAGCAGGAATCATGCAGGAGTTAAATAGGACATTGGAGATCAAGAGTAAAATGTCGATAGTGTTTCACCCTCAAATAGATGGATAAACAGAAAGGGTGAATCAAGAATTAGAGCAATACTTGAGGATGTTTATCAATCATAGGCAAGAATAATGGCCAGAATGGTTAGGAACAGCAGAGTTTGTGTACAACAATAAAGCGCACTCAAGTACTTGGACGTCGTCTTTCAAGGCAAATTACAGACAAGATCCAAGGATGGGATTTGAAGAAAGAAAGAAAGAGAAATACAAGGGAGCAGAAAGATTTATAGAGAAAATAAAAGAAATACAAAAGGAAGCAAAAACAGTGCTAGGAAAAGCGCAAGAAGATATGAAGAAGTATACAGACAGAAAGAGAGCAGAAGTTGATGAGTATAAAGTAGAAGACTTGGTAATGCTTAGTACCAAAGATCTGAAATACCAGATGGTTGGAAGAAGAACAAAGAAGTTGACAGAAAGATTTGTAGGACCTTACAAAGTACAGAAGATAGTATCATCGAACGCAGTGAAACTGGAATTACCTAGTACAGTAAAAATACACCCAGTAGTAAATGTTAGTAGAATACGACGCTATGTAGGACAAGTAGAGGGACAGAAAAATTTAGAAGAGCAGAATTGCTAGGAAGATTTACAGCAAAGAACTTATTTGGATAGACGGATAAAAGATACGACCAGGAATATTGGGAAAGGTTAGAGAGAAATTGGAATAGATGGAAAGGAAGTCAATGGAAGAAGAGTCGACCAGGTAAAAGAAAAATTACGCTGGAAATGATTGAGAAAGAAGAAGAAATTGAGCAAGGAAATTTGGGGATAAGAGAGTGGACAGATGAAGATGATGAGATGGGTAACATGGTTGACCCATACTATGAGTTGTAGGAAAAGTGGTGTCATGACTTGGCAAAATGGCTAAGTTAATATTTATATTTCTTTTCTTTTTATTTTATTTTATTTTAGATTATTACTAAGGTGGAGCATGGGAAATATCACATGATAGTCACAGAGTTACAAAAGATGTGACATTAGTCACACTAGGTCATATCACAAGTCACAGCATGTGATGAGGTAGTCATATAACGGGAATAACATGAGGACCATGAGAGGATGTTGCACAGCCATCATAGTAAATTGTATAAGTAGTGTAGAAAATCGAACGGAAACTCTATTGAGTTCTCCTTGTCAACTCTGACTTGGAGTGGACTTAAGTTGTCACAGCTAGAGTCTTACAATAGTGGCTTGAGTTTGAGGGTAACTGACTTTCTTAAGAAGTATTCGAAGCCATACTGCCTCTTTTGTTGCATTTGCTAATGCCACATATTCAGCTTCAACTGAAGAGGTAGCAACAGATACCTATTTTCTTAAAGACCAAGATACACATCCTCTAGCTACATCAAAAACAAAACCTTCTACTGAACGTCTTGTATCAACATTACCAGCCCAATCTGAGTCAGTCCAACTAACAACATCAATTGCTCCTCTTCTATGATGTCCTAAAACCAGGGAAAAATCTTGAGTGCCCTTTAGATAGCAAAGAATATGTTTTGCAGCTTCAAGATGAGGAATACCAGGATTTTCACTGAACTGAGCAATGAGGTTGACAGAGAATTAAATATCTGAATGAGTTTGAGTGGCATATAGCAATAATCCAACTAGGGATAGGTAGTAAATGCCTCTAGAGAAACTTGAATACTTATTCTGTTTCATTTCAGAAGAAGGAGATTGAGATATAAATAGACCATGTTTGATAGCCAAGAGGGTTGAGACAGGCTTTGCATCACTCATCTCAAACCTTATAAGAACTTGAGTAATGTAAGCAGACTGATTAAGATGGATAAGGCAATTGGGACGATCTCGAGTGACTAGGATATCAAGGATAAACTTTAATTTACCCAGATCTGTTATTTCGAAATCCTTTGCTTGAATAGGTCAATTCCAGGGATCTCTTTTCCAGCAATAGCCATGTCGCTAACATAAATCAAGACTATCAAGATGATCTTGTTATGCTCCCAAAAGACATAGAAATAGTCATTAGCCATTGCACAAGTGAAGCCTAGCTTAGTCATTATCTGATGTAAGTGCTTCTTCCATTGTTGACCTGCTTATTTCAACCCATATAATATCTTTTTTAGCCTCCAAAATTTTTGATCATTCCCATACTTCTCAGCAAGTCTATCAGACACCTTCATATAAATTTCTTCATCTAGATCTCCTTGAAGATATGCTCCTACAATATCAACTTGATCAAGTTTAAGGTCCAGAAAGGCAGTAAGTGCAAGAAAAATTTGTAGTGTCATGAATTTTGCTACTGATGAGAATGTTTCTGTGAAGTCTAGACCTGGCACCTGTGAGAAACCTTGAGCAATAATCTGAGTCTTGAATTTCAGATGGTTTCCATGGCTATCCAACTTCTCCTTGAATACAATGCAACTACTAACAGCCTTTTTATCATTAGGTAAGCATTCAACCCACTTGAAAACTTTGGCTTTGACTAATTGATTGAACTTGGAGTTGATAGCTTTCTCCCACTGTTTTGAGTAAGATAACAGTAGAGCTTCCTTCAATGTTCTTGGTTCAGAAGTCATAGTAACAAAGGCAAATGCAGTGTTACTGAGGTAAGCAGATTGATCTTCATCATGAAACTTGGCAGGTAGTTGTCAATTTTGACTTGAAGGCTCTCTTTTGGGCAAATTTTGCCACTCAGAGACCTTCTTTAGTGCAGGGGAAGGTGACAACGACTCTTTAATAGGCTCAGGGGAGGAGTAGATAAACAACTTTCAGGTAAATGTACCTTAGTTGGATCAGGGGCTAAAAGTGATGGGGTAGTGCTATCTATTAATATTGCATCATCAACAAGCTTGTTAACACTCTCTGGAGGGGGTGGCATTTTGTCAATAATAGCCAGATCACTTGGTGAGGAGTCTTCAATGAAATTAATATCACGAAAGCTAATTAATTTTCCAGGAGTTTTGAGATCTTCAAGACAATATCCCTTCAATTTATCTGTCCACCACCTAAGCATCTGGACTTTTACTGCTTGAGACTATAGCATCCTATCATGTACTGGCTTTGGTACATGGGCCTATTCAATTGATCCAAAAATTCATAAGTAGGATACATCTGGCTTTCTATCACAAAAGGCCACTTACTGATTGTGATTTGGTTGATAGTAGATTCAAAAAATGCTTATAAGCGAAGTTTAGACAGTGACAAGAGATGTTGTTAAGTCTGAGGTCTAATCCTCAGACAGGGAGTCCTTATATACAGAATTGTAATGGTCTGTGCACTAGGACAGATCATCACATGCTACTACCTATTGTTCTACATATGGTAGTGTCTTTGTGCTTAATATAATGATAACTTAACCTTATAGAGGCTGTCCTTTGTTCTTAGAAAAGGACAGATGACTATCTATGGGTAATTAATGAAGTCTATGTACAAACATTGAGGCCTTCATATCTTCACTAATATTAATTGCCTTGAGGTTGTTTTAGGCTCATTCTGAGCGGTATGAAAAGGGCTTCTGCTGAATCTAGAACTAAAGCTTAGATCATGGTGGTTTCTGAGATATTGGCAATTTAATATGTGGTACCATGGTGGTTACCTACTGATTTGCTCAATAGCTCAGCCAATATTGATTGTCTTGAGACGTGACTAGTATTGATTGAAAGGTCTTTTATAGTCATTAAGGCAGTGAGAATCATCAAAGAATTGATGGAGATATGGCCAAATGAAGTTCGTGACACTTTTATCATGTTCAGGCTTCATAGAGAACCATGAAATCCAACCTAGAGATAAGTAATAAGCTCTGAATATGGATAGCATATAGGAATGCTTCTACCCAGTATCTTAGGCTCAAACCAGCAGAATACAACATGTATCTGACCATCTCAAAGATAATGGCAATAGCTCTTTCAGCAATACCATTTTGCTAAGGAAGGTAAGGTAGTGTCGTTTCATGAATAATACCATTGTGCTGACAAAATTTGTTTATAGTGGAATTGATAAACTCTGAACTATTGTCACTTCGCAACCTCTTAACCTTAAGCCCAGACTGATGTTCCAATATAGCGATCACATCCTTGACAGCACCTCCAGCTTTCTCCTTTGACTTTAAGAGATGTCCAACAGGATATTGACAACTGACTTCAACAACAACGAGAGCATAGACATAGCCATCCCAGGTAGGTACTGATATTGGACCTGTTAAATTCATAACAACTAATTCCATCTTGCTATACTTTGTCTCGCTAGTGCCTGGCATTGGTTTTTGGTGAGATTTCCTATGAGCACATCCAGTACAAACATAATCATAATCATTAGATGCCTTGAGATTAAGTCCATTGACGAAGCCTTTCTGTCCTATCAAATCAATTATTCTAGGACCAATATGTCCTATTCGATGATGCCAGAGTCTCATTGACCCTTTGTGAACAGAAGATGCAGCACAATTGGTATCTTCGGCACAATTAATGAAGTATAGAAAACCACTAGTGTTCTTAAGGACAGCATGGAGTAATTCTTGATCACCTATAAAGATGACAATCCTGTCACCTTGACTAGAGTAGGAGATACCTTCACGTTATAAAACATCTAAGCTGACTAGATTTGCACCTAGAAAAGAGACATGTAGAACATTTCAAAGTGTAACCAGAGTGATTTGACCAAATGGAAGCTTGGCATAAAAGGAGACTGATCCATAGCCAACAACAGGTGTGTGATTAAGAACAGTCACAGACTGACTATCATGGGCCTCAGTATAGCTGATGAAATAATCACATTCCAAGAACATATGAGATGATGCCCCACTATCAAGAAGAAGACCTCATAAACCCAAGCTAGTATTATTCATCACCATCCATACCATTTCACATTCGCTGTTATCTTCCATTGATTGAGATGACTCTACAGCTAGATTTGCTAATCCACCTCTACTACCTCTACTTGAACCACCTTTCTTTCCTTTTTGAGGACATGTTGGACTCCAATGACCTTTTTGACCATAGGTGTGACATATATTATCAGGTTTTGGGTTAGGGATCTTTTTCTTAAATTTTTTCTTCTTCTTAGCAGTGTTACTATGATTTGAATCTCCCTATAACTTAGCAACTAGTGCCAAGTGCTCAGTCTTTCCTTTGTTTTGAGTTATGTGATCATATAGGCTATTCAAGCTCATTGTTGCTTGAGACAAGGTGAGGCTTGATCCTTTTTCAATAAGAGATGTCTTGAGAACATTCTGCTCAACATTGTTGTTAGGAAGTGAGCAAAAAATAGCATAGGTGAGCATCATATCATCTATAGTACCCTTTTCTTTAACAATCCGACAACAAATATCAATCATCCTTCCAATGTGGTCAGGCATAGAAGTAACACCATCTCAATTCATGCTCCAGATTTCCTCCACAAGTATGTAAACATTAAGGCTTTGTCAGTCTTTGACATTGATCTGATGAAAAGTATCCAGATTTCCTTTGAAGTAGACAAGTTTGCGACATGACCCAACTGAGTGGAATTAATAGAACCATTCAGTAACCCTATGGCAGCGCTATTTATTTGCAACCAGGTTTTGTACTGCTGTCATATGACGGAAAATACCCATTTAATAATATAATTTCCTTTTTATTTTATATTATTACTAATTTTTCACTCCTAAACTCCTGTTGTCTACTCCTATAGGATCACAATGTAGATTAGTTACTTGTACTCCTCCTATTCCAGACTTAGTATAAGTACTCCAGTAGTCACATCCTAGTTTCTTAGTTTGTAGATTAAAGTCATTTACGTCTTTAATATCCATCTCCACTCCTATCAATCTATATACCACTCCTCTCCTGAGCTCCTGGCAACAATTCCGTCCTCCTAAAATATGCAACTACACACACAACAGCAGATCGAGGCACAGCACATGAGCTGAGGCCAAGGTTGTTCCCCCACTTTTGTTGTTAACTCCCTTCAACTCTGGAGTAATTCCACTCCACTCCGGGTCACTCCACTCCCACTCTGCACATCCTTGACAACTGCTCTTAGTCTTCTTTCCAACTCTTATATTCCTTTGATGTTCTATCAGCCAAAGAGGGGTTAGATTTGATAACTGTAGGCATATCTTCTTCACCATTGACATAGAGCCATAAAAAATGTGATTGAAGAGCAGACTTTATGCTAGTAGCCCAAGAGTCATAGTTGGAGCCATTTAGTTTGGGAAAATGGAGAGTGTTGGACATATTGATGTTAGCTTCAAGGGCGGGTATCACAAATGGCCACTTACTGATTTGTGATTGGTTGATTTGATATTCAAAGAGCTCAAAAAAGCAAAGTTTAGACAAGCAGCAAAGATGTTGTTAAGTCTAAGGTCTAATCCTCAGACTATGAGTTCTTATATACATGAAAGTGATGGTCTGTGCACTAGGACAGATCATCACATGCTACTACCTATTGTTCTACATATGGTAGTGTCTTTGTGCTAGAAATAGTG
>Ga0157361_1000733_pt1 | contig 11940 bp, 6 predicted proteins | sample AttlaeALBM2_FD_111481 | JGI IMG/M metagenome (GOLD analysis project Ga0157361, IMG submission 111481) | Fungus gardens microbial communities from leaf cutter ant in Ribeirão Preto, State of São Paulo, Brazil - Atta laevigata ALBM2 | ecosystem: Host-associated > Fungi > Mycelium > Unclassified ...
AATATTAGTGGAGATATGAAGACCTCAATGTTTGCACATGGACTTTATTAATTACCCATAGATAGTTATCTGTCCTTTTCTTAGAACAAAGGACAGCCTCCATATGGTTAGGTTATCATTATTCCAGTACAAAGATACTACCATATATAGAACAATAGGTAGTAATCAGGTGATAATCTGTACTAGTACATAGACCATTACAATTGTGTATATAAGGACTTATAGTTTGAGAATTAGACCTTAGACTTAATAACATCTTTTGTCACTTGTCTAACTCTGCTCATAAGCACTTTTGAATCCATATCTCAATTCATCACAAACTAAGTAAGTGACCATTTGTGATAGACTAATGAGAGAGTTGAATGGGATGCTGGAGATCAAGAGTAAATTATCAACAGCATTTCACCCTCAGACAGACAGACAAACAGAGAGAGTCAATCAGGAGTTGGAGCAGTACTTAAGAATATTCATCGATCATAGGCAAAAACAGTGGCCAGAATGGTTGGGAATAGCAGAGTTTGCATACAATAATAAAATGTACTCGAGTACTTGGATATTGCCCTTTAAGGCAAACTATGGGCAAGATCCCAGGATAGGGTTTGAGGGAAGAAAGAAGGGGAAGTATAAGAGGGGCAAAAAAAGAAGCAACCAGCTCTAGTAATAATCAAGGGAGAAGAAGAATAGGAGGTAGAGAGAATCTTGAACAAGCGACAAGTAAGAGGAAAGGACAAATACTTAGTATGCTGAAAGGAATTCATGGTGGAGTCAGATACTTGGGAAAAAAGAGAGAATTTGGAAAACGCAAAAGAAGCAATTGAAGAATTTGAGAAGGAATACTGGCGAGATATGGAAGACGTAGCAAGACAAGAATACGAGGAAGAAACATTTAGAAGGGGAGAATTACCAAGGCAATTTACAGCAAGAAAACTGTTTGGATAGTCAGATAAAAGTTACAATCAAGAATATTGGGGAAGGCTAGAAAGGAATTGGAGACAGTGGAAAGAAAAGTGATTAAGGAAAATGGAAACAATTGCAGAAGAAGAAGAAATTGAGAAAGAAAGTTTAGGAGTTAGAGAATAGACAGAGAAAGATAATGATGAGATGGGCAACATAATAGACCCATACTATGAGTTACAGGAAATTCCTTGGGACGAGGAAACTTAAGAGAGGGGTGGTGTTATAACTTGGCAAAATGGCTAAGTTATTATTTATATTTCTTTTCTTTTCCTTTTATTTTATCTTGAACTTACTACACAAAAGGGAGTGTGGGAAAGTGTCACATCACAATGTCACATGATAGGCATGGGAAGATAGTGCACAGACCATGTAGTAGTTGTATAAGTAGTATAGAAAATCTAACAGGAACTCTATTGAGTTCTCTTTGTTAATCGCTGAACAAAGAGTAGTTGGCTTTATTCCAGCTTGGAGTTTAGCTTTCTTACACAAGTCATGTCCTAGAGGTCATTTATCTAAATATAATTGATCTGATGCCATCAATACTTATTTGAAATCAACAGCCTATCTGACTAAGTCCGTCACTAGTATACTGCTAGTTTTAGAGTTCAAGTATTCTATCTCTCTCAAGGTATATCCTATACAAAGTGGATCTAGAACATTTTTCTCTAATAATTTTGTCTATAACCTGATACTAGCTCATCTTACTTGCCTCCCAAGGTATTTGCATGAGCTCTAGGTCCAGTTCTACCTACTCACTATTTTACATAATACTTTAGTACATTCTAAGGACTAATAATAAGTTCTAAAGCAAATACTAATTAGGAATTTGTTGGTATAAGGTGTATCAAATGCTACTTTCTACCACAAATTTGCTAGCAGCATAACAGTGGGACTGTGTAGTAGGGTTAGGGTTATTATTCATGTATAAATAGTATACAGAATCTAATGGGAACTCTATTAAGTTCTCTTTGTCAACTTAGACTTAGAGAGTACCTAAGCTATCTTAGACTAAGTCACTACAACTTGGAGGTTGATTAAGTCATTTAGGCTAAGTTTCTATAGGCCTGGCTATATATGGAGATAACTAGTGATTGTGATGAGCACCAATTGAGGGTCAATGAGATTATGAGAATAAAAGTGAGCAAGGTCTAAGACAGACATTGCTCAAGTAGTAGAATTGAATTCTAGTATAGCAACTTAGCCTAGATAACTTAATTATTCTCCAAGTCTGAGTTGACAAGAAGAACTTAATAGAGTCCTTATTTATTTCTTGTATACTACTTATACAACTACTACATGGTCTATATACTATTTTCCCACACTCCACATGTGATGTGACGCTTTCCCATGCTTCTTATGTATAATAAGTCTAAAAATAAGAAAAAAAAATAATGACTTGCTATTTTGCTAAGTTATGACAAGGGTGATGTTATACCATATAACTATTTAGGCAAAATAAGTGACTATTTACACCCTAATAACAAGAATAACCAGCTTGAGAGAAGAGTTTGGCCCCCTAGAGATATTCCCTAGATATCTAGTCATGAACTCAAGCATCTTGCTTGAGTAGCAGGGTAGTAGCTATGACTACTACTACATATATCTCATAGACGCTTGCCCAGGCACCCCATATCAGATTTCTAATAGGTTTCCCTTCTAGAAGTGCTCTCAAGGACAGAGGTGAACTTTAAAGACCTAGTGCTACCAGAGTAACATTATACCTCAGTGGCTGGCAGCACTATTTTTAGAAGGATTACAATTAGATCCAAGCTATTATCACTGATGGCTAATTATATTAAGATTAAGAGAGTCGAGTTAATGTGGAGTTGCATTATAGCGACAAGGGAAGGAAATAGGGTTCTAGAGAAATGAAAAGACATAGAGAAGATAGAGAGAAAGATAGGGAAGTTGAAGAAAAAGACAGAAGAAAGAGCAGATGAAGATAATATGCTCGAGGACAAGACGACTCGAGATTACTGTCTCCTTCTATAGCCTGGCAAAAGGCTTGAAACCTGCCTATTATGCGAGAGAGGATTCCCAGAGTAGGACTAGAAGAGTGGAGAGCAGTTGCCTAATGTTCAGGAGAAAAGCTATCTTATTATTTTGGCCTTACTATGTTTGGAAATTTGGAGGTTTTCTTTGTCTCACTTTCTTTATTATCTCATTGCTTTGTAATCCTAATAAAATACTCTAGGACACAGAAGGGAACTCAAGCATCATACCCCTATCATTATCCCTTTCTGTTGCTCTAGAGCTTAACAGTTATTTGAGTGATTTGAGTTTCTGTTTTTTCAAAGTGTTCTTCTCTACTTTCTAAAAACCACCAAATCTTTCTCTCAATAGGAATTTGAGCCCCAATGGACTTGGGCATTTTCTTACACTAGGAGTTAACTACTTGCTATGTGTTTTTGGAGTTGGCTTCCAGTTGTATGATCAGCTGAAAGAGAGCCCACATGATGGCATGAGAGTTCTAGGTAGTTCTGCTATATTGACAGCAAGCCAGACTACTAGACTAGGTAGGAACAGTACATGACACGAGACAAACACATGTCTTAGAGATCCTATTATGGTGAGATCTACCTCGAGTGAATTTATAAAAACTTTATTATCAATTTTTTTTAGTTATTCAAGTATTCTCTCTTTTATTCCTCTCTTTTTAAGTTCTCTTTGTGATTTGATCATCTCCCCAGTGCCTACTTGTCTTAGTGCACAATTGTGAGATATCTCGGAGGTCCTCTTTTACTTTCATTTGTTATCACTCTTGTTTCATGATCAATCCCCTTTAATCCCCATCAGCAATACTAAACAGGCAGAACTCAGAAACAGGGCCAGGATAGTAGTCTAGTAGAGAGATTCAGGTTTCAAAAATATCACCATTATAATGGTACACTGGTAAAGTTTTTATTTAATCTTACTTTCTTCTTTAAATTTGAATTCATTTTCTTATGAATTTACACAAGAGATATTATACTAAAACACAAAGTCAGCTAGTGTGTTTTTCTTTCAAGAACACATATTTTATTTAAACTTAGACTTATAACTTATATTCACCACTACCTAAATTGTAGTTGGGGAACCCTATATAAAACACAAAACAAATAGAAAAACCCCTAGCTTAATAACCAGTCTCTTTACCATTTGGCATTACTCTGACTAGAACCAGGATTTATTTTTTTTTGTAAGTTGAGTTAGGAAGGTGATTGTTTCTGAGTATCCACAAATGTAAATCTCCTACAGAAGTTAGCAAACCTAATAAACACCTAGATATCTTTAATATGTTGTAGAGGTAACTATTTCTGGATAGTCTGTTAAGACCTTTAGCAACTACTGTTATGAACATTGAGTGGAACTACAATTATTATCAGCCATAGTCTGATAATGAGTAGTTAGTAGACAAAATGTTGGCAATGCTAGATGAGGACATTATCATGTAGTAAATACATTAAATGTCTAAGGACTCTAAGAGACAATGGACTCACAGAATGAACAGGACTCTTTGGAGAAATCTCAGACTGTTTCCTTCTCTATCTTTGGACTTGTACTAAATAGAACAACATCAGACTAACCCATTATTAGACACTGACTCGACTTGTCACCTTCATTGCTTCTGTCACTGGACTGTCACTTAACTAGTCACCTTTAGTTACAACTAGTATTATCATATTGTAATATAGTCACAATACCTAGTTAGGATAAATACAGACCAGAAAGAGAAGAGAATGGTAAGTTCTCTCTTTTTGTATTCTCTCTGTAAAATCTTACTCTAAGGAATTGGTACTCTTATTTGTCTTAGGACAACCTTAAGGGTGCTACTCAAAGTCTTGTTGACATCTCTCCTCTAATATAACTTCACTGAAAACCTTAACCAGATCCTCTGATGAGAAGCATTATTACACTGCAAGTGAATTTTCTATGGAAGATAATATTTGATATACTTTATAACAATAGATTCTTAATTGGAATTCACTCTAGAACCCTTTCTATAATCCTCAGAATGTAATACTATATGATAAAGACACTGAGCCGGCGATAATCAACCTAGAGCTTATGCCAATACCTTGAGAGGTAATTAGAATAAACTGGCATCAGGTTACTAAAAAAGTCACTAAGAGACTGTGCTCTAGATCCATCTTTGAATGGACTAACTTAGAAGGATGGCAGACTTGTACTCTAGAACTAGTACTACTTAGACAACAAACTTAGACTGATAGACTTTGTGCTTGTAAATAAGCATTGATGGTATCAGATCAATTATATTTAGATAAATGACCTCTAGGACATGACTTGGAAAAACTAGACATTTATGAGACTTGCTAACTATTTAATAGGTAATCAACAAAGTCCAAATTACAAAGCAGCATTAAGAGCATAATAGGAGAAGACAGAAGAATATTCTAGAAGGAAGTGGTAATGAAGACGCATCATCTTTGATAGGAAGAACTTGGTGAGGGAATGTCATGACTTGGCAAAATGGCTAAGTCATTATTTATATTTCTTTTCTTTTCTTTTTCCTTTATCTTGGACTTACTATACAGAAGGGAGTGCAGGAAAGTGTCACATCACAAGTGTCACAATGTTACATGACAGGGAGTCACAATATCACATCACATGATGTCACATGATAGGCATAGGAAGATAGTGCACAGACCATGTAGTAGTTGTATAAGTAGTATAGAAAATCTAACAAAAACTCTATCGAGTTCTCTTTGTTAATCGCTAAACAAAGAGCAATTGGCTTTATTCTAGCTTGGAGTTTAGCTTTCTTACAGGGAACATGTTATCACAAAGAAAGAAGAGGGCTGTGTCATTAGTAGGATTTTGGGAGAACTTAGAACAGAAAGGAAACAAAGGAAATCCAAAAGTAGTAATAGTTCTCTTTTTATATTTTAATTCTTGAGTTTCAGGGCTTTGTAATGATATTAATATAGTATCCAGAGTGCAGTTGGATTGGAAAAGAACCTCTTAACTTCTATCTCCATCTACATTGCCTCTGGAATCGTGAATGTGGATCTATTAAGAGTAAGAAAACTAGGACCAGGGGGATGTCTTGAGAAGAACACAGAATATACCTAGAACTCAATCTAAAGAGAAGATGCAGATGCAACTCAGGCAGGCTTTGGAGAGGACAGCAGGCTGGAAAAGCTTGGCTAGGTGCACACTTGGATTGTATCACACCTATAAGGTTCGATGTTGGAGGTACAGACAAGGGGGCAACTAAGTGTGGAGAGTCCATGAGTAATCAACTAACTGTATTTTCCAGAGGAGCTTTTATCATAGTATGTAAAGGTTGACACCTTAGAGAGGCTATGTGATGACAATCTAGAGAGATCTTATGATCTTTTTTACAACTACCAACATATATTTTACTGGAACTGCATATAATTCTTATTTCTCTAATTATTTATAAACCTTCAATTTTGATTATCTCCTCTCAGACCTTTAGCATACAATTGGGAGCTGGCACATCATTATCTTGTTTGTCCCAGTATGCAATTCTCTTTTGCATTCTTTCAGTGTGAAGATATTAAGTATTAGATATAGGCTTTAAGTTGAAACAGATATTCAACTATGAGGTCTAGAGTCTTAACAACTACTCTTATACTAGATGGTCTCTTAGAAGTGAGGCCTTTGATTATTGGGAGAAAACAGTAAATTAGAAGTAAAGTCTAGGTTAAAAACAAAACTAAGAAGGACCACTTAGCTAACTAGTAAGAAATAATATTGGGTATGGGAAACTGATCTAATGACTAATTAGATACTATTTGTAAGTGACTAGTATAGGTGTCACAGATGTGATATGGTTTGTACTTTCCTCTTATCCATCTAAATTTCTTCTGAGCTAAGTATGAATTCTAGGAATTCTATTCTGTCCTAATAGAAGGCACACTTGGATAGAAAGGCAAATAGTCTGTTTTTTCTTAACCTTGTTAGTACTTCCTTCATATGCTTCATATGCTTCTCAAGGTTATTGGAATATATCAAGATGTCATCAGGGTATACTACTATGCAAACATCTAATATATCTTCTTAAAATCTATAGCATGATCCTAAATTTTCCTTATTAGCATTCTTTTTGACTTCATCTTCCAAAATACTTTCTTTCACTTCAAAAACTTTTTAGCAACTATCTTTTTTATTTTCCTATAGTCTACTTTGACTTTTTTCTTTTTTTTCCAATATCTTTTTATTATCTACTGCCTATCTTATAATTTTCTCTTTCTCTAGGATAACTATCCTTTTGCTTTTCCTAGCTCTCTTATTTTCTCTCTTCTGTATAGTTCTTCTACATAAGGGTAGGCACCTTATTATCTTGACTTTCTCTGTTTCCTAGTTAATTTCTGGATTATGGGCCTATAGTCATAACATTACCAAAATCACTTTTGTTCTTTTTAGATCACACATATCTATCCTTATTCTTTCTATATAACTTTTGTAGTATACATTTACTTTTACTTGATGGGTTACTGTTGTTTTTTCTATTTATATTTCTGATTACCACTGGTCTTTCTAATTTTTGCAGTTTGAACCTATATTTTATTGCTATCTTTCTGTCCATAAACATTCCTGTAGTACTACTATCTAAGAGTACTTTCACTGTTATGCCTTCATGTATATCCACCTTCTTTACTCTAATATTTAGCCATATTTCTCTCAGAATTTTGAATATTCTTCTTACTTCTTTCCACTTACTTCTCTTTCTTGCTATACTTTTTAGAGTCTTTGTGTTATAAACTTCATTTGGTCATATCTCTATCAATTCTTCAACAATTCTCACAGTCTCAAAAGCTATGGAAAGCCCTAGAAGAGACCTTTCAATTGATTCTAGTCATGTCTCAAGGCAATCAATATTGGCCAAGATATTAAGTAGATCAACTAGTAACTACTATATTACCATTTATTAAATCACTAATATCTCAAAAACTGCCATGATTGATGCTTCAGTTCTAGGCTCAGCAGAAGCCTTTTTCATAATGCTCAGAATGAGTCTAGAATGACCTCAAGGCAATTAATATTAGTGGAGATATGAAGGCCTCAATGTTTGTACATAGACTTCATTAATTACTCATAGATAGTCATCTGTTCTTTTCTTAGAACAAAGGACAGCCTCCATATGGTTAAGTTATCACTGTTTCTAGCACAAAGGCACTACCATATGTAGAACAATAGATAGTAGCATATAATGATCTGTCCTAGTGTACAGACCATCACAATTATATATATAAGGACTTATAGTCTGAGGATTAGACCTCAGACTTAACAACATCTTTTGTTATTGTCTAAACTTTGCTTTTTTGAACTATTCAAGTATCAAAACCCCCATCACAAATTAGTAAGTGACTTTTTGTGATACTTTGCCTACATACTGCTATCAGTGAGCTAACTCCTAAGCTAAAATAAAGCCAACTGCTCTTTATCAGCATTTAACAAAGAGAACTCAATAGAGTTCCTATTGGATTCTGTACACTATTTATACATGAAGAGTAACCCTAACCCTTTCCATTTGTCCCATGCTTCCTTATAAGTCACTTTCCTCTCGTGTGTCCATTGATAAGAAAATAAAATAAAAGAAAAGAAAAATGAAAAGAGAAAATAATAATCAGAAAAGAAAAGAAAAGAAAAAGAAAATAAATATTGACTTAGCTATTTTGTCAAGTCATGATAACTACTCTGCTGTGCCTTTACCTCTATGGGCCATACCACTACCCTCTAGTTTTACCATGGCTTTTTCTTCTCTGTTCTACATTCAGGGCACAAAATCTCTTTCTTTTCCTTCTTACTTATCTTTTCTCTAGCAATTGTATCTTTTTTTCTACACTTTACACATTTTACTCTATTTCTTACTTCATTATTTCTCCATGTCCACATAAGTCTTGGTGACTTAAGGCCCCTATAGTGGATGCAAGTTAAGGAAGAGCTTATTAGAGTTTCTCATTATATTCTGTATACTATATATACTATTCCTATATGATTTGTGCACTAGATTCTTGTAGTCATATGTTCTTCTAGAATATTCTACAATTACCTGACCTAGTCACATAATATGGTTTACCTAAGTTTCCCACATTATTTATAGTTTAATCCTATTAAATGTCTTAAGATTGCAAACTAATTATTTAAATATGTGGAAAGTTATTTTTCTCTTGGGCTTCTTATAATACTCTATTTCTATGTTTCTAGGCAACTTTCTATCACAAATGGTCACTTACTGATTTGTAATTGTAGATACTGAAGCTTAAAAGGGCTTAGAAGTGAAGTTTAAATAGTAACAAAAGATGTTGTTAAGTTTGAGGTCTAATTCTCAAACTATAAGTCCTTAAATACAAATATCATAAAAGTGTCAAGAAAGTTAACTCCAAGCCAAAATTAAGCCAACTGCTCTTTATCAGCATTAGACAAAGAGAACTCGTTAGAGTTCTTGCTATATTAGGTTAATTTACTTATACTAATTTTAGTTGGTCTGTGCACTCTTTACTCACACTCCCAGCTAAACTCTTGTGATATTATGTGACATGACTTTCCCACACTATTTATAGAAAAATAAATGAAAAGAAAATGAAAAGGAAAATAAAAATGTCTTGGTGAGGCAATTCATGACAAAAAGGTTACTTACTATTTGTGATTGGATTGAGGATTGATTCAAAAAGTGCTTATAAGCAAAGTTTAGACAATGAAAAAAATGTTGTTAAGTCTTTATATACAGGATTGTAATAGTTTGTGTACTAGAACAGGCCATTACATGCTACTACCTATTGTTTTATATATTGTTATGACTTGGCAAAATGGCTAAGTCAATATTTATTTTTCTTTTTTATTTTATTTTATTTTATTTTCTTATTGATAGACATATGAGACAAAAGTGACTCATAGGAAAGTGCAGAACTTTAGTATAGGGTTAGGGTTATTACTTATATATAAATAGTATATAAAATCTAACAGAAACTCTATTGAGTTCTCCTTATTAACTTAGATAAGGAATGAGGTTAAGGTCAACACAACTAAGTCTTATGCATATAGTAGTGCCTTTGTACTCTAAAATGCAATAACTTAACCATATGAAGGCTCTTCTTTGTTCTAATAAAAGGCAGATGACTATCCATGGATAATTAATTAATGTCTATGTACAAACATTAAGAACTTTATATCTCTACTAAGATTAATTGCCTTGAGATCATTCTAGGCTCATTATAAAGAGAACTTCTACTAAGTCTAAAATCAAAGCATTGATTGTGGTGGTTTTTGAGATATTGGCAATTTAATATATAGTGCTATAGTAGTTACTTGTTGATCTACCTGATATCTCAGCCAATATTGATCATCTCAAGGCATGACTAGCATAGATTAAAAGGTCTTTCCAAGGGCTTTTCATAGCCATTAAGACCATGAGAATTGTCAAAGAATTGATGGAGATAGGTCCAAATAAAGTTTGTGACAACAAAATTGTAATAGTTTATATACTAGAATAGACTATCACATGCTACTACCTATGGTTTTACATATGGTAGTATCTTTGTACATAAAATAGCAATAAATTAACTATATAGAGATTGTTCTTTGTTCTAAGAAAAGGTAGATAAGTATCTATGAGTAATTAATTAAGTTCATATGCAAACATTAAGAACTTCATATCTCTACTGATATTAATTGCCTTGTAATTTTTTTGGGTCATTCCAAGCATAATAAAGAGTACTTCTAATATAGCTGAAAGCAAGGTGTTATTTGTAGTGGTTTTCAAGATAATAGCATTTAATATATGGTATCATAGAGGTTATTTACTGATTGTCTAATAGCCAATATTAATTGCCTTGAGATGTATTGGGTATTAATTGAAAGGTCTTCTTGAGGACTTTTGGATGCTGTTAAGGCTATAGAAATTGTTAAAGAATTGATGGAGATAAGTCCAAATAAAGTTTATGACATAATCAAAAACTAGTAAGTAGCTATTTTATTAATTACCCAACTTTACTATTATATAATTTACCTTTAGACTATGATAATAATTTCTTTGGTAGTCAATACAATAAATGAATTTTCTATTTTTTAGCAAAAATATCTATGATAAGTAATTACTATAGTGTCACAGAAAAGTGACTACTAAATAGTATCATAGAGGTATAACAAAATACCTGTTCAAATGAACTATATAAATAGCTGGACCCTCGTTAACAAGTAGCCTTGCTAACATCGCCCTTTTGGTATAGTGGTAAACCATATAGTATGTGACTACTGGTCCATAGTACAACTGTAACATATAGCATACTACTATCATATATAGTTGAATACTTTTTGTCTTTTAAAAGGACTAGTTTTGTTGTTGTGTTAATTCTCATGCAGAGTTTGAAGTTTGATGATATGTAAGTTATTCCTTGTCATGACTTGGCAAAACAGCTAAGTTATTATTTATATTTCTTTTCTTTTGGACTCACTACACATAAGAAGTGTGGGAAAGTGTCATATCACAGTCACATGAATAGGATGTCACAGTGTCATATCACATGACCTGAAGGTGGCTAAAATCACTATATCGAATAATAATAGAGTTGAGACTGTGCTGACAATATCAGTAGTATTATGTAATACTATTAGTAATATGTTATGTGTCTTATTTGTCTCTAATATTGTTCTCTACTCCTTTATATATACTCTTGACAATACTTGGAACTTCATTTTATATTCTTCTATTTATGACTATGAAATACAGGCCCAATACCATTGTGTCAACCTACTATGAGCCCCTTCAGCAATTTCATTTTTTTCTCAAGTTGATTTGTAGTAAGACTTACTGCTATTTCACTGACCAGGGATGATTCAAAAACAATTTCATAGGCTAGCCTCCTCATATTGTATACCATATCTGGACACAAATGGGACACAAATGCTCATTATGTTCATCATTCTGTCCCAACAACTCTCACAGGTACCAACACTGGATATGCATCCATCATCATGGTACCATCAGTTATCACTTGCATTGAATGGGATTCT
>Ga0157361_1000734_pt1 | contig 11928 bp, 16 predicted proteins | sample AttlaeALBM2_FD_111481 | JGI IMG/M metagenome (GOLD analysis project Ga0157361, IMG submission 111481) | Fungus gardens microbial communities from leaf cutter ant in Ribeirão Preto, State of São Paulo, Brazil - Atta laevigata ALBM2 | ecosystem: Host-associated > Fungi > Mycelium > Unclassified ...
TAGGATAGCGTAGTAGACTACTCTCCTCCTATTCCGTACTTACTATAAGTACCGAGTAGTTACAGTGTAATTCCTCAGTCTGTAAATTAACGTCATCTGGTCCTAATCTCTCCTTGTCCACTCTGACTTCTTCACCCGACTCCTTAGGACCTTTGTCTTCGCGACTTTCCCCACTCCGAAATACGCGACCAACCTCACGACCGGAGACCGGGGCGCAACACATAAGTTGAAGCCAAGGTCGTTCAATAAGTCGTTTTCCGTCCCGACGTCCTTGACTTGTCACCGGAGTCTTCCTTCTATCATCGCTAAGTACATCCTTCTCCGACGTTGTACATTACTCCGGAACGGAGTGTAGTTCCTCTCCATTATCTTTCACTTCCGTTCCTCCGGATTCCGTCCTTGACAACTACTCTCCTCCTATTCTGGACTTCCTATAAGTACTGTGTAGTTACAGTATAATTCCTCAGTCTGTAAATTAACATCATCTGATCCTAATCCTCTCCCTGTCTAATCCGGATTCCTAGTTCACTTCCTTAGGACCTCTTCTTCGATGACTTCCCTTTACTCTGAAATATGTGACCATCTCACGACTGGAGACTAAGGTGCAATACATAAGTTGAAGCCAAGGTCGTTTATTAAAGTTATGCTCTACTCTAACATCTTCTACCTTCTGCCAGAGTCTTCCTTTGGAGTTTACACTATCATTAAGTAATATTTTTTTCCGATATAGTCTATTACTCTGCTCCTTTGTCCCCTACATAATTCTGTTCTTGACATTAGGTCAAAAAAGCTATTTGAGGTTATGTGAAATTGGAGACAAGTGTTATAAATATCGAGTAGGACTATAACTATTATCAGCCATAGTCTAATAATAAGTGGATAGTTAATGAGATGTTAGCATTATATGTTCAGGACTTAGAACATTGGACTCACAGTATAAACAAGACTCTTCAGAGAAATCTCAGACTATTTCTCTTTTTATCTTTGGACTAGACTAAATGGGACAATATCAAACTAATCTATTATTAGACTTTGACTTGACTTTGACTTGACTTGTCACCTTTGTTATTGATCTGTCACTTAACTAGTTACCTAGAGTTACAAGTAGTATTACCATATTGTAACTACTGTTTCATATCTAGTTAGAATAAATACAGACTAAAAAGAGAAGAGAACAGCAAGTTCTCTCTTTTTGTATTCCCTTTGTAAATCTATTTCTACATTGAGGAATCAGTACTCTTATTATCTTAGGATAACCTCAAGAGTGCTACTCAAAGTCTTGTTGACATCTATTCTTCAATATAACTTTACTAAAAACCTTAACCAGACTCTCTATTGAGAAGCATAAAGATATCAAGTGTTAGATATAGGCTTCAAGTTGAACATACTCAGCTGTGAGATATAGAGTCTTAACAACAAGTGCTAATTATCTTCTCAATGAGTTTGTCTACTATGTTAAGCAAGGCAATAGGTCAAAAAGACTTAGGTGTGTTATACAGTTCCTTATTAGACTTGAATATGATAACTAATGTGACTGTTTTAAAGTAAGAGAGCTAGAATTCATATATAATACAAGCATTATATAGCAACTTAGCCTGAGATCACTTAATAACCCTTTAAGTCCAAGTTGACAAGAAGAACTTAATAGAGTCCTTATCTATTTCCTGTATACTACTTATACAACTACTACATGGTTTGTGCACTGCTTTTCTATACTCATCATATGACCTTGTGACACCCTGGGTATGTGACTGTGATATGTGACATTTGTCATATGATACTTTTTCATACTTTTTTCTTGTGTAGTAAGTCCAAAAAAAAAAGAAATATAAATAATAACTTAGCTGTTTTGCCAAGTTATGACATGTTAGCAATACAGACAATCTTTTCAAGGCACTCATTATCAGCAATTAAGGGTTTTAGATATCTTCAAAAGATATGATCTAGACTAGGCATAGAGAAAGAGGAGTACTTAGCTATAGTGTCTTTAAACTTCTGTTTTGAAAAGAGAGACTATTCAATAGTATCATACTGAGATAGTTCATTAAGAAAGCTGGTGTTGATGGGTTAGTTTTTGGCTGAGTTATAAGAGTTATGGAGAGTGTTCCAAAGGGAGGTAAGAGTATTACAAGATTGGCCTTTATAAGTGATAGTCTCAATGGCTAGAAGGGTTTTCTTTTTTACCCAGTATCATGACTTAGCAAAATGGCTAAGTCATTATTTATATTTCTTTTCTTTTCTTTTCTTTTTCTTTTATCTTGGACTTACTACACAAAAGGAGGTATGGGAAAGTATTATATCACAAGTATCATAGTTACATGATAGGAAGTCATAGTGTCATATCACATGATGTCACATGATTGGTCACATGATATATGTGGGAAGATAGTGCACAGACCATGTAGTAGTTGTATAAGTAGTATAGAAAATCTAATGGGAATTCTATTGAGTTCTCTTTGTCAATCATTGAACAAAGAGCAGTTGGCTTTATTCTGGCTTGGAGTTTAGCTTTCTTATACTAGAACTCAATTCATATCCAAGTACTGTCTACCTTGGACCTTGCTCAATCTTTTATCTCATTATAAATCAACCCTTGGTCACTGATTATCATGATTAGTAACTACCTCCATATATAGCCAGGCCCTTGGCTTAAGGGGACTTCACTGTCAGTTAGGAACAGTAGGTAGAAGTGTAGTACTAAGCTTGAGTATTACTACTGAGACCTGACCTCGCAATCAAGTAGTGTTTAGTAGTTTACTTGTATTACTTCATAGTATAAACCTTGTGCTGTGCTCTATTGTAAGTGGTACACGCAGAGGAGTGATAATTACTTCTAGAAGGCCGTCTAAGTTAGAGATCCCATCTGTTGGATAATAGTCTAACCATATTATTAGGGCAGTAGTTAGTAGGGTAATAGACATCTGGCTGGGTGAAGATCTTGTACCCCAGTAGACATAGTTTATATAGCAAGAATTGCCATTGAATCTGTAACCTTTTCCAGAGACATACCACCATGTCTTTGGAACAATATAACTCTATCATGAGCAACTTGCTCAAAGAAAAACACTCTCTTGCCAAACTGAGGAAAGAACTTGAGGGAAGAAGAGGAAAGTTGTGTTTTGGTTACAAAGGGTTTGGGCACCTGGCCCAAAATTGCAGAAAGCAAAAAGAGACAGAGAAAGAGATAACAATATCCCAAAATAAGTTTGAAGTATTAAAGAGTAGAGTAATACAATGTGGAGTAGAAGAAAGGATGATAAGAAGAGTAGGGGTAGTAGAGGTTGAGTGTTTTAAGTGTAGGAAGAAGGGACACAAATGTAAGGAGTGTCCATTATGGATGAGAAAGGAAAAGGCAACGTATGTGGCAAGGCCACAAAAGGCGCAACAAGAGGAGAAGCCAGCACATCCTATAAAGGGAAAAGCACAGGAAAAGAAGAGGAGGTTGAGGAGAGCAAAGAAAAGAGAGACGGTGCGCGTGGCTGAGCCATGAGAAGCACAGTAAGAAGGGTAGAGGAGGAGTTCAGTGGTAGAGTTAATAAAGAGAACGAAGGAGCATTGTGGCAAGGGAATGCCAGAAGAAGTACGTCTACTGGAGTTAGGATGGTATATGAAAGAAGTGATAGTGACATATGTGCAGTGCAAAAGGTGTGAAGAGAAGGGGTATTATGTGGAGAAAAATAGGAGGCAGAGGGTAATCAAGGATAGACAGAGATGGTATAAATGTCAAAAGAAAGAGGGAAAGAAAACAGCATACCCTATACAGGGAAAAGCACAGCAAAGCAGTGTATGACCAAGAGAGTCAAAAAGCATAGCCAAAGAGAAGGATAGTCAAAGGGAGGTCAGGAGAACCTTTAAAATACTAAGAGAAGTGTGGATGAGTATTGGAGTAGAAAAGTTGAATACATATGAAGGCATAACTGTAAAAGCACTCTTAGACAGTGGTGCCACTGGGATGTTCATGGACAAAAGGATAGTGGCTAGACATGGGTTCAAGCTGCAAAAATTAGAAAGACCGATAATAGTCAAAAACATGGATGGGACAAATAATAATAGTAGAAAAAATGAGGATGTGTGTGACTTAGAGAAGATAGAAGTAATTCTGGGAATGCCATGGTTAGCAGTACACAATCCTGAGATAAATTAGGAAACCAGAGAAGTCAAGATGACAAGATGTTTACCCCTATGTGGTGGAAGGAGTCAAACAAAAGAAAAAGTCAAAAGGGTAGTAACCCTAGAGAAAGAGAAAATTGTCAGATGGGCAATAGATAATAAAGAAGATTAGGAAAAAGAGAAAGAGATAGAGGAGTACCATAGAAAAATTGAAAAAATGGTCCCAAAAAGGTTTTTGAAGTGGAAGAAAGTATTTGGGAAGGTAGAGTCAGAAAGGATACTGACTAGGAAAATTTGGGATCATACTATAGATCTCAAAGAGACGTTCAAACTGCAGAAAGGAAGGATTTATCTGTTATCTAAAATAGAAAGGGAAGAAGTTCAGAAATTTGTGGAAGACCAGCTAAGAAAGGGGTATATTAGACTATTTAAATCTCCTCAAACATTGCCAGTTTTCTTTGTAGGCAAAAAGAACAGGAGTAAGCAAATAGTGATGGACTACTACAACCTAAACAACCAGACAGTGAAAAACAACTACCTATTACCATTAATTACAGACTTAATTAACAACATGGGAAGTAAGAAAATATTCACTAAAATAGATCTGAGGTAGGGGTTCAATAACATGAGGATAAAGGAAGGAAATAAGTGGAAGAGAGCATTTATAACACATGTGAGCTCCTTTGAGCCAACAATAATGTTCTTTGGGATGACAAACTTGCCAGCTATGTTCTAGGCAATGATGAATGAAATTCTAAGAGATTTGATCAACAAAGGAAAAGTTGCAATATTTGTGGATGATATACTAGTGGGGACAGAAACAAAGGAGGGACACAATGAGATTGTGAAAGAAATATTAAAGAGGTTAGAAGAAAATGACTTATATATCAAGCTAGAAAAGTGTATGTGGAAAGTACAGAAAATAGGGTTCTTAGATGTTGTTATAGGATCAAATGGAATAGAAATAGAAAAGGAAAAGGTAGATGGAGTATTGAGTTGGCTAGAGCCAAAGAATATAAAAGATGTCAGAAAATTTTTGGGCCTTGCAAATTACTACAGAAGGTTTATCAAAGATTTTGCTCGAGTAGCTAGGCCGATAAATATGCTCACCAGAAAGGATGTGAAGTGGGTATGGGGAGAAAGCCAATAGAAGGCATTTGATGAGTTAAAAGAAGTCTTTACAACAAAACCAGTGTTAGCAGTACCAGACTTGGACAAAGAGTTTAGGGTAGAATCAAACGCCTCAAATTACACAACTAGAGGAGTACTATCAATAAAGTGCTCAGACAACTTGTGGAGACCGGTCGCTTTTATTTCAAAGTCTTTAAGTGATATAGAAATAAACTACAAAATACACAACAAAGAAATGTTAGTAGTAATCAGATGCTTGGAAGCATAGAGACATTTCTTAGAGGGAACAACAGTTAAATTTGAGATCTGGATAGATTATAAAAACCTCAAATACTTTATGAAGGTACAAAAGTTAAATCAAAAACAAGCAAGATAGACTTTATACTTATCTAGGTTCAATTTTATGCTAAAACATGTTCTGGGAAGTAAAATAGAGAAGGCAGATAGTCTAAGCAGAAGACTAGACTAAGAGATAGAAGTAGAAAAGGATAATGAGGATGAGACATTGGTAAAACTAGAATGGAAAGTAAGAAGAACAAAGGCAGTAGAAATAATAGTAGACAGGATAGATCTACTAGAGAAGATTAGAAAGTTGAAAGTAAAAGATGATAAAGTAGTAAAAGCTATGGAGAAAATAAAAAGAGCAGGAGTAAAGATATTAAGAGACAAGGAGTGAAGAGAAATTAAGGGTGTAATATACAAAGAAGGAAAAGTCTATGTACCAAAAGATGACAAGCTTAGAACAGAGATAATTAGGCTGCATTATAATATGCCAATAAAAGGACATGGGGGCAATGGAAAACAGTAGAATTGGTTACTAGAAATTTTTAGTAGCCAAGAGTTATGAAAGAAGTAAAGCAGTATGCAGAGGAATATGATGCCTACTAGCAAAATAAAAATCGCACAGAGTAACCAGCCAGCAAATTAATGCCTAACTCAATTTCAGAGAAACCTTAGATACATATATTGGCAGACTTTATCACTAAGCTACCTTTAGCTTAGGGATATAATTCAATCTTAGTAGTAGTTGATAGGTTAACAAAAATGGTGCATTTTATACCTACTACAAAGAAAACATCAGCAGAAGGGCTAGTACGGTTGTTCAGAGACAATGTGTGAAAATTACATAGTTTGTCTGAGAGTATTATATCAGACAAGGGACCACAATTTGTAGCAGGATTAATGCAAGAGCTAAATGAGATATTGGGGATTAAGAGTAAATTGTTGATGGTGTTCTACCCTCAAACAGATAGACAAACAGAAAGGATAAATCAGGAGTTAAAACAATACTTAAGAATGTTCATCAATCACAGGTAGGAACAATGGCCAGAATGGTTGGGAACAGCAGACTTTGCATATAATAATAAAATGCACTCAAGTACTAAAACATTGCCTTTTAAGGCAAATTACAGACAAAACCCAAGGATAGAATTCGAGGGAAGAAAGAAAGGAAAATATGAAGGGATAGAAAAATTTATAGAGAAAATGAAGAAGATTCAAGAGGAAGCAAAAATAGCACTAGAAAAAGTACAGAAGAAGATGAAAAAGTATGCAGATAGGAAATGAGCAGAAGTTAATGACTACAAAGTAGGGGACTTAGTGATGCTTAGTACTAAGGACTTGAAATATCAAATAGTGGAAAGGAGGACAGAGAAGTTGACAGAGAGATTTGTAGGCCCTTACAAGATTAAGAAGATCTGTAAATACATAGGGCAAGTGGAAGGGCAGAAGAAGGAGCAACTAGCTCTAGTAATAATTGAAGGGAAAGAAGAATAGGAGGTAGAGAGGATTCTGAATAAGTGACAAGTTAGAGAAAAGGATAAATACTTGGTACGCTGGAAAGGATTTACAGTGGAGTCAAATACATGAGAAGGAAAGAGGAATTTAAAGAATGCAAAAGAAGCAATCGAAGAGTTTGAAAAGAAATATTGATAAGACATAGAAGATATAACAAGACAAGAATACAAGAAAGGAACATTTAAAAGAGAAAAATTGCCAGGAAGATTTATGGCAAGAAAACTGTTCAGATAGTTGGATAAAAGGTATGATCAAGAATATTGGAGAAGGTTGGAAAGGAATTGGAGACAGTGGAAAGAAAGGTAATCAGAGAAAAGAAAAATAGAAACAATTACAGAGGAAGAAGAAATCAAGGAAGAAAATTCAGGAGTTAGAGAATAGACAAAAGAAAATAACAATGAAATGGGCAACATGATTGACCTATACTACAAGTTGTAGGAAATTCCTCGGGATGAGGAAACTTAAGAGGGGAGTAGTGTCATGACTTGGCAAAATGGCTAAGTCATTATTTATATTTCTTTTCTTTTCTTTTCTTTTTCTTTTTCTTTTATCTTAGACTTACTATACAGAAGAGAGTGCAGGAAAGTGTCATAGTCATATGACAGGAAGTCACAGCATCACATCATATGATGTCACATAATTGGTCACATGATATATGTGGGAAGATAGTGCACAGACCATGTAGTAGTTGTATAAGTAGTATAGAAAATCTAATGGGAACTCTATCGAGTTCTCTTTGTCAATCACTAAACAAAGAGTAGTTGGCTTTATTCCAGCTTGGAGTTTAACTTTCTTACACCCAGTTTATTAGGTCCCATGGTTACTTAATTGAAGATACTATTTCATGTATCTTTTCATCAAAGAACTTTTGTTTGGCTTCTTGTATATTGATTTAAAGGCTTTTTAGCTTGGTAGGCTGTTAAGACTCTAGACCTCACAGTTGAATATGCATTTCAACTTGAAGCCTATATCTAACACTTGATATCTTTGCGCTTCTTGTTAAAGGATTTGGTTAAGGTTTTCAGTAAAGTTATATCAGAGGAGAGATGTTTATCGAGACTTTGAGTAGCACTCTTGAGATTGTCCTGAGACAGGTAAGAGTACCGATTCCTCAGAGTAAGATTTTACAGAGGGAATACAGAAAGAGAGAACTTGTCATTCCCTTCTCTTTCTGGTCTATATTTATCCTAACTAGGGATATAACAATTGTTACAATGTGATAACACTACTTGTAACTAAGAGTGACTAGTTAAGTGACAGATCAGTGACAAGGTGACAAGTGAGTCAGAGGTGAGTCAGTGTCTAATAATGGGTTAGTTCAATGTTGTCCCATTTATTACAAGTCCAAAAATAGAGAGAGAAGATAGTCCAAAGTTTCCGAGAAGAGTCTTGTCCGTTTTATGAGTCCATTATCTCTTTAGAGTCCTCAGACATTATTTGATGCATTACTGTACAATAATGTCTTCGTTTAGTACTGCCAACATCTTGTCTACTAACCACTCATTATCAGACCATGGCTGATAATAATTGTAGTCCCACTCAATGTTCATAACATAGGCTACCTAGTTCATGGTATCTGGTAAGGCTATTAGTATAATCCTGACTCCACTACTTCTTTGAGTATTTAGTAATGTGGTTCAGCTTGGTTTACTTAGTCTAAGTATTTTTGTATATCAAGATTAGCTGACTGACAACTTCCTATAGGATCTCTTTATTTGTAATAGACAATGTATTAAGGTATTTAATATTGCTTCTTATTATACTAATGAAATCCCTTTCTTTATCATTGTCTTTTTTGATGGATTGGACTACAATATTAATGTTTTCTTCCTTTATACCTATATTAATGATGAGGGGAACATGATCAGAGGACCTTTACATTTTGGGAAGCAGAATATGTTTGCCAAAACCTAGGTTGTTTGGTACTAAGAAGCCTAAATCTAAAATAGAATTAGCATCACAAGAGTTATTAGCATATCTTGTAGGGCTAGGGTTGGATAGGAAGGAAAGTTCTAAACTTAGACTATCCACAATTGTCAGAAGGTTCTCAGTATAGGTAGAAGTTTAGGTCCTAGCCACTGTCCCTGATGTTGAAGTTGCCAGTCATGACTAAGATGTTCCTAATGTCTCTAATATTATTATGTAGCACTTAAAGGGCTGTTTGATCACTATTAAAGTAGACATTGATATTGCAATAATTGATGATATCAGATCCAAGAGAGAATCTTAATCATGATAGTCATTTGTTGATGTATGTAACAACATAGGAAAAGTTTTTCTAGGATAGATTATTATATATAAAGAGGTTCTAGTTGAAGTGGCTTGATTAACTGTATTAGGGATCACTATTAGAGTTGGTATGACTTGGAATGTATCATATAAAAAATCTAGGTGATGATTGAATAAATATGACATCAGCTGAATTTTTTTGTGTTTCTAAGATAGAATTGGTGAGAGATTTATTTTTCCTAACATTCTGAGAAAATATGTGAAGATTGTGCTTATTCATTGAGTGTGGCCACCAACAGCTAGGCAACTTAAGTTAGCTTTGATCTCTTAAGCTTCTTGGGCTTTTTTTGTGTGCCATTCATAGTTGAAGTAGTGTTTCCAGAATGGGCACTTGCTATCATCAGCCATATGTTTGCCCTTGCAGGTGATGCACTTGAAGGTGTAAGAGCATAGTTCTTCTAGTTTGGTCTTGAGTCTAGGAAAGTTAGTTTTGGGGTTAGCTTTGCAACACTATGCCATGTCTCTATGGTGTTCAAGTTTATGAGGACCACTGCACTTCTGGCATTTAGAGCCATGGGCTCTGCATGAAAATGTGAAATGACCCCATTTCCAACAATTGTGACATTGTGGAACACCAGGGTTCATATTAGTGCCTCTGATGGTGGCAATGTGGCAACCATAATTGAACAAGTGGTTTATAAGAAGCTTAGCTTTAGATCCATTCTGGGAGTCCCAGATGTCACGCCAGACGATTGCCATGTCTGATTTTGGGAAAGCCTTGATGACTCTTGGATGCCAGAGAGATGGTTTCGAAAAAACCTGTGTTCGCAATGAAGTTAGTGATGTCGTCACTGGTATGTTTGTTGCTGCTGGATTGGGTGTAGGAGATGCCTGTGATTTTTAGGTTTGACTTGGACTGAGGGAGGCGAGGAGTTAAAACTTCGTTGTTGATGCCATCAATTGACTTGATGTATCATTCTATTGAGGTGAGGTCACTGGGAGCAGGGACACTGTTAGTTACGATGGAAATGCTGCCCGGGCAAGGTCGGATATATTCGGCATGTGTGTTTGACTTGATGTTTTTGAGTAGGTTATTGATGAGGTAGACGTGAGAGCCAGCGTCTGTCATGATTGCTTCGGCATGTTTGTCGAAAAGTGGGACAATGGCTTGTTTTCTTGAGGGACCTTTAGTTGTGATTTGATTGGTTTTGATGGAAGGTTTGTCGAAAGCTGCGTTGTGGATTTCGATGATTCTCTTGTTTGGTAGAGCGGGAAAAGCCTCTTTGATCTTGAGGATGTTTGCGGCGGAATACCTTTATTAGATTTTCCTGCATTGTGATGTTTAGATCTCTCAAGTTGTTCCTTTGAGGGGCGAGGAGGGACCGGAGGGGGAATCTTCTTAACAGTATTGCGATTAGAAGGCGAAGGTAGGGGGGGGGGGCTGATATTGATAAGTTGTGACATGACCTTCTTGCGGAATGAGATCGTATCAGACGTGTTAAGCTGATCCCAGCCCGCTTCAAAAATGGCGGAGATGAAGGACCAGGCCGCTTCGCCAAAGGGTTCGAGTTAGGGGATACTGTTACCATTGTGATCTTCAAGGTTCCTCTGTCTGAGGAACGTAGCAATGCGTGAGAGGGAGCACGCGATGTTACGGACATCGCCTTGGAGGAACTCATTGGTGCTGAAGATAGAAGTGGCGCTGAAGTCACCGTCCCACAGACTGGGGTCGGCCGGAACGTTGGCGCTGTATGGGATGACAGACGGAGGGGCCGGCTGAGGTGTGGTTTCATCGTGTACTGGAGTGAGGTTAGACGCCGCCACGTTGTAGCTGTTTGTAGGCGCTAACGCTGGGAAAGACAGGTCATGGACGAGAGCGGAGGGCACCTCAACTTGAGAGGGGATGGGGTCGCTAACTTCGACGTCCATGTTGTTCTGAGAGGCAACTCTCTCAGCATAGTCCATTTCTGAAGGAGGGGACGAGTCCATAGGTGAAAGGGAAGGGCTGCATGGCTCCGCCGTACTAGATCGAGATAGAGAGCGGTCGCGATGTATGTTGAAGGCGGTGTCGGCAGGCCTTTCAACGTATATGTTGGAAGAAATATTGCTAAAACATTGGGGGTTCAGGCACAAGGGGAAATCAGACGGTGTATTCGCTAAACTACTCTCTGGTGCTACCATTGATGATGGTGGTATGGGAGTAAGAAGCGATGTGGTTATGTATTCTACTTGCTATAATATCTTTCCATTTTCACCAGTAGCTGAAACTTATGACTCGGTATTGAATCCGGCGATTGCCTAATGTAGATCAATTTCCTGTATGATCCTTCTTGCAGTCTTTCTCTTTCTTCAGATCTTCTAGTGCAATGGAATTCAATGACGATCAATGTCATGCAGTTGGAACTTCAATAACGGCATCCAAATTCGATGTTGAGATAGGCATATGCCAGAAGATGACACAGACAATCAATGCTTGGATTGCTTGGGCAATATTATTAAAGGAAACACTACCAGATTCATTGATGTCACTTCACTATGCTTATTATTATCACTCTCAGATGCTCATTCACCTACAGTTGCACCTGATTTACTGAAATTTGCTGCTCTTGATGCCTTGAAAACATCGGACAGACCAATTGAATTCCTTCTCGACAGGGAAGA